>Ga0316622_100000933_pt1 | contig 18204 bp, 12 predicted proteins | sample OWC_Aug_OW2_C1_D_FD_207646 | JGI IMG/M metagenome (GOLD analysis project Ga0316622, IMG submission 207646) | Wetland soil microbial communities from Old Woman Creek delta, Ohio, United States - OWC_Aug_OW2_C1_D5_C | ecosystem: Environmental > Terrestrial > Soil > Wetlands | place: USA: Ohio... | reverse complement strand
GGACTTGTCCCAAGCGGTCTTGAAGTCCACCTGCTTGTAGATCGGTTCGGTGGACACATACTCGCCGGTGAAGTTGTAGTTGGAGTATACTCTGTGGTAAGGCAGTAGGCCGTTGTCATTCAGATCATCGAACTCGAGCATGTCGGCTAGTTTCACGGTGTACAGTGTGTAGATCTTGACGGTGCGGTTGCCCTCAACGAGCTTGCCCTCAACGTCGTAGACCTGGGCCATTCCGAGGTATCTTGCCTTGACGGCAACGAAGTATACATTGTTCTGCGTCTCCTCAGTGCCCCAGACTATTCCGAACGCTGCATCTGTCCCGAACTTGACGAAGAAGTAGTCCCCTCCGCCCAGATCGGTCGTCGTGCCCTCTTCAGTTGTCAGCTTGTCGGTCTGGTTGATGGGTTCCGCGGATGCGTTGACAGGGATTGCGAACACTCCCAGGAGCATCAGCAGTACCGAAGCCATCGCGCCAGCCGTTCTGATTCCTATGCTGTTCATGTTTCTTGCCTCCTTCGGGAATCTTGTGTGATACGAATTACCGAAATGAGGGTATTTGAGCCCTGAGAGCCCTTTTGCGGTAGTTTTGCGCGAATTACAGGCCTGGAGAACTCCTCCGAAAGCAGTATTAGGGCTCGCGACTGTCCGTGTCCTGAATGACGCGTTTGGTCGTCTCTCCCAACGAGCGCTTGCTGCTCCATCTAGCTGAGATGGACAGGTTCCGAGATGACGCTGAGGTCCCTCTCGGAGCGAGTCAGGAGGGAATCGCCCAGAAGCTGCAGGTTCAGGTGCACGCTGCCTCCAGGGCGTTGGCCGCGCTCGAGACGGACGGCCTGATCTCCGACAGGCTCGCGCACGTGCGTGGCGCCCCAAAGAGGAGGCGAGCCTACTTCCTGACCGAGAAGGGTAGGCAAGCTGCAGCAGCAATCCGTTCGGACATCTCCAGGAGGCTCGTTGCCCTGGAATCCGGAGGGAAGGTCACTGAGCTGCCTTTTGAAGAGGCGATCAGGAGATTGTCCTCCGGCACAGGGACATCTCTCACCTTCACCGAGGTCTTGGACGTCGCGCGAGCATCCGACCTGCTGAACGCAGACTCTTTCCCGAAGGCGGTCACAGCCAAGGCGGTCCGTGAATTCGTCGTGCGCGCACAGGGACGCCCCAAGATAGAGGCATTCTATGGAAGGGATCTTGAGAGGAATTCCCTGAAAGACGCATTGACCGGTAGCGAGATCTCCACGGTCCTCATCTGCGGAATGCCCGGCATCGGCAAGAGCACCCTTGCATCGAGGCTGTTCGAGGAGCTCTCTGGGAAGCGCCCCGTATTCTGGTACTCCTTCAGGGATTGGGAGACCGAAACCTCCTTCCTGGGAGCGTTCACTGAGTTCCTGGAGGCGAACGGCAAGGGCGCGACTGCAGGCGCCGTCCGGAGACGCGGCTCAGTTGCGGGGTTGTTCGGCCCTCTCGTAGATGATCTGTCGGGAGACGACCTGCTGCTGTTCCTTGACGACGTCCACAAACCTGCTGAGAAATCGGTTCCAGTGCTCCCTGTCATCGTTGAGGCCGTGCGCGCTTCAAAGTCGTCGAAGGTCGTCCTGATCTCTCGGTCGGTGCCAGGCTTCTTCTCGAAATCAGCACCTGATTCGCTGACCATCGAACTTTCAGGACTCGATCGAGATTCCGCTTGGCACATGGCGCAGAGCATTGAGGCGAAGGACACCCTGCGTGTAGTGGACGAGAGCCATGGTCATCCGCTCCTGATAAGGCTCATGGCAAGAGGCGCGACAGGGTCTGCCAAGGGTGACCTGATCACCTACATCGACAAGGAGGTCTACTCGACCATCTCCGAACAGGAGAGGAAAGTCCTTCAGCTGCTCACGATCTTCCGACACCCCGTTCCAGTGGAGGCTCTTTCGGGAGTGGACTACTCCATCATTACCGGGTTGAAGCAGAGAGCTCTCGTGTTCGAGCAGGAGGCGGGCATATCGACACACGACCTCCTGAAGGAGTTCTTCTCGACAAGAATCGACCTCGACGCGAAACTCGCCCTCCACAGACAGTCCGCCGGCTACTGTGAAACCCGTACAGGCGTAGAGTGGAAGCTCGAGACGCTCTATCACTTCGTCGAGGGGAAGGACTGGGCAGGGGCAAGGAGGGTCTCACTCGGAGCGGGCGTGGAACTCGCCAACGACTTCCCGGAGGAGTTTCTCGGGCTGATGTCAAGAATCCCGATGGAGGCTGGAGCGGAGAAGGAGCGCGCGGAGCTTCTGTTTCTCAGTGGTCAACTACACGAGGCAAAGGGCCGGTCCGAGGCTGCGATTTCGGATTTCGAAGAGAGTCTCCGCATTCTGGGTTCCGGAGCGGATACTGACAAGCGAGCAGCGGTCATGGAGGCCATTGCCAGGCTCCAAGCGAATGTCCAGCGTTGGTCTGACTCGTTGTCTGGACACGAGAAGGCCCTACGACTCTATGAGCAGTCCGGAGACACGGACGGCCAGGCCAGAGAGCTTCTCAATATCGGCGGAGTACATATGCGCAAGGGCGACCTCGAGAGCGCTCGCGGATCCTACTCGAAGACCCTGGCATTGGCGACGAAGGTTGAGAACAGGCCGGCTCAGGCCGCCTGTCTGAACAATCTTGCACTCCTCGATTGGGAACAGGGTCGGCTGAGGGACGCTGAGCTGCGGCTCAACGAATCCATACGCCTCGCACATGCCGTGAAGGATCACGTCGGAGAAGCCAAAGGTCTTGAGAACCTCGCTGAGCTGTCCAAGCTACAGTCCCGAATGAAGGAATCAATCACCCTGCTGCGAGAGTCCTCAGAGGCGTTCAGGCGAGCCGGAGAGTCCGTCGAGTACAAGCGAGTTCAGGCGCTTGTTGCTTCAGCCTTAGGGGACCAGGAACGGTACGATGAGGGGGTTGACCTCTGCGTAAGGGTCCTCGAGGACCCGGAATTCAGAAGACGAAGAGGATTGTTCCAGAGGCACCCGGTCTATGACTTGGGAGATGCGGCATTGTCAGCGACCCTTGTCGATCTCCTGAGGTCCTCAGGAGATCTCAAGAAGGCTTTGAAGGAGCTCGATAGACACTCGCAGATAGCCATCGCGCTTGGGAACAGGAGCGTCGAGGCGAAGGGCATGCTGATGCGTTCGATGATAAGTGAGGCCGGAGGTGACCTTGACGCAGCCGTCAAGCTACTCGACAACGCCGTAGAGGTTCTTCGTGCCGAGGGAAACGGAGAGGGGCTCATCGCGGCAAACATGCGCCTGGGCATGCTGGAGGAGAAGAGGGGCAATGAAGACGCGGCGGCTGCGCACTACGAGGAGGCTGCTAGACAGGCTGAGCGCCTGGGCAACGAATTCGCGAGCTCACTAGCGCTCGAGAACTTGGCATCATTGAAGAGGCAGTGAATCCCAAGTCCGCTTGTCACTTACCACAGTCAGAGCTCCTCGCGTTCGATCTCCTCATGATACGGAAGGCGCTCGCCCAGCCTGTCCCGTGCCTTCCAGATTGGCCCCTTGGGTTCTTCGATGATCATCAACCTGAGTATCCAGATCCTTCTGTCCATGGACTCGCGTTCGGTCTTGCTCAGGTTGAAGTAGTCGTAGAATTCCGGAAGGCGTTCGAGATTCCTGAGGATTGTATGGTACAGGCCCCAGTCATGCGCGCACAGGTGCGCGACGTACCTGGCGTTGATCACGCCCTCCCTGTCATCCACCCCTATCTTGTTGTCCCTGAAAAGCGAGAAGAGGTCACGGAAATCCTTCACGTCCATCTTCACTACCTGGGTCTTCGAAATGAACAGGTCCGTCAGTGATATCGTATAGGGATGGATATCGAGTCGTCCGCGGAAATCGAGCGTTTGGTCCATCCTGAACTTGTCGAGGAAGACTTCCGCGTGGCGGCCGTTGATATGATCCTCGAATTTCAGTCTTTGACCACCGTGGAGCATGTTGAACTGTGCATCCGGCACATACCCGAGCTCCTTGAACGCATCTTCGATCCTGCTTGCCTGGGTGCTGAGCCCCATGAGGTCAATATCGGAGTAGGGCCTTTCACACAGTTCAGGGTTGAGGCAGTGCATGCGAACTGCCAACCCGCCGAGAAGCCTCAGTTGGACGCCTCTCTCTCGGGCGAGGTCGACGATCCTCTTGGCCTCAGAAGGCATGTCCTTCAGTGGCCCTTCGGGAACTTCGCTGGTTTCGGGTTCGCTCATCAGGATTCGGGAACTGAATGCAGATTCTTACAGTTTCCCGCCTACCACGAATGTCATGAGATACTCCACTCCTGATTGGACGAAGTCGGTCATCTGCCAGGTCTGCCCACGAAAGGCGTATATAGCGCTAAGGAGAATCGAAGGAGTCAGTTAACTGGGGGTTTGAGGGTGAGGAAGGTCTGGCTATCTGCGCTTGTAGTGCTAGCAATGGTGCTGTCCCTCGTGCCTGTTTCCGCAGGGACGATTTCGGACGGTCACACGTGGGGACTTGAGAATACAGATATCGCTCGTGCTGTCGATATTGATGGCCAGGGGAACGTCTACATTGCGGGCGCCAGCAACGCTGCGCTAGCTGGAAACGATTTCCTAGCCAAGTTCGACGCCTCTGGGCAGCTGGTCTGGGATCGAATCCTGGTAGCGCCCGGCAGTATGGACGTTTACGACCTAGCGGTCGATGATGCCGGGAACGCCTATCTGTGCGGCGAACTGTGGAACAGCACCAATGGGGCGCATGGCGGATTCGTCGCCAAGATTTCATCTGACGGCACGCTTGTGTTTGACCGACTCATCGAAGGGTCAATATTGTGCCGCGAGATAGAGACCGATTCGCAGGGAGTCGTGGTGGCGGGAGATTGGGACTGGGGGCCAGCCGTCGCAGCGCTCACATCGTCCGGCGATCTGAGATGGTTCGTCTATGGAGGATCTGCCCTGGGATCAGCGTATCCCTGGGGACTTGCAGTCGATTCATCGGACAATGTGTTCATCACGATGGACCGCTACGATGACGAAAGCGATGTAGGCTTTGCCAAGTTCGATTCGGAGGGCAATCTGGTGAGGCAGGTGGCTTACAGATCATACGACCCAGAGGAGTACTCCTGGGACGTGATGGCTGGGTCCGACGGTTACGTCTACGGGCTCGGTTGGTCCATATCAGAAGAACTCCTGTTCCTCGTCAAGATGACGCCGTCTCTTGACTTCGTCTGGGGAGAGAAGATTGGCGACCCGCTTTCCTATCAGGAATGCTGGAAGATGGTGGGACAGCCGGATGGCACACTCTATGCTATCGGGAGAGCTGTCGACAGCAGTGTCGGTGTTATGAACCCCGCGCTGTTCCATGTTTCGAGTTCAGGGTTGTTGCTTGAAGCCTCCTACTACGGGATTGGAAGCTTCGAGGACGCCGCCGCCCTTCCGATGGGGGGCTTTGTCCTGGCGGGAAGTAGCTATGGTGTTGTAGATCTCACCCCGATGCCGCTTCCAGGCATGATAGTCACACCTGTATCGGACATGATGGTCGATGATGTCCTCGTGTACGAATCCATGTCTCCGGTGATGAGCTCGGGCCACGTGAGCGAATTCGACCCCGCAGCATTTGTCGATAGCTATGATCCCGCACTTTGGGATCAGGCATGGTTCGGATATGTTGACCGGGTGATTTCTCAAATTCAGGTTGACATCTCGGTCAGGCAGTCCAATTCGGACCCGAGCAGCTGTGCATTCAGAGGCACTGCGTCCGGCGGAGATAGGCCGTACAGCTTCACATGGAACTTCGGTGATGGAACTTCTGACACTGGCGCGCGCGTGACACACATCTACGGAGGGTCGGGAACATATCATGTGACACTGAGTGCGGTTGATTCAGTCGGCGCTGTAGGATACGCGTGGGTCGACGTCATCGTCCCAGGGCCGCCGGTGATCATAGGCACGACATGTTATCCGATGCCAGCTATTGTGAACGGCATAACGACATTTGAGGTGCAGGCTTACGACCCTGATGGCGGCGCGATTGCCGGCTACGACTGGGACTTCGGAGACGGCTGGTCGGCCTCGACATCAATCGGTGTCGTGGAACATGTCTACACCTCGCCTGGCGTCTTCACCATGAATGTCGCGGTCACGGACGACGAGGGATCGGTCGCATTCTCCTCGTTGAGTGTCGAGGTGATCGAATTCAACAGCGTTCCGTGGGCCTATTTCACTGTGACTCCGATTTGGGGGAACGTGACTACGGTCTTCACGGTCGATGCCTCCAATTCGAACGACACGGAGGATCCCACTTCTGCACTGAAAGTGCGCTGGGACTGGGAGGCCGACGGGTATTGGGACACGAACTGGACGACTGAGAAGGTCGCATATCACACGTATTCAGCCGTTGGAACCTATGTCATCCTCCTTGAGGTCATGGACACCGGCGGGCTGAGCAACTATGCTGCTCAGCAGGTGGCGGTGACTTCGGGAGACTTGGGAACGGTGCTTGACGAGCACTTTGACTCGTACGCGTCGCTCGACCCGGGATGGACTTTCTGGAACTACACGGGCGCGGACTACAACCACTTCGAGATAACGAACGGCACCCTGTTCGCAACCAACGCCGCTGGCTGGGACGCTCATGACTCATGGAATGCGCGCGCGAACTGGACCGGGCTTGTGCTTTACAACGGGAGCCTGACCGTGTCATTCTGGTTGTACCTTCCGACGGAGTCGGATTACAAGGAAGGATACTGGGGACAGTGGGAAGGACTCCTGTTCTATGACTTGTACGGGAACCCGCTCCTGATCACGCGTTGGCTCATGGACCTATGGAGCGGCGCACCGAGCGGCTGGTCCTACATCGACAACAACTCTGCCTGGGCGGGCATATGCAGCTTCACGGCTGGATGGCACGAGGTGGAGATCGTGATGAACAAGAGCATGTCCACGTGGACGGCCGTCTTCGACGGGGTCTCGTATCCGGGGCAGTCGTACACCGGGTCTGCCGCTCCGGCCTCCGATGTGTCGATGATCAGCTTCGTGAACGGCCTCAGGGAGGAGACGGTCGTCGTGATGGTCGACGATCTCCTGATTCAGCGTGATCAAGCAGTCGGACCTTACAACCTGCCTCCTGTGGCTAGCTTCACGGTTGCCCCGCAGTACGCCTATGTCGGTGACCCGGTCACATTCGATGCTTCCGAATCCTACGATCCGGACGGCACTATTGTCGAATGGGGTTGGGAGTACGGAGACGGGACGGAAGGGGGCGACATGATAATCTCCCATCCGTTCAGCGCGGCTGGGCTGTACACTACCACGCTGACGGTTCGGGACAACCAGGGAGCGACGGACACCGCGACCTCCACTGTTGTGGTTCTGGAACCTGGAAACGAGACAAGCTGGACCTTCCTCGTGTATGAGGATGGCGACAACAATCTCGAGGATGTCGCGCTGCTCGATTTCCTGGAGATGTCCTCGGTCGGCTCGACTGACCAAGTCAACATCGTCGTTCAGCTGGATAGGGTATCGTACTACAGCTCGGACTACGGCGACTGGACCGGGACCAAGAGGTTCTATGTCACGCCAGGAATGACTCCGATAGCATCGAACGCACTCATGGACCTGGGAGAATTGAATATGGGCGACCCCGCGGTCTTGATGGACTTTATTGAGTGGGGCGTGATGTCATTCCCCGCTGACAAGTACATGCTCGTATTGTGGGACCACGGAGGCGGCTGGGACGGTGCTGTGTGCTGGGACGAGACGGACTATTATGACGCCCTCACACTCGATGAGCTTGAGTGGGCGCTGAACATGAGCGAGATCGATACCGGCGAGTGGATCGACTCGGTCGGGTTCGACGCATGCCTGATGGGCATGGCAGAGGTCGCGTTCGAGATCAGACACATGACAGACGTCCTTGTATTCTCCGAGGAGAGCATACCATGGGACGGATGGCCATACAACACAATCATGGCAGACCTCGTCGCGAACCCGCTGATGAGCCCCCTCCAGCTTGGAGGATGCATAGTCCAGCGATATGCGGAGTTCTACGGGTCCGAATGGTCCGAGACCTTGAGCGTGGCAGATGTCATCTCGCTGAGGTACATGTACGCCGACCTCGATGTCTTTGCGAGCGAACTGATATCGAGCCTTGCTGCATACAAGCCAGAGATCATCGAGGCAGTGGGCGCCACCGAGTTCTTCTCGTACCTAGATTACAGGGACCTGTACGATTTCGCCTATGAGGTGAGGACCAGGGTGCCTGAGTCGAGCCTTCAGTCGGCAGCGGACGCGGTCATGGGCGCTCTGAACGCATCGATAGTCTCGAACTTCGCGGGCGCAGGACACCCAGACGCCTATGGTCTATCGATTGAACTGCCGCCGTCTGCGAGCTGGTACTACCCGTCATATGAGGACCTCGACATGTCGGCAGAGCTCATGTGGGACGATTTCATAAAGGCATTCATCCAGAGTGCCGCTGACGCTTACGAGCCCGATGACACGTATCTTGAGGCGAACTGGTTGGACCCGTATTTGGCACAGACTCACTCGATAGATGATATGGGAGCCGATGTCGACTGGGTGACCTTCACACTGAACGCGTCGACTCAGGTAAGAGTATCGACATCCGGACCGGAGGGCATGGGCGATTCGGTCCTGCGTCTATACAACGCAAGTGGGGTCCCGTACTCACCGATAGCCGAGAACGACGACACCAACAACAGCCTGTGGTCTCAGATAACGATCTGGCTGGGAGCCGGGCAGTACTGGGTCGAGGTCAGCGCGTATGATTACTCGGAGGAGATACCGTCATACGACCTGTTGCTTGAGTTCGGACCGTTCCCGAGTGAGCCGCCGGTGCCTCAGTTCGCCATATACGGCGAGTTCTTCGTAGGAGGCTATGTGTATTTCGAGGGAGGCTACTCCTTCGACCCCGACGGATACATCGTCAGCTACTCATGGGACCTCGGGGACGGATCATACGCAAACGAATCTTGGGCCAGCCATGTCTACTCGTACGCGGGGGACTTCATAGTGTCGCTGACCGTAGAGGACAACGATGGATTGACCGCGACCGCCTTCGGATGGATCACGATATCCCCGGGCAACATGCCGCCAGTTCCTATCGGCATCATCACTCCGGCGAACCCGAGCGTGGGCGAGACGGTCACCTTTGATGCGTCGATGTCCTACGACCCTGACGGATACATCGTCAACTGGTTCTGGTACTTCGGGGACGGATACTACGCGTATTCGCAGGTCGCAACGCACGCGTATACGAGCACGGGGACATACTATGTGGAGCTCGATGTCTGCGACAACTACGGCACCTGGAGATACACGTCGTTCAATGTGACCGTGCGCGAATCGGAGCCGGTGCCCCCAGTTGCGGTGATAGCGTATGAGCCCTCGCAGCCCTTGGTAGGGCAGCTTGTGGTATTCGATGGCACCTACTCGTTGGACCCTGACGGCAGCATCACGGACTTCATTTGGCAGTTCGGTGACGGGGATGTCGGCTTCGGGGCGCAGGTCACTCATGTGTACGAGAACTACGGCACCTTTGTCGTGTCCCTTACCGTGATAGACGACTACGGGATGTCAGACGAGACCACCACGACGATCAAGGTGGTCTCTATGCCGACTGCGGAGTTCCAGTACAGTCCTCTGATGCCCATCGCGGGCCAGGTGGCCAACTTCTACGCCTGGGGCTCGAGCGACCAGTCAGGCATCGTGGAGTACCTGTGGTCCTTCGGGGACGGGACATTCGCCAGCGGATGGCAGGCGACGCACACTTTCGCGGCCGCGGGAAGCTATGTCGTGACCTTGACCGTCAGGAACGCTGATGGCATGACTGCCAGCCACTCCGAGGTCGTAACGGTCGTGAGTGCGCAGCTGGTCCTGATCTACGATTCATCGGGTGCGAACTCCGCTGAGAAGCTCGGCGGCTCGCCATCGATGGCCTTTGCGTGGGTTGCCCTGCTTGGTCTCTGCTCTGGTGGAACCGTATTCGTCGTGCGTGCCAGACGTCGTTGAGGCGGAGAAGAAAACCTTTGTCCGCCTGTGGGATTCGCCCACAGGCGAGCCTTCTGATTTCTCTTGGAGTTCGCGGTGTTTGTCTAGTGCTTCCTCCAGGGCTTGAACCAGCGGACCATCCATATGCTTCCGGTCACTGCGCCCAGGACGAGCAGGGATGCGATGAATATCGCGAGGTTCTGGTAGCCGCTGTAGTCGTCTGCGTAGAAGAACAGCCATATGATCAGGAACACGAGCCAGCCGACTCCGGCGATCGTGTTCGAGATCCATGCCAGGGTGGATTTCTCCATCTTCCACTCGGTCTCCTTGAACTGGCCAGCGAAACGCAACCCCCAGGTCACCCAAAGCGCGGACAGGAGGCCGATCCCCACGATTATCGACACCAGCAGGATGGCTATGTTCTGGAAGACCCCGTATTCATCCGCGTAGAAGAACAGCCAGAGAATGAGGAAGGCCAGCCACCCGAACACTATGAGTATCGAGAGGGCGACTCTCCATCCGAATCCTGCGGTCCTCACGAAATCAGGCACCACACTTACTGGTTTTTCCTCGGACATTCCCCGTCACCTAATCTCAGAAGACAGAACTAGGATATGTAGGAACCGACGTCATCGCGTGCCTACCGCGTGAGGTACTCCGCGATGCCGTAGCCGTGTACATCCCCCTTCCTGTATCTCACAAGGCATGCGTACATCACGGGAAGGGTCCTCTCCATCGTATCGGTGAACGGTATCTTGACATACCTCAGGACCACCCCTTCAACCTGGTGAACCTCTCTGTTCTTTTCCCAGAACCAGATTCTGAGTTTCTTGGGAGCCCCATTTGCCTCGCACTCGGTATTCACCAGAGCCTTGGTGATCGGTCTGTTCTCGCCATCGGCGTGTATGAATCCTCCATCGGCAACATCTCGTTCCATGAGTTTGGTCAGGTTGAATGCGAAGCTCTCAGAGAACTGACACGATAACCATATCCAAGTTGTCGGAGCTGTCCAGTCCTTGACGCCCCACGCGTGGTCCTTCTCGCCCAAGCCGTTCAACTGGAGCTCCGTGTCGCCAGTTCTCAGCGTGCCCTGTATCTTCCCGAACTGCTCGGTGTGATCGGCAGCCATCTGAGGAGCGAACTCCTTGTCCCATAAGCCACATTCCCGGTAGTCGAAGGTCTTGTTGAGCGCGAGATATGTCAGATCCAGAGAGGTGTCCACAATTCCGGAGCTGGCTCCGTGAGTGCGTTTCATCGCTCCTGAGTACTTCACCCTCCACTCCTTCTCAGGGCGGACCCTTTCAAAGGTCAACCCGTTCACCTTCAGGTCATTGTTGCTGAAATGCTCCTGATCTCGAGATCCTAAGACACTACGATCTGGCATCATGATGTAGCAGAACATGCTCTTCTCAGCCGTGTTTGGCTTGAGACCGATCCTCATGAACGCGCAGATGTCCTCGTCCCGGTCGTAGAAGTTGAAATAGAATACCTCGCTCCAGCTGATGTGCTTCCCGAATGGATGCACAGTATCTGTCTCCGGCTGATTCACTCCCTCGGTCACTCGTCCAGCACCTTCTATATCATGGAGGTTTTCGATGGTTCCTCCAGCGTCTCAGGGGGCGTCCAGTCGGGAGAACCACAGGGATCCCGTGCCGAGGGGAAGAAATGACGCGAGAGGGGAAATAACCTCCGTTCGCGGCACGATGCTCCGTGATGGAGCGTCTGAAGAGCCGTTTCTTGGCGAGGCTTGAATGAGACTTTCACCTGCTGCGACGCCGCCTCGCGACGGCCACCACCATTGCGCATAGGATGGCAGTGACGGGCAGAAGGAAACCGGCGAACTCGGGTATCACGACCACGGACACCTCCACGGAGCTGGTGTCCCAGGCCCCTCCCGTATCCTGGACCTGGAGCACTACTGTGTACACCCCGTCGGCCAAGAACTGGTGAGCGGCCAGCTTGTCGGTCGTCCAGCTCGTGTCCCAGACGCTGTTGTTGTCCCAGTCCCATCGGACGAGGAGGGCATCCACTGGATCCTCTGTGTCAGAGCTGAGCGATGCATTGAACTCGAATATTGTCTCGGTATCTCCAGTGAGGGGAGTCACCGTGAACGATGCGGTGGGAGGTTCGTTTGGGACCGGTGCAAGATCGAACCAGGTCCAGAGAAGCGTGGACAGAATGGTCCTGCCAGGATGCTGCGTCCAGTTGCCCCAGCCGATGTATCTCTCCTCGGTGATGCCGTACAGGTCGAGGTAGTACGCAGGCGGAGTCTCGGTGTACGAGTCGTAGACCATCTGCTGCGCAACGTCAAGGATGCTCTTCTTTGTGGCCGTGTCCAATGTCATATCGGCTAGTGACAGGTTCTGATCGTAAGAGCTGTACGGTGCTCCAGTCGGCGATTCGGACTGGTTGCTGGGTCCGTACCACCACGGGCCCATCGGTCCTTGGCAGTTGTTGCCACCGTTCTTGATCTCCGAAGTCAACCATGTCTCAAGACTCTTGATCGGCTCCGGTCCCCACGACCACGCCCACACCCAGAGATCGTAGTCCGCCTTGTACCAATCGTTGTTCACCATGATGGCCTCGGGTTTCACTGCGACGACCATGCTGATTCCCGAAGTCTGCGCGCCCTCTGCCCACACATACGCTATGGAGGCATACAGCGGATCCGAGTCAGGGGCGTCGAGCCCGAACTCAAGGGGAGTCCCGCTTGTCGTCCACCCCTCCTTGACCGGCAGGGATGTCGGACCGCATTCCAAAGTCCCATCGAAATCCGTGTCGTTGTAGCCGTTCTGAACCAGCAGATCATGTGCCGCGACCGGGTCATAGGGCACCTCGTCGATGTCCTTGTGCCAGAACCCCGGCGCAAGTACTGAGTCGGCCCTCGTGCCCAGCCCCTGCATGGTCTCGTTCACGATCCGGTCCTTGTCCATGGTCATCAGGATTGCCTTCCTCACGATTGGATCGAGCAGGATGGGACTGCCCTTGCCGAAGGTGCCAGTCCTGAAGTCCATTGGGATCGCGTTTATGGCAGCATCGTATATCCCGAGTCCTGCTGTCGGGTATTTCGTGATCTCGACGGTCGCTCCTTCGGTGAGGTTCTGGTAGTCGTCAATGTACGATGACATGCATGCGCAGTCGACATCTCCCTGCTTCAGTGCCGTGGCAAGTCCGCCTGCGGTGGCGTAGTGGAGATATGTGATACTTTCTATCTTGACCGTGCGCTCGTCTCCGAAATCGGCAGCACCGTGGTAGTTCGGAGCCCTGTCGAACGTGTAGTAGACATCAAGGCTGGAACTGTTGTATACGAACGGCCCGCTGCCAATCAACCACGCAGGGTTCTTGCTCGAGTGTATTTGGCTCCCGGGCACACTCTGCCAGACATACTTCGGTAATACAGGGACCCAGGCAAGGTCCTCGATCAGCGTGGAGTCCGGCTGGTCCGTGATTACCTGCAGCTGGAAAGTGTCTGTGACAACAAGGCTACCGATGTCCTCGACGTTGCTGTCCCATGCGCCACCAGGATACGTTTTGATCAGCTGGATAGTGTAGGCGACGTCTTCTGCGGTCAGTTGATTGGCGGTGCTCGTGGGGTCCATGTTGTTTCTGAAGTAGGCACTTGATGTGATGTTGATGTAGGTCGACAGAGTGAGGTTTGTCTCTACTACCTGGTAGTATCCTGTTGCGAGTGAAGGCAGGACCTGGCTCGTGTCCTCATCGTACGTGAATAGTGTGCTGTACATGAGATAGCAGAACACAAGATCTGCTGTCATCACGACATCTAGTGGGTTCCAATACACATGGTCTTCAAGCCATCCGACATTGACTTTTGCCGGAGGGAACCCGATATCCAACAGAGTGACAGATATTCCAGCGTCCATGTTCTCATGGGCTGCGCTGAAAGGAACGACATAGGCGACAAGCAGGACTCCAGCAAGCACTAATGCAGATGCAGACTTACCCTCCATGGCTCTCACACCCAGGCGATTCTCGCCAATCCCAGGATGGAACGGGATTTCTCGCTATATCAAGATGTCGAGCTGGGGACTCTCTACTCTCTTGGGGTGCTCCCGATAATGATTGGTCGTTGCTCTACGACGAACCGAGGATGACTCTTACGAACTCCTCTACCTTGCCCTTCCAACCCTCCTCGAGCGGTCCCTTGAGGCCTGTGACATATATCTTCCCATCAGTGACCTTAGTCAATCCCTTGGCCTGAAGCATCTCGTTCATGGTCGGGATGACTAGCTGGCATCGTCCTAGCTCTTCCTCGGTCGGCATCTTCCCGGTCTTCTTGTCCGGCTGGGGATTCAATTCTGTGGCAAGAATCGCATAGCGGGATCCGGAGGGCAGGTTCATCTTCTTCAGGAAGCGGCGCATGCCTCTGATTGGCTTCCCCATTCGGCCTGGGGAGCTGAACAAGTACAGATCAGCCAGCGGGATCTCCTTGGGTTCTGCGTCCTTCACGTGTTGAACGTTCACCGTGACCCCTTTGGTTGCCATGACTCTCTTGAATTCCTCTGCGACGATTGCCCCATTGCCGTATTCCGAAGCGTGGTAGTATTCGATCTTCATGATCTGTCCCTCTTGATTGACGCTGCTATTGCATTCGGTTAGTCCGATAGTTTCGTGAACGCCCTCACGCGTGGTAGGAACGCCAGCGCGAGTATGACGATTCCGTCTAGAGACATCATCACCTGAAGGAACCGCGGGAAACCGTCCGGGGATCCGATGTACATCACCTCTACCACGATCCAAACTATGAGGATGACTCCCGTGGCCGCGGTCGCCGTCCAGGCCCAGTTCTGACCTGTCCATTTGTTGACGGCATCAGTCCAGCGCCATCTCGGGAGCTTCCAGAGGCCAAATATGGCGAGGATGGGCAAGATGCCATAGGCGGTAACGAACAAGACTCCTACCAGTGCGAAATCTCCGACCGGGGTACCTTCGAGGATGGACGTGTCCATGTCATGAGTCCCCCCTGAAGGGTCAATGAGGAACTGACTCCCACTGAATAACCCCAAGAAAGCGAGCACGGCTTCCAGGGCGATAAGCAGATAGATGGCGGCCGGTCTGGACTTTGTCGCGGCTTCCGTCATGATATCACCTAAGAATTGTGGTTATGATATTTATTGTTAGCTGGATCGATGGCGAAGCTGGACGACAGCAAGGGTCAGCCCGACGCAGCCCGGCTCGAGAAAGCGCGTGAATTCGCCAGAAGCGTGATGGCTCAGTTCGATGAGCGTGGTGAGGTCGCTGCAGGTCGGCCTTGCATTGCTTGAGCACGGCTCGGTCATGTTTGAATCTTGAACTTGAGAAGTCCGTAGGCCACCGTCCATCCGAGAAAGGCGCCCCACACGAGGTGAGGCAGGATCGAGAACGCGATCACATCCATTATTGACTCGCCGAGCCAGATTGCGAGGGGAATACACCCCAAGGGTATGGTGACTGCACCTGCGGCAAGACCGAGCTTCACCCCCTTCTTGATACTTGTCAATTTGAGCGCGCCAATGCCCAAGACAAGGATGGAGAAAGCAAATCCTCCAGTCATGCCGGTGATGTTGTGAATTGCGACTCCTAGGAGCGCTCCCCCTCCGAGCTTCTCACCGACCATCGTGAAGAACAAGTCAGCAGACTCCCCAACTGAGATGAATGTAATCATCATCACGAAGTCCATGAGGACCGTGCCCACTATGCCCCCGACGAGGCCGAGACCGATTACGATGAGAGAGGTGTTCTCGCGCATATTCTGGTTGCCGACCCCATGTGGCGAGCAGGGCATAAGTGTTTGGAGGTGTAGGTAGAGAGTAGGTGTGGACCGGGCGAGAATTGAACTCGCGAGAGCCAGACATCAAAGTCGTCGGTTCAATCAAGGCGGAATTGCACCAAGGCGTCCCCCGAACTCTTTTCCTTTCCAACGGTCTTTTCCGAGGCGTCCATGAGACTTCTTCCGTTTGCCAGAACTGTGAAGAGAAGTGCCAGGTGAAGGACACAAGCCCCTGAACCACCTCAGCCTCCAATCGGGGTCGTGACTTGATTTGGCAGTGCCTCCCGGGCGAGGTTCGTGTTGGTGAAGCGTACGCGCGAGCTCATCAATCAATGCTAATGCTCCTCATGTGCCATGGGACACGGTTTCGACGTCAGCGTCCGCCCTTGAAGTAGGCCTTGACCGTCGGTCTGCCGAGGAAGATGATTACCGCTATATTGAAAATGATCGTACACACAGCGACCAATGTCCATACGGTGAATAGCCACATGGGTGAGCCCAAATTCGCCGGGATCGCCACGAGCATCATAGTCAGAAAAGCAACCACAATTGCGAACGTCGCGACGCTCGTGCCCCTCCTTCCTGCCCATTCGCTTCCGTTCATGTATCCATATGCGAGGGCGAACGCAAGCAGCCCGAGAACCACGTAGATAATTCTGGACCAGAAGAGCACTCCATCGACGTTCTCGGCAATCCAAGCGTTTTCGCCGAGTGCGTCCTGAAGCTCGGTGGTATCTGCACGCGAGGCAATCGCCAACAGCCAGAACTGCAGGCCCGAGATGATCTGCACGAGCGCCAATAGTGTTATCCCGAAAGGCCTGGTTCGTGTCATTTCTGCTCCGTCCTTCTGGTCGGGTATGAGCGCACGCTGATTAAGAACCTGTTCTTGTGCGAGTCTAGCTGGTCCAAACGAACTCGTGGAGAAACCTCAAGGGACTGACGGCGATATTGCAGAACGATATTTGTGGCTCTTAGGCTCGCAGAATTCATTCTGCCAGTCGGCAACGATAAGCTCGTGGACGAGATACTGGAGGGTCTCAGGGTAGAGGAGAAAGGGGTTCTGAAGGTCTCAGAGGACAGGACCATGTATCGCATCTTGACCCCTCGGGATGCGAGCGAACCCTTAATCGACGGTCTCGCCAAGCGATTCAGTGATTTGGATGGTTACAGGATCATTGTCCATTCGATCACGGCCTCCCTGCCAGGGCCCAAAGATGAGTTGAAGCCCAGAGAACAGGGACTCCGCTCCGAAGATAGGCTTGTCCGGAAGATCGGGAGGATAAGCCGGGAAGAACCGTATCATGGGACGAGCGATGCCGCGAATCTCATGAATGTGTACTTGCACACTGTGTCGCTGTCGGTGAAAGTCGCCGCTATAGGGCTCGTGTGAGTGTGGACCGGGCGAGCCTTGAACTCACCAGAGCCAGACATCCATGATTTCGATTCAATCAAAAACGAAATTGCACCATGGCGTCCCCAAATCTTTTTGCTTTTCCTCCCCGATGGTCTTTTCCGAGGTGCATGCTACTGGACTTGAACTTGGACATCTGGCGTCTTCTTGATTGGCTGACTGGATCATGCTGAGAGGTAGACCGTTCGTGGTCCGCCTAGCTGGTTTTGGGCTGCTAAGACCTAAGAACAGAATTCCTGGTGCTCACGTCGCCGGGCGGGTCGAAGCTGTTGGCAGAGAGGTAAGACAGCTCAAACCTTAGGAGGACGCGCGACGCTTACTGCTACTCCTCCTCTCTTATGTCCTTTGCCAACATATCTGTGAGCCTCGACAATCTCTTCAAATCGAAAGCATTTATCAATAATTGGTTTTATGTGTCCAGCTTCAACCAACTCTCTGATTGATGCAAGCCGCTTAGAGTCCAACATCAGTTTTCCATCATCAATTGATACGTATTTCCCTTTTGGAGCAAGAGCTCTTCTACATGCATCTTTCAATTTTGAAGTCTTTATTTTACCAACGGCATCAAGCATGAAATCATATTGAACACCTGGGTCTAAAGTATCCGCTTTGGTGTAATCAATTACAACTTCAGCTCCCAGAGACTTCACCAACTCCAAATTTGTTGAGCTGCATACTCCAGTAACTCTAGCCCCTAAGTAATTAGCTAATTGAACTGCCATTGTTCCTGACGTTCCTGAAGCTCCATAGATCAGTACTTTCTGTCCACGTTGGATACTCCCTTTTTCGACATATTGAAATGCCAGAAGTCCACCATAAGCAGCTGCGGTTGCTTCTTCGTAGGAAATATTGATTGGTTTTGTTGCCAGACACCCGTGTGTTGAGTCCGTCTCTTTCATACATTTATACTCAGCATAAGCACCAAGTCCAAATCCCGTAAGCCCATAGACTTGGTCACCTATTCTGAATCTCTTTACGTCTTTACCTATTGATTCGACCTCTCCTGCTAACACCAATCCTATTATGGACTTTCTTGGTCTTGTCAAACCT
>Ga0316622_100000931_pt1 | contig 18213 bp, 18 predicted proteins | sample OWC_Aug_OW2_C1_D_FD_207646 | JGI IMG/M metagenome (GOLD analysis project Ga0316622, IMG submission 207646) | Wetland soil microbial communities from Old Woman Creek delta, Ohio, United States - OWC_Aug_OW2_C1_D5_C | ecosystem: Environmental > Terrestrial > Soil > Wetlands | place: USA: Ohio... | reverse complement strand
TTGCGGCGTGAGGCCGACGAGCGATGCGGAGAAGTACCTGCTGATGCCAGAGGCGATTTCGTTGGCGATGGGACCAAGATGCACGATGCGCGCCTCGCGCCAGGCGGCAGGGACGTTTTCGATCGCAAGTTCGCAGGCCCGATGGTGGAGAAACTGCGTCCTGCTGCCGGCCACCGTCCTGTTCTCGAAGGTGGTGCTGTGTTCGGACGGAGTCGAGAGAATCGGGATTCCCGCGAGAGGCTGCGTATCCGTTGCTGAGCTCAAAGATGTGACGATTCCGGGTCTCAAGCCGAGGGCGCGGGCGGTCATGGCTGCGTAGGACGCCGTGCCGCCCAGGCGAGGGCCATCAGGCGTGAGATCCACCGAGATGTGTCCGAGGACAAGATAATCCACCGGTTCGAGGTGGACAAGATCGTGCATGCGAGGATTATACCGTGCGGGTTTCTGCGGCCCACGAACCTGGCGCTGGCTTGAATCGCACCAGGGGCCGTGCTATAGTGATTCCAGCAATCAATGGGGGAGACATCGAGCGCGGTGACCGTCCGAGAACCATGTGGATGACCCGGGCAGCCGGGGAGGTGTCGCATGCCTTCGGCGATCGTGGTCGCAACCGGGGTCGAGTCGGGGCTCGGATTCCTGCTCAACAGCGCGATCCTCTATCTTGTGCTGTCGCGCGGCAGGAAACCGCATCACTACTTTTTTTCGGCGCTCCTGCTGATCTGCGCGATTTGGGACCTTGGCGTCCTGCTGCTGATGGTGCGGAATACTCATCTCGATGAGCTTCCCGCTATTGGAGCCATCATCTGCCTTCCTTGTGGACTGATTCCGGCCGTGATCTTTCATTTCGCCAATCTGTACACGGGTCAACGCATCACGTGGGCCATCGTGACCGTGTGGGCAGTGACGGCGGTCATCTACGTTATCATGGCGGCAGGACTCTACTTCCGGATCGACGGCGCATACACGTATCCGTGGGGGAATGTCTTCCGGGTGCTGCCCGGGCCTTTTGATGCTGCTATCCTGGCAACCTGGTTCATAGCGAACCTGTGGGCCTGCGCGCTGCTGCTGAGAGCGAGTCGACAGGCGACCAGCGTTCTGCAGAAGCGGCACTGCCTGTACCTCTTTGCGGGGCTGCTGGTGATCACGTTCGCCATCGTGAAGACGGTGGTCGTGATGGGAATCGATCTGCCCTGGGCGCTTCCGCTCGGAATGCTGCTCAACGATGTCTTCGTTGCCCTGATCGGGCTGGCGATCGTCAAGGACCGGCTCTTCGACATCACCTTGATCATCAAGAGGGGCGCGCTCTACTCGGCGCTGGCCGCGCTGCTTATCTTTGTCTACAGCTTCACCGAACACATGTTGATCACCTATGTTGGCGAGGCGGTCGGAGCTTCCTCGGCGGTGCTGCGCTTTCTGTCGGTTGCGCTCGGCATTGCACTGCTCATGCCCGTGAAGTCCAGGCTGGAGCGGTGGATCGATGCGTATTTCGGAGAGCGCAAGCTGGCATTCTAGCCAGCCGGGGCGGTGCTGCATTCCAATCAGGCAGGTCATCTTGTTGCGGTCCGCCCTCGTGGCCGTCCTCACGGCATCGCTGCTCACATCCTGCGCGTTGACCGCATCGGAGCCCCCGGTCGCAACCGCGACGCCGCGCCCGCTCCTTGCGGGTGTCCGCGCCTCGGAAAAATGGATCGAAGTGGACATCCCTGCGCAGATGGTGCGACTTTGGATCGGTGCCGACCTGCAGGCGGAGTATGCGGCCGCGACCGGCATTGAAAATCGCACGCTCCCCGGTGAGTATCGCGTGCAGCAGATGATCAAAGGTCCGATCGAAAACGTGCCCGGCGTTTGGGTGGGTGATATCGTGATCTATGACCTGTTCGGAGGCATGGGGATTCACTCGCGCCCCATGGATGCGGAGGGGAAGTTCCTCGATGTCACGCTGGGCGTGCCCGCTTCGTGGGGCTGCGTGCGAGTGGGCGAGTCGACCAGGGTCTTTGACTTCGCCGCGCTGGGGATGCGCGTCTGGATTCACTGAGGGCGGGCGCCCGCCGACCAGCGGCTCAACGGATGATTGATATGAGCAGGCCGGCCAGCGCGCCGGCTGGTATGAGCCACGTCGACTCGACTCGGAAACGGAGCAGCAGCAACGCGGCAACCGCGAAGATGGCCAGGGTGGGCAAGTCCACCAACGAGGCGAGTCCCAGCTGAACCGTTACCGCGGCCATGAGGGCCAGTGAAGCCACGATCACGCCGTCCAGCAGCGCGCCCGCCCAGGGGGAGGCGCGTAGTCTTGGAATGATGGGGCGTGTGAGGGCGACGAAGATGTATCCGGGGAGGAAGATGCCCAACGTTGCGACCAACGCCGCGGGCATGCCGCCAAGCAGGTAGCCGATGAAGGTGGCAGAGGTGAAGAGCGGTCCCGGTGTAAGCTGACCGATGGCGATGGCGTCGATCAGCTGGGCCTCGGTGATCCATCCAAGGCGCTCGACGAAGTCGGCGCGCAGGAACGCGATCAGCACGTACCCGCTGCCGTAGAGGATGGCGCCGATTTTCAGGAAGGTCAGGAACATGGCCGCGAGGCTGAACGTGGGGGCGGCGGCGCCAGACACACCCAGCAGCGGAAGGAGAAGGCCCGCGTTGGATGCGCGTGAGATCGAAAGGCGATGCCAGTTCCTGAGCAGCATCATGGCCGCGCCGCCTGCGAACAGGAGCAGCACCTCGTTCGTGCCCATGAAGTAGAGCCCGACGCACACCGCGGCCAGCGACAGCGACGTGATGCTCGCGATCGCTTTGCGGCCCAGGCCCAACAGCGCCTGCACGATGATAGCGATCATCACGGGCTTGATGCCGTAGAGCAGCCAGCCGGCCTGAGGGGTCGAGCCGAAACGGACGTAGAGCCAGCTGAGAGCCAGCACGATGACCGTGGCGGGAAGGGTGAAGCCGACGGCGCCGGCGACCAGGCCCGGCCAGCCCGCGCGCACAAAGCCGATGTGCGTGGCCATCTCGGTGGAGTTGGGGCCGGGGATCAGATTCGTTGCGGCGAGCAGGTCGAGGAAGGCTTCGTCCGTCAGCCACCGCCGGCGGCGGACGAACTGCTCGCGGAAGAGGCTGATGTGCGCGGCGGGACCGCCAAAGGCGGTGAGGCCCACTTTAAGGAAGGCAGCCAGGACTTCGAGGGCGGGTTTCATGGTATCGGCTCGTCGGACCGATGATAAGCGAACATTCCATGGTGAGGTTCTCGAGCAGAAAGGGATGGCATATAATGCGCCAGGCGGTCGCGCCGTGTAGCCGCATGCAGACGGGAAAGGCGGCTCACTCCCCTGCCGGGCGGTCGCTTCACGAATGCCGCGGCGCGAGCAGCATGACCGGTCTCAAAGGAGGGCGGATGATGCAGGACAGTCCTTTCCCCGACCAGAAAGACGCTGTTCAGAGGCTGGTCGCCGGCAACCAGCGTTTCAGCGTCGGGCAGGCATCGCACCCGCGCCAGAACCCCCATACCCGGACAGAGGTCGCCCAAGGCCAGCGGCCCTTCGCAGCCATCCTGGGCTGTTCGGATTCGCGCGTGGCGCCGGAACTTGTCTTTGACGAGGGGCTGGGCGACCTCTTCGTGGTTCGCGTGGCCGGCCATGTCGTCGGGCGAGCGGTCTTGGCAAGCCTTGAGATGGCTGTCGAGAACCTGGGCATCCGGCTGATCGTGGTGCTTGGCCATGATGCATGTGCTGCAGTTGCCAGCGCCGTGAAGATGTTCGGCCTGGGCGCAGGCGGCCGCGTTCACCACTCGTGGATATGGGACCCGGGCCTGGACGCCACGAGCGCAATGCCAGCCGGGCATGTGGGCGAGCTCGCCGGCGCCATCAAGCCGGCGCTGGACGAGGCGCATGTTCGCGGCGGCGACATGCTGGATGACGCGATCAACGCGAACATCGAGCGGACGGTGGAGCAGCTGCGAACCTCGCTGCCCATTCTTTCGCAATACGTGGTCCGCCATGGGCTTCGCATTGTCGGTGCACGCTATAACCTCCTTTCCGGTTTGGTAACGTTTCGCGCGTAACCGTTTCCCCCGCCCGGAGTTATGGAGGGAACATGACATCCGACGAGACCGTGTACGACAGCCCGCGCGATGAGGTCCGCGCGCACATCCAGGAGTACGTGGAGAGTGATGGCGTGGTGGGGCACCTGTGGCGGGATTGTCCTACGCTCCTGATCACGACGACCGGGCGCAAATCCGGGAAGCGCCGGCGAACCGCGCTGATCTATGGACGCGACGGCGACAACTACATCGTGGTGGCATCATGGGCCGGCAGGCCGTACCATCCACTGTGGTATCTGAATCTGGTGGAGCATCCAGACGTTGACTTGCAGGTGGGGAGTGAGAAGCTCACGGCGCGGGCACGCACGGCGGGGCTGGAGGAGCGTGAACGCTTGTGGCAGGTGATGGCGGGAATCTACCCGAGGTACGAGGAGTACAAGATCAGGGCGGCGGAGAGTGGACGCGAGATACCTGTCGTGATACTTGAGCCGATGTAAACGAATGGCTCCGGCAGGGTTGCCGAACGCACGTGACTTGGTCCAACGAGAGACGCCGACTTCACCGTGGGAGGGCGTGCGATGGGGAGCGGAATAGTGCAGTCACCCAAAGACAGGCGATACATGCTCTGGACGGTCTGGCTCAAGGCCAAGGAGAGCCGCAGGCAGGGAGGTCTGCTGCACGATCCGATGGCTGAACAGGCAGTCAAGCGCATCGACTACAAGTTCGAGGATGAGCGGGAGAAGCCCTTGGCCGGCCGGTGGGTGCTGCTGCGAGCCCGGCAGCTGGATGAGTGGTCCCGCGCGTTCCTCTCGCAGCACCCGGATGCGGTCGTCTTGCATCTTGGGTGCGGCCTGGATACACGAGTCTGGCGAGTGGACCCGGGGCCCGGCGTCAGCTGGTTCGAGTTGGACTTTCCCGACGTCATTGAACTTCGCGGCACGTTGTATCCCACCCGCGCGGGGTGCACTCTGGTCGGCGCTTCGGTGTCGGATGCGGGCTGGCTCGAAAGCCTGCCGCAAGGGCGCCCTGCCTGGGTGGTCGCGGAAGGACTCACGTACTACTTGACGCCCGAGGTGATGGCGAACCTGCTTCACCGTCTCCGGCTGCACTTCCCAAGCGGAGAGATCGCCTTCGATGCGTCGGGGCCACAATCACGGAAGGCCAAGCGGAAGGGAAAGGCCGAGAGGAGCAACTGGCACCTCCGCGATTTGCGCGAGTGCCATCTGCCGGCTCCGGGCTTTGAGCTGCTCGCCAGGCTTCGGCCGGCGGACGCCGAACCCTTCGAGCATCTGCCGCCCCCTCTTCGTTGGCTGATGATGATGAAGAATCACCTTACCAGCCTGGGCCAACTCAACATGGTTCTGGTGCGATACAGGTTCAAGGGCAGCTCGTCCGCCAGCTCCCACGTGGAGTGAGACGCTCAGGGCAGAGGCTCGCGCGCTGCGGTGCGCGTACAAGGACCCCCAAGGCAACTTGCGCCTCCCAAGCGCACGTTCGGGCAGGCGCCAGAATCGTGCATGAGCAGCCATAGTCCTTCCGCGAAGCGACCGCCGCTTCGCGATCGTCGCGCACCGTGTTGTCAGTGACTCGACGCGCTTCCCTCCATATTCGAGGCGCGCCCTCCGGCACGGCCTCGTAGCTGCACCAGCAGCGTTCCGATCGCAGCAGCGGCGAGGCCCAGGATCTCGCGCGCCGTGACTTCCTCATCGAGGAAGAGCACTGCAAGGATTGGAATCCAGATCAGCATCGTGCCGTTGATGATGCTCGACTCCATGGCAGTCAGCTGCCGCAGCGTGCGATTCCACAGCGTGAAGGCGACGGCGGTGTTGACAACCGCCAGCCACGCAATGATGAGCCAGTTGTTCAGACTGATGTGCGGCCATTCCTCCAACAGGAGCCCGGCCGCCAGCATGACGGGCGCGCCCGCGGCCATGCTCACCGTCGTGACGGCGAGCGGCGAATGCTCCTGCCTGCGATTGATCTCTCGGCCCATGATCGATGCGGCGGCGTTGGCGAGGACACCGATGGCACCGACGATCACGCCGGTGATCTGGCCCGCCGGGATGGATGCCGGGTAGAAGTAGATGACTGCGCCGATCAGCGCCAGCGCGATTCCGCCCCACTGAAGCAACCGCGGTCGTTCGGATAACACGAGCATCCCGAGGATCGCCACCGCCACACTGCTGAAGCTCCAGATCAGGTTCGTCGTCACCGCGGGCAGCAGGGCGAGGGTCACAAACCCCGCGCCTTGCGTGATCGCGATCGCCACCAGCCCCAGCACGATCAGCCGCCACCACATGCTGCGCGGAAGCGCCCGGATCTCCTTGGTTGTCCCCCGCGCCGTCGCAGCGTCCAGCAGGCAAAGTGCCGCGAGCACGTAGCGAAGGCCCGCGAAGGTCAGTGGCGGGAGGTCGCGTAAGCCGATCTTGATCAGGACCCACGAGGTGGCCCAGAGGAAAACGACGAAGAGGGCCTCAAGGACGGCCGCGGTGTGAGGGCGCATGGGCCCAATGTTACCTTGGCTTGCGAGTTGGGCGGTGATTCTCGGTCGGACCGCCTATTGAACTTTGCGAGCCGCTGGCTATAATGTCATCAAGGGGGCTTGAAGGGGCAATCGTCTTCCTTGGGCGGCGGTTCATCGCCCGGGAAACTGCCCGGCCTAACCCGTCGCCCGCCAATCTGGGAGGGTTTCATGGCGATTGCGAAGGGTGGCTGCCCGGCTTGGGCGCGGCCGGTTGTTGCAGCACTCGCACTTCTTCTAGTTTCGTGGGCCTGCAACATGGGGGTGGAATGGGAAACGCCGGCGCCGCCAGCGGCGCCAACATCCGCCCCCGCTGAGGCCGCCTCGCCGTATCCAACCTACACACCGTACCCGACGTACACGCCTCGAGCCGCCCAACAGACGCCGCAAGCCGCCGCTCCGACCAATACAAAGAAACCGCCGCCGGCCCCCACCCTTACGGAGGCTCCGCCTCCTTCTGGCGGCGGCTCGTGGGGTGTGATGAAAGCTGACCTGGCTGTCACCGATCTGTATCCCGACAACTGGCCGCAGGGAGAGATCTTCGTGCGGGTGACAGACAACGGCCCGGGCAGCCCGTCCAACGTCTCTATCAACATGGCGTGCACGATTCAGAAGCACCCGTACGATGGATCGCCGCCATCGGCTTCCGGCGCCAACGGCTTCCTGACAATCAGCCTCGTGCCCGGTGAAACCGGCGTCTACGACACCGGCATCTACCTCGACGGGACCACCAGCTGGTTCACAGTGACTTGCAGCGTGGAGCCTCCCTTCGACGACACGAATCCATCCAACAACAGCTACTCAGAAACATTTCCTCCGCCGCCCTGATCCAGGATCCAGGCCGCGTGCTCTGGATGGCACAAGGACAACAGAATGAACACATCATCCATCGCACCGAGGTGTCTGGTTTTGATTGTGCTGAGTGCGTCGGGATGCAGCGCACTTCCGGCCTTGGTGCGACCCACGCCCACGTTGTGGCTGCCTGCTGAGTTCGCACCCGCCGCGGCGCAGGAAGCCGCGCCGCAGGCCGTGGCAGCCACCGCGTCTGGCTGGACGCAAGCTGCCGGGCCCACCCAGGCGCCGGCCGCTGCGCCCACTGCCGCCGCGCCTTCCGGAGCCACTGAGTACCAGGAAGATTTTGAAGATGGGCAGGCCCAAGGCTGGCGCCTCGATCCGCACTGGAAAGTGATACTCGACGGCAGCAATCACGTGCTGGCTGGCGAAGACCATACCTGGGCCGACTTCGGCCAGGACTTCAGTGGTGATCTGCGGGAAACTCTGCGCGTCAAGCTCATGCGCGGCCGGATCCATGTTGTGTTTCACCGCGACGACTTCAAACGGTACTTTGTTGGATTTGAGACCGGAGGCACCGAGCTGAACCGGCAGGAGAGTGAGACCCAGTTCAGCACAGACCTCGCGCGCGGCACGAGCACATTCACAACGAACCGGTGGTACCAGCTCGAGATCGTTTTGCAGGGAACCACCCTGGAGCTCCTCGTGGATGGTCAGCGCGCGTGGTCCTACACAGATTCGCATCCCTTCACGCATGGCAACATCGCCTTCGAGGCTTTTGAAGATTCGCTGGTCTATGTGGATGACATCGTGGTGAGCACTCCATAGGGGAACAGCCGCGCCTCGCGCCTGCAGGCGCCGCGCAGGAGGTGTGCAATGGACCGGATCGTTCTTCGACTTGGAACCGCGCTGGTGGTGGTGGCCCTGCTGACTGCTTGCGGGGGCGCGCCCGGCACCGGGCCGATGACGTGGCTGGATCGCCCATTGGACGCGCAGGAGTTTCCTGTCGCCGCCCTCATCGTTCAAGCGCACGCTTCCGACGAGGACGGCGTCGCCGCAATAGAGTTCTACAACGCAGACCAACTCATCGGGAAGAGCCCGGCGGGGGGTACGAAGCTGGAGCAAGCCAGCCTGGAGTGGCTGCCGCCCGGGCCGGGGAAATACATCATCAGCGCCCGCGCGGTGGACAACTACGGCAACTACGGCGCGCCGACTCATGCGGAAATCAACGTGGGCGGGCCGAGCGCCTATCCTCCTCCGTACATCGCAGTGGCGGTCACGCCGCACGCCGCCGCGACGAGCACCCGCGCGCCAACGCGCGCGCCGGTTGCCGCGCAGCCTGCTGGGCCGTCGATCGAACTCAGGCAGAATGCAAACTGCCGTGAGGGACCAGGTACTGCGTACGAGGTGAACGACACGCTTTACGCAGGGGAGGTGTACGCCCTGGAGGGCCGCAACGATGCCAACAACTGGTTCTGGGTGATGAAGCGCAGTTCGAGCGGCCACTGCTGGGTGTCGGTGGTGAGCGTGGAGATCGCAGGGGAACTGGACGACGTGCCTGTGGTGCAAGTGGCCGCGCTTCCGGAGCCGCCGCCACAAGAGCAGCCTCAGGAGCCGCCGGAGGTCGCGGACGTTACCGGGCCGTATCTGGACGGTATGGGCGTCGATCCCGACACGATCATCACTGCGGGTTCTGATTGCCCCAACTACTCGAAGACGACGACGGTGATGGCTTGCGCGGAAGATATTTCGGGTGTCGCGAGCGTGACCGCACGGATTCTCGGTATGGGCCAGATCGCGATGGAAGACTACGATCACAATGGATGCTGGGCAGCCACGCTTGGCCCCTTTGAAGAGGATGGCGAGTACACCGTCGTGTTCGAGGCCATCGACAATCAAGGCAACCAGTCTTCAACGGGCTACACCCTACTGTATGTCCAGGGGTGCATCGGGTAGCGTCTGACGAACGTTCTAGGGGCAGGCGGTACTATCGCGGGGCCCGGCAAGGGAGAGGGCGCGCAGGAGGCGGTGATGAACAGGAAAGCCCGGTCGTTCAAGGTGGCGGTGATCGTGGTGGTCGCCGCGGCCGTCCTGATCGGCGCGTTTGCCTTCTACACCTTTAACGCTCAGCGGGCGCGCCCCGGTTTTGAACCGATGATGGTGATGATCAGCGAACCGGCAACCGGTGAGACGATTCCGGCAGGCAGTTCGCTGATCGTATCCAGCACGGCGAGCGGCTACAGGCCCATCGCCCGCTTGGAGCTGTGGCTGGACGGCGAGCTGAAAGGCACGCAGAACAGCGTGCGTGCCGAGGGCAGTTCGCCCCTCGCAGCGGCCCTGCCGTTATCCATCGAGGCTGAAGGTCCTCACCTGCTCTTCGCGCGCGCCATCGATATCGGAGGTCTGATCGGTCAGAGCACACCGGTGACCATCGTTGGCAGTCCCGCGCCTGATCCGCAGGAGATGGTGGGTTCCGCGGTGGTGCAGGCAGGCGAGACGCTGCAAGATGTGGCGGGCGCGCTCGGTTCCGACACGGCGACGTTGCAGCGACTCAATCCAGGCCTCACCGGGGCAGCGCCTGCGGGTGGCACGGTGATTCATGTGCCGCCGAAGCCGGGCGGAGGAGCCCCCGCGCCCAGCGCGCCGCCAGCGGGCGGCGGTTCCATTCAAGTTCCGAATGTGCCTGGGCTCAAAGTGGTACAGGTATTTCCGGTGCTGGGGAATCTCTTGCCGGCGACCAATGCACCGGCGGCCCCCGATGGACTTGTTGTGGATGTCAAGGACTGCACCGCGACGCTACGTTGGAACGACAACTCCCTGAGTGAGGTCGGCTACGAAGTTTGGATGGCAGCGCCGGGAGCATCGCCGCAGTCCATGGCGAAGCTGGCAGCCTCCCCGGCCATGGGCCCGGCGTGGGCGGAGATTCCAATCCAGCCATCGGGCCTGCTTCAATTTTGGGTTGCCGCCCTCAACGCTTCAGGCAGTCAACCCAGCAACATCGTTTCTGTTACTGCGGAGCAGGCCTGCGCGACGAGTGACCCGACTTACCTGCAGGTGCAGGCGCTGGATATCACGGTGCCAGCGGGCGTCGGGCAGGCGTACTGCTATGTTTCCATCATGAATGAGGCCGCCATACGCGTGCCCAGGGACGAGAGTCAGTTCATCGAAGTGGCGGGCGGCAAGGCAGCCCTTGCAGCTTCGGCCGCCGCCGATCAGAATCTAGTCATTCCCATCCCGCCAGACGGCTCGCTCGCGGTGAGCGGCGAATGCCTGGGCTGGTCAGGCTCGACACTGATCGATCTGGGCCGCTTCCAGACTGCCTCGGGCAGAGACACGTGGGACGGGCAACGGCATGGCGTTCAGGGCGACACCTATGAGCTCGGCTTCGCGGTGAACCCGCTGGGTGGCAGTAACGTGACGACGTTCAGCGGTTCCTATGGCCCGGACATTCCGCCGCCCTTTGCCCTCGTGGAGCTCGCCGCGCCGGATATCTCGATCGCCAAGGGCTTCCCGCCGGCGCGCACACTGCACTGGAAGTGGGACGGGGACGCATCGAAGCTTACGGGCTTCGCCGTGTACCTCAACGGCAAGCAGGTTGCCACGCACCCCTATCCGGACATGCGGGATGTGCTGGTCAGGCTGCCAGGAGAGTGCGGCAACCATGTGCGTTGGGAGGTGGTCGCTCTGGGTCCGAGCGTGCAGTTGCAGCGCTACGGACCGTACGTGCCGGTCGAATCACGCCGCTCCAATCCGCCGGTGGAATACGATCAGCCGCCGTGCCAGGCGTATGTGGCAGTCAAGTTCGACCGGCTTGATGTGCTCCTGACTGATGAGGAAGGATGGTCGGGTCCGTGCCCCACGCTGGAGGCGTACTACGCCCTGAACGTCAACGACGGCCTCAAGAAGTTCTACTATCCCGGCGGTTCAGGCGTCGGCTCCAGTTTCTTTACGGTGCAGTGCGGCAAATCCTATTCCCTCTACGATATGGGCAGGCCCTATCTTCAATGGGACAAGTATCCGGACACCGTCGTAACGACTATCAAGGACCCCAACAAACCCTTCGATATCCAGGTGACGACGTTCTTCTTCGACTACGATGACTGGACCGGCGCCGATTGGTTCGGCCTGCACCACATGGAGTACGGCATGAACAGTCTGAAGGAGGCGCAGGAGTTCTTCGGCTGCGGGACGCACTATAGCATTGACTACATCAACTCCGTCGCAGGGACGGTTCTCTACTACACGGTCTCCGTGTACCCGAACGCCTGCGCCGACCTTCCGCCCTACATACCGTAGTGCCGCGCGTGCCGTTCGGCAGGGCTGTACGCGCCTCCGGCGCGGGGCCGTCCGGACCGTCCGCCACAAGCAAGATGAGACCGCCCTGCACTCGCAGGGCGGTTTGAATCATTTGACCTAGATGACGCCATTGCGATGGTGGGTCCGGGCTGCGGTGCCCAACTCAAGCGCCGCAGCGTTCTGGCGGCGCTGACGTTCAGCCCGAGCGCCGGTAGATGCCGATGAGCAGGCCAATGCCCGCGATCAGCGAGACGGCGCCGTAGCGCGCCCACCGGATCTGGCCAGTCATAAAGCTGCCCGGAAGGATACTGATGCCCTGAAGGATCCAGATCGCGCCCGTTATGACGAATAGTGTGGCAAGGACGGTAAGCAGGGTTTTCCTCATGTTAGCGTTTCACCCATGGCTTCCATGAACGTGCAGCGGCGCGCAGGATGCACCGCCGATCCCGGTTCAGCTGTATTCGAACAGGCCGCTCCTCACCGCCTCCGTGAGGGCATCCTTTCGATCCCAGACTCCAAGTTTGTGGCAGACGTGCGCCATGTACGCCTGGACCGTGAGCGGCCGGACGTGCAGCTGGCGGGCAATGGATCGGTCGCTGCGGCCCTCGAGGATCAGCCCGAACACCTCGGCTTCGCGTGGCGACAGACCATGCACATTGTGGGCCGATACGAAGCGAGCGTGGACCCGCGGGTGTCTGCGGAGCCAGTTCATGCAAGCGCCTCCGGTGCAAAGAGGATGCTCACAGCAATCGATCCCCCGCCTCGACCGCGTCGGAGCGGAAATGGCAGCCCCGGCTTTGTCGGTTGTGGTACGCCGCGTGAGCGACCAGCAGCGCTACCTCCACTGCGTTCCGCAGGCCGATCAGGGCATCGCTGAGTTTTGTGCGGCGGTAGAAGGTTTCGATCTCGTTCTGCAGGTGACGAAGTTCTCGAATGGCGCGAGCCAGCCGCTCGCCGGAACGCACGAGGCCCACGTAGTGCCACATGACGTTCTGGATCGTCTGCATGTCGCCCTGGATGAGCGCCGGGTCTGCATCGGTGGTCAGGCCGCTTTCATCCCAGGGCGGAATGTCCTCGCGGCCCGGCACAGCGTGGGGTGAGGCGGTCAGCGTGGCCTCGATGCGGCGCGCAGCTCGATCGCCCCAGACCAGTCCTTCAAGCAGCGACGTGGAGGCCAGCCGGTTTGCACCATGGAGTCCGGTGCAGGCCACCTCGCCAACCGCGTACAGGTTTGCGATGTCGGTTGCGCCCCATAGATCGACGGCGATGCCGCCGCAAGAGTAATGCGCGGCGGGGACCACCGGGATCGATTCCCGGGCGAAGTCCAGGCCCACCCGCTCGCATTCCCGGTGGATGCGCGGGAAGCGCTTCTTGATATCCGGCGCCGACATGTGGGAGGCGAGGTCGAGCATCACATGGGACCAACCCCTGCTCTCCATCTCCATGTGAATGGCGCGCGAGACCACGTCGCGCGGCGCGAGGTCCTTCCATTCGGGCGAATACTTCTGCATGAAGGGCTTGCCTGTCGGATCGAGCAGAACCGCGCCTTCGCCGCGCACCGCCTCGCTGATCAGGAAGCCCTCCGCACCGGGTACAGCCAGCGCGGTGGGATGAAATTGAACATATTCCGCGTTCACGATGCGCGCCCCGGCGCGGGCGGCCATGGCGATTCCATCGCCGCGTGCGCCCGTTGGATTGGTGGTGTTGCGGTAGATGCGGCCGAGGCCTCCGGTGGCAAGGATCGTCGCCGCGGCCAGTGTGCGGTGGATCGCCCTTCCCTTGCGGTCGAAGACATACGCGCCGTGGCAGACGATGGGCTGGTAGTTGCGCAACGGATCACGCGAGTGATGCGGATAGGTGACCAGGTCCACGGCGGTCGCGCCAGCGATGATCTCGATGTTGGGATGATCCCCGAGCATCGAGACCAGCGCCCGGCTGATGGCCGCTCCGGTCTCGTCCCGAACGTGCAGGATGCGCCGGCGCGAGTGCGCGGCTTCCTGGCCGTAGTCAGCTGGGCCGTCGGCCGTGCGATCGAACTGGACATCGGCCCTGTCGATGAGCACTTCCTGGAGCAGCGGCGGGCCCTCATCCGCGAGGATGCGCGCGGCCTCGGGCAGGGACGCGCCGGCTCCCGCCTCGAGGATGTCCTCCACAAGCAGCTCCGGCGTGTCATCCGGCGGGCGGTGGACGATGCCGCCCTGCGCGTAGTATGTGTTCGATTCGTGCACGTCTTCGTCGCGGCTGAGCAGGATGACCTTGCGCTGGGAGTTGCGCGCCAGGCGCAGCGCGGCCGCCAGGCCGGCGATGCCAGAGCCGATCACCAGCACGTCGGTGGTCTTCATGCCTCAGCCGATCTTGATCATGCGGTCCACTGCCTGGAAGGCCTTGAGACGGATCGCCTCTGGTATATCGATCTCGTAGCGCATGTACCGGAGGGAGTCGCGGGTCTCTTCCATGGTGATGGTGTTCATGTGCGGGCAGCGCACCATGCACAGCCGCAGCATTTCCTTGTCCGGATTGGAGGCCGCGATGTTGTCGCCCATCGAGCACTCGGTGAGCAGCAGGTAGTGCGGCGCCTTCGTCTCGCGCACGTAGCGGATCATGGCATTGGTGCTGCCGGAGAAATCCGACGCCGCGACCACCTCGGGGCTGCACTCGGGATGCGCGAGGATGACCACATCCGGAAACTGTGAGCGCACTGTTCGGATGTCTTCGACTGTGAACTTCTCGTGGACCTCGCAGCGGCCGTGCCAGCCGATGAACTGCACATCGAGCAGGTTGGTGGCGCCGGGCACCAGTCCCTGCGGCGTGAGGGTGGGGAAGATGATGTGCTTGCCGCTTTCCTTGGCGACGTTGGCGGCCAGGTATTGATCGGGCAAAAAGATGATCGTCTCGGCGTTCAGCGATTCGACGACGGCCAGCGCGTTGCTCGAGGTGCAGCAGATGTCGCTCTCGGCCTTCACATCTGCATACGTATTGACGTAGGTCACCACAGGGACGCCGGGGAAGGCCTTCCGGAGATTGCGTACATCTTCAGCCGTGATGCTCGCGGCGAGCGAGCAGCCGGCCTTGAGGGCGGGCAGGAGCACCGTGTGCGTGGGATTGAGGATCTTGGCCGTCTCGGCCATGAAGCGCACGCCGCAAAAAACGATCACGTCCTTGTCCGTGGCGGCGGCCTTGCGCGCCAGGTCCAGTGAGTCCCCCTTGAAATCCGGGACTGAATAGAAGAGAACCGGCTCCATGTAGTTGTGGCCGAGGATCACTGCGTTGCGCTGCCGCTTGAGCGCATTGATCTCGACCGCGATCTCAGCCTTGTAGGCCAGCTCGGCGTCGGGCACAGCCTCGCCGAGATGCTGTTTCATCTCATCGTACAGGGCTTGTGCTTCGGGATTCATAGTTCAACCTGCAGAAGCCGCGTTCTCAGGCGCGGACGTAGTCAAAGGAGACGTCGAAGGTTTTCACCGAATGTGTCAGCGCGCCCACAGAGATGTAATCCACGCCGGTTTCCGCAATGCGGCGGACGTTGTCGAGAGTCACGTTGCCGGATGCCTCCAGGGTGGCGCGGCCCTGCGTCAGGGCGACCGCCGCCCGCATCGTATCGAGCGGCATGTTGTCGAGCATGATGCGCTGTACGTCCAGATCGAGCGCGACACGCACGTCTTCGAGCGTGCGCGCCTCCACTTCGAGTTCGAGCTGCTTGTTGGCGAGGCGCACGCGGCGGATGGCCTCCGCCATGCTGCCGGCGAAATCGATGTGGTTGTCCTTGACCAGCAGCATATCGTAGAGCCCGAGGCGGTGGTTGGCTCCGCCACCGCGCTGCACTGCGAGTTTGTCGAGCATGCGCAGGCCGGGCGCGGTCTTGCGCGTGTCGAGAATGACGGCCTTGGTGCCCTCCACGGCCATCACGAACTCGCGGGTGAGCGTTGCGATGCCCGACATGCGGCCGAGGCAGTTGAGCGCCGTGCGCTCGGCGGTGAGCAACGCGCGCGCGGGGCCGTGCACGGTTGCCAGCGTCTGCCCCTGCCGCACCTGCTCGCCTTCATCCACGATGGGTGCGAACACGATGGAGGGATCGACCTCGGCGTAGACGGCGCGCGCGACATCGAGCCCGGCCGCAATGCCCGGCTGTTTGGCGATGATGCGTCCGCGCATCACCGCCTGCGGTTCGATCACGCTCTCGCTGGTCGCGTCGCCAGGGCCCACATCTTCCTCGAGGGCGCGACGAATGGCCGCGAGGATGTCGGGATGCAGTGTGGGTGGCGCTCCGGTCTTCTCGTTCACTGCGTGCAATCATACGACAGATTGCATGGTGAACGAGTGCGACGTCAGTCCTGCTGCTGCCTCGTCATGCTGCGCGCGAGGTCCTGCGCGCCCGTGCGGTAGACGATGAAAGCCACGATTGGGAGCAAGAGGAGCACCTGCAGTGCGTAGACGCCCGGGTTTTCGCTCGAGGCGGTGGTGCCGCTGGACACGAACGTTGAAGTCGTGTTCCATGCCGCGTGGGCCAGCACCGTGAGCAGCAAGCTCCCGCCGGTCCCGTTGTACAGCCAGGCAAGGAGCACGGACTTGAGCATCGTGTCCAGCATGAAGATCGCAAACCCGGGTGTGCTCCAGTGCGTGACGAACTTGGGGAGGTGCCAGAATCCCCATATCACGCCGCCGATGAGAGCGGCGATTAGGGCGGTGTGCCTGGCCTGCAGGCGCGGCAGCACATAACCCCGCCAGCCGATCTCCTCGCCGTTGGAGATGGCGTCGAACAGGAAGAAGGGCAGGATGAACGCGAGCCGGCTGATCGTCGGCGGCCGCAGGTCGTCCGCGAAGACGTGGGACAGATCGAGCGGCGTGCGAGTGAGGCCGGCGTAGAGGAGCACGCCCAGGACCTGCACGGCCGGCACAATGAGCAGTGCAGCGTACCACTTCCAGCCCACACGGCCCTTGAGATAGCGGCGCAGCAGGTCACCAACGGCAGGGCTGCCAAGCGTCAGCCAGGTCATCAGGACAGCCGCAGCGATGAAGCCCCAGCCGAGAAAGAGGTAGGCTACGAATGGGATGCTGAACGGCAGTACGCCCGCGTTGGCGAGGTCCTGCGGCCAGGTGAACAAGAACATCAGAATGAGACCGATGATCAGTGAGTGGCGCTTGAGAAAACCGCGTGTGGAACCCATCTTCTCCTCCTCGGAAATGGCAGGCGAACCTACCGCGCGGCGCGCGGGGCGCAGTAGCCAATTCTCGCACAGGTCCGCTGCGCGCGCCATCACAAACAGAGCAGCCGTCGCGTGAAACGAGCCCGGGCGCCATGACAAATGGCAGATGACGCCTCCGATGCTCTGTGTCATGATTGGCGCATGACCGCGCTTGGGAAGTTCGACCTCGTCAGGCCAGCGCTGTTCATGCTGCCCCTGCTGCTCCTCGCTTGCGGGATCTCCGTGGGGGTGGAACATGCAACCACGGCCACGGCGCCCATCCCGGACGAGCTTGCGGTGTCAACGAGTCCGCCCGCGAACCCGTTGCGGGAGCCCTCTCTCACGCCTGTCAGGCTGCCCACGTGGACACCGATCGCAACCCGAACGGCAGTCACGGCAGCCTCGACCATGACGAGTGTGGCTGGTGGGACTTCCCTGTCCGAGCCGACGAATACTGCAACCTTGAACCCGCGCATCATCTTCCGGCCCGAAGCGCCCGGGGAGTTTACGAACGATACAACGGCCTACGTGCGCATGCCCGTATATTCGTTTGAGGCCCGAGGCGAGCAGCTCATCCAGTTCCAGATGGAAGGACTGATCGCCGCGCGCATGGTCTACTCCAACGGGCTCATCATCGACAATCCGGACGACGCAAGCGAATTCCCCATCATCGCGCTGATGTATGAAGACTCGCGCTGGCGGCTGTACGTGCCGGGGCCGCGCGCTGATTCAGTGAGGATGGTGTGGTGGAATGCTGAACTGGCCTCGGACACGCGCTTCTGGATCGCGGTGGAGGAAGGCAACCCCACGATTCGAATTGGATATCCGGACGGCGAGGATGGCATCGAGCTGAGCGCGCCTCCCTTCGAGGCCGGGGATACGCTTACCATCCTGATCATGACGTCCCCCAGCTCCAGCTTTCAGGTGGTCCGGCTGCGTCGCGACGGTCCTTGACTCTCCCGGGATCCGGCATGAAACACGGCTCCCCCGATCTTTCGGGGGAGCCGTGTTGTTTGCCGCGCCCATGGGGGGCAGCTACATCTTCATGCCTGCCATGTCGCCGCAGGAAGCGGCTGCCCGTCGGCAAGCCTCGGCGCACTTTGCGATCAGGACGTCGCCGGGGAACTGCTCGCAGCTCTCTGCGCAGCGTTCGCATGCAGCCGCGCAGACCGCGCACACGTTGGGGTGCAGGCCTGAGCCGCGGAGCATGAAGTCCGAGCTGGTCGCGCAGGCCTGCGCGCAGTCCAGCAAGGTCTCCAGGTGCGCAGCCTCGGCGCGGGCGCCGCCCATCTCCATGCAATACGTGACCGTCTGGGTGCACGCGTTGTGACATTCCGTGCAGTTGTCGATGCATTCCTGCATACTCACATCAAGGGTGCGATAGATTGGTT
>Ga0316622_100000930_pt1 | contig 18230 bp, 19 predicted proteins | sample OWC_Aug_OW2_C1_D_FD_207646 | JGI IMG/M metagenome (GOLD analysis project Ga0316622, IMG submission 207646) | Wetland soil microbial communities from Old Woman Creek delta, Ohio, United States - OWC_Aug_OW2_C1_D5_C | ecosystem: Environmental > Terrestrial > Soil > Wetlands | place: USA: Ohio... | reverse complement strand
CCTGCTCATCTGGCGGTCTTCCGTAACCGTCCCGCAACCCCCGTTCGGCCATCCCCCTCAGGAATCCGACGCCTCTCGCGCAGCGGGTCACGACGAGACGAGTGGTCTTGTACGCGAATTCTCGACGGCGGTCATCCCGCAATGCAGCGGATGGTCAGTTCTTCCTCGCCACGCCTTCGGTCATGTAACCGACAAACTGAGGTGTCTTCTTCATGTAGTAAGTCTGCACCTGCTCCGGCTCGAGACCGGAATCTTCGACCAGTCGTCGAATCGGCCGATTGACGTGACAGCCGCCGGCCAGCGGCATCCAGTAACGATTGACCCGTTCCTGCCAGCGGGCGACACCCGCATCGGGCGCCCGCCCGTGCTCGAGGAACAGGAATTGCCCTCCGGGCTTCAGCACCCGACGGACTTCGCGGAGCGCGTGCGCGACATCGGGGATCGAGCACAACGTCATGGTGCTCACCACCGTGTCGAACGAGCCCTCCTCGAACGGCAGGTGCTCGGCATCGAGGTGATGGAAGTCGACAGCGATGCGCGCGTGCCGGATGCGGGGCAGGGACAAGCGATCCATGTCGAGATCCGGATCGATGGCCTCGATCCTCTCCACCGACGACGGGTAGTGCGGCAGGTTGCGGCCCGTGCCGAAGCCGATTTCCAGGATGCGGCCGCAAGCGGGCGCCAGTGTGCGCTCGCGCGGCTTGCGCAGCGCGGGGCTGGCCATGGCGAGGTCCAGCAGGTAGGGGAAGATGTAGTGGTGGTAGAGGCTCAAGATAGGGGATAGGGGTTAGGGGATAGCGGGTAGTGAAGAGGAAGAGGGCCAGGTCACGCTGAAGGCGCCGCGCAGCTGGCCGGGCTCGAAGCCGGTCGCCTGGTCGTCCGGATATTGCGCGGCGATCGCAGCGGCAATCTCCGGCGCCAGCGCCTTGCCATGGCAGGTGACACAGAGCCCCTCCATGGGGATGGCGCGCATGTAACGGCGCTCGACTTGGCCGCCACGATTGATCTCGAAGGCCGCCTCGAGCGGCCCTGCAAACTTTCCGGAGGCGAGCTCGGCAGAGAACTGCTCGAGCAGGGCGCGCTGCAGGTCATCCGGGGCATTGGCAGGATTGCGGACCCTGAGCGCCGTGCGGCTGACCTGGGCACCGGACTGCCGCGAGAGTCGCCCGGCGATTTCCGGCGCACGATCCTTGCAGACACCTATGGCGGCGACCGGTCCTTTGTCCGTCATGGCTCGGCCGAGCTCGCCTTTGAGCTCCGCGCCAAGCTGCTGCGCAATCGACCTGCTCTGGGCAATCCAATCCGTCGCAGGCTCGCCGGCCACCGAATATGAGATGGGCAGGAGCGACATCAGCACCAGTACGCTCAAAGGTCCAGATACAGATCGCATCGCAGGCTTCCTCAGGACAGGTCCTTGTTCATTCATTTTTCACAATCCAACCACCACGGCCCAATCGGCTTAAGTGTTTATTCGACCAGTCATTATAATCCCGGCGCGGGCTCCATTGGCCCGCAGCGCGCGCTCAGGTAGATTGCGCGCCCCGCCACGCAGGTTATTGCACCATGGGCCGCATATTCGAAGTCCGCAAGCACGCGATGTTCGCGCGCTGGAACCGGATGGCGAAGCAGTTCGCCAGGATCGGCAAGGACATCACCATTGCCGTGAAGAACGGCGGCACGGATCCGGCGTCCAACCCGACCTTGCGACGCGTCATCCAGAACGCGCGCGCGGTCAACATGCCGAAGGACAAGATCGAGGCCGCGATCAAGCGAGCCTCCGGGCGCGACGCGGCCAATTTCGAAGAGGTGCTGTACGAGGGTTATGGGCCGCATGGCGTTGCGGTGCTGGTCGAGTGCGCGACGGACAACCCGACCCGCACGGTCGCGGGCGTCCGCAACGCGTTCAACAAGCACGGCGGCAACCTCGCCACCACCGGCAGCGTCGCGTTCCAGTTCAAGCGCATGGGAGTCTTCCGCCTGAATCCGGAGGGCATCGATCAGGACGACCTCGAGCTCTACCTGATCGATCACGGCCTCGACGAAATGGGCGAGAGCACCGGCGAGAAAGGCGAGGCGCAACTGGTCGCGCGCTGCAATTTCGAGGACTTCGGCACCATGCAGAAGGCGCTCGAGGATCGCAGCATCACGCCGATCTCGGCCGAGCACGAATACATCTGCCAGGCACCGAGCGAGCTCCCCGAGGAGCAGGCCAACGAGGTGATGGAACTGATCGACAAGCTCGAGCAGGACGAGGACGTGCAGAAGGTGTATCACACGCTCGCGTGAAGCACGGCGTCTAGCGCGCGGAAAGAAAGTCCTCCATGGTCGCTGCGACGCCGGGTAATGCCGCGAGGACCGCCCGATCCGCCGTCACAAGTTGCACGTCGAGCGCTTCCGCCAGGGCCACGAACTCGCAGTCGTAGGCTGAGAGCCTCGACCGTTCGGCCACGCTGAATACTCGCTCGCTCGGCAGGTAATGTTCCGCACTTGCGAGCGCCGTTTCCGCGGCGTCCATGATGTCCCGGACCTGAGCGCTGTTCAGGCTGCCGTCGCGCAGGTAACCGGTCAGGATGCTGCGCATTTCAGAGCGCCACAGGACGGGCGCATGCCAGTCGGGGTCTATCCGTCGCACGCGGTGGGCGAGCGCAGTTTGGGCTCCGCGGACCCAGCAGTAGGCGATGACGTTGCTGTCGACGACGATCATGCCCTGCCTGTTCGCCTGTAGGTGGCGACCCGGTCGTGGTCGACGTTTGGCAATCTAGCCACGAATTCAGACAGTCGGCGCGCCTCTTCATCGACGTCCACCACCGGCGCACTCAACTGGGCTTCAAGTCGCGCCAGGATCTCACTGTTCAGGCTGCGCCGGTTCGACTCCGCACTTGCCTTGAGGCGCGCGTGCAGGTCCGAAGGGATGTTCTTCAGTGTGAGGTTGAGCATTGGCCACCACTTTGGAACCATTTTGGTTCCACTGACCTTAGATCCTGACGGGGTCCGTGTCAATTCAGAATGGCCAGGGGCGCCTGATCTAAACTGCCCGCCCATGGAAGCCGCCCGCGACCTCCTCTCCCACCGCAAGTACTGGGCCCACCGCTTCGGTCCAGCGCCGTTCCTGCCCATGTCGCGGGCGGAGATGGACGAGCTCGGCTGGGATTCCTGCGACGTCATTCTCGTCACGGGCGACGCCTACGTGGACCACCCGAGCTTCGGCATGGCCATCGTGGGCCGCGTGCTCGAGGCGCAGGGTTTCAGGGTCGGGATCATCGCCCAGCCCGACTGGCACTCGACCCGCGACTTCATGAAGCTCGGCCGGCCGAACCTGTTCTTCGGCGTGACCGGCGGCAACATGGATTCGATGGTGAATCGCTACACCTCGGATCGCCGCATTCGCAGCGACGATGCCTACACGCCGCACGGTGTCGCTGGCGCACGGCCCGACCGCTGCGTGATCGTCTATTCACAGCGCGTCCGCGAGGCCTACCGGGACGTGCCGGTCGTCGTGGGTGGCATCGAGGCGTCCCTGCGCCGTATCGCGCACTTCGACTACTGGTCGGAGAAAGTGCGGCGATCGGTGCTGATGGACGCGAAGGCCGACCTCCTGGTCTTCGGCAACGCCGAGCGGCAGATCTGCGAGATCGCGCACCGACTCGCGGCGGGACAGAGGATCGAGGACATCCAGGACCTGCGCGGCACGGCGTTCACGCGCAAGGGCACGCCAGACGCGTGGATCGAGGTGGACTCCACGACGGTGGATACGCCCGGCCCCGTGGGGCCGAAGGTGGATCCGTATGCGACAGGAGAAGGGGGTAGTGGAAGAGCCGCACCTCCGGCTGCGGCTGTGCAAGTGGTCAAGCTCGTCAGGAAGGTGCCGAACGCGGAGCGCGGACACAGCGTGATCCGCCTGCCGTCGTACGAGCAGGTCGCCGACGACCCGGTGCTCTATGCCCACGCCTCGCGCATCCTTCACCAGGAGTCGAATCCCGGGAACGCGCGCGCGCTGGTGCAGCGCCACGGCGACCTGGACGTGTGGCTCAATCCTCCGCCCATCCCGCTCACGACGAAGGAGATGGACGCGATCTACGAGCTGCCGTACCAGCGCGTGCCGCATCCGTCCTACGGCAACGCAAAGATTCCGGCGTACGAGATGATCCGCTTCTCGGTCGCGATCCAGCGCGGCTGCTTCGGTGGCTGCACGTTCTGCTCCATCACGGAGCACGAGGGACGCATCATCCAGAGCCGCTCCGAGGACTCGATCATTCGCGAGATCGAGACGATCCGCGATTCCGTGCCAGGCTTCACCGGCGTCGTCTCGGACCTTGGCGGCCCCACGGCGAACATGTACCGGCTCGCGTGCAAGTCAAAGGAAATCGAGTCGGCATGCCGCAGGCCGTCCTGCGTGTATCCGGGCATCTGTCCGAACCTGAACACGGACCATGCGCCGCTCATCCGGCTGTACCGTCGCGCCCGCGCCCTGCCGGGGATCAAGAAAGTCCTGATCGCATCCGGCGTGCGCTACGACCTTGCAACGGAATCGCCGGAGTACGTGAAGGAGCTGGCCCAGCACCACGTGGGCGGCTACCTGAAGATCGCGCCGGAAGCGATCTCGGAGGGACCGCTCTCGAAAATGATGAAGCCGGGCGTGGGCACCTACGACCGTTTCAAGGAGCTCTTCGACAAGTACTCGAAGGAGGCGGGAAAGGAGCAATACCTCATTCCGTACTTCATCGCCGCGCACCCGGGCACGACGGATCAGGACATGCTCGAACTTGCCCTGTGGCTGAAGCGCAATGGCTTCCGTGCCGACCAGGTGCAGGCCTTCCTGCCGTCGCCGATGGCAACCGCGACGGCGATGTACCACTCCGGCAAGAACCCGCTGCACAAGGTGACGCGCGTTTCCGAGGAGGTGCACGTCCCGAAGGGGATCCGCGTGCGCCGGCTGCACAAGGCGTTCCTGCGTTACCACGACCCGAACAACTGGCCGCTGCTGCGCGAGGCGTTGCGCGGCATGGGCCGGGCCGATCTCATCGGCAACGGCAAGCAGCACCTCGTGCCGACCTACCAGCCGATCGGCACCGGGCGTGCGCATGAAGGCAAGCGCAAGCCGACGACTCCGTTCAAGACGCAGCACACGGGTCTCCCGCGGACACCCAGGGCCCCGAGGTGACGACACGCAGGCCGCGGTGGCTGGTCGAAGGCCTGCTGTTCGTCGCGATCGTCGGCGGCCTTTACGCATGGCGCGCGCACGATCTCCTGCCCGCGGACGAACGCACGGCGGCGCCCCGCTTCGATGTCGTCGATCTCGACGGCCGGCGCTGGACGCCTGAGGCACTGCGCGGCAAGCCCGCCGTGCTCTACTTCTTCGCTCCGTGGTGCGGCGTCTGCGCAGCCAGCGCCCCGCAGCTGCGGTGGTTCAATCGCTGGGCGGGCGACGAGGTCCAGGTGGTGCTCGTGGGGCTCGACTGGTCGTCGGCCACGGAGCTGGTCGACTATGCCCGGAAGCATGACCTGACGTTGCCGGTCCTCGCCGGCGACGCCGAAACGGCCGCGAACTACCGGGTCCGCGGCTATCCGACCTACTACGTCGTGGATGCCGCCGGCCGCACCGCCGGCCGCGACTTCGGCTACACGACCGCGCCCGGCCTCTGGCTCAGGACCCGCGGGCTCTGAATCGGCGTGTATCCGGCGGCCTTGCGCTTCATACTGGGAGCCCCGGCGCAAAGGCTGCGGTAGCCCCGCCTCAGACAAACGGAGAGTTCATGGCCAAGCCCAATTACTCACACCAGAAGAAGCAGCGAGAACTGGCGGCGAAGAAGAAGCGCGAGGAAAAGCAGCAGCGCCGCCAGCAGAAGAAGGAAGAAACGCCCCCGCCCCCGGCCTGAGCCGGGTCTCAGATGAAGCTGGGTCCGCCGCCCTTCTTGGCCTTCTTTTCGGCCTTCTTCTCTTCCTTGGTCTTGGCGGGCTTCTTCTTGTTTTCCTTCTTCCGATCCATGCCTTTGCTCATGATGCCGGCTCCTGTATGTGATCGAGGATCGTCACGCGATCATTCGTAACGGTGCGACTGAAACAGCTCCGTCGCCGTCTGGAAGTACGCAATACCGAGCGCCTCCAGGTCGGGATCGGGCTTGCTCCGCTCGAATGTCCCGTGGACCCGATCATACAGGTAGTCGCGCGGCTTGCCGCCCAGGCCCAGCACCGCCAGCTTCCCGTCCCGGTAGATCGCGACGTCGTGATCGTGACTGAACAGGGCGATCCGCGACGCCTCGGGAGTGTGCAGGACGTCCTGGCCGAAGAACGGTGCCTCGTACGGCAGGCCGAGCAGGCCGAGCACCGTCGGCGCGACGTCGATCTGGCTCATCAGCGTGTCCACCCGGCGCGGCGCCAGGTGCTTCGGCGAGTAGATCATCAGCGGGATCTCGTACGAGTGCAGCGGGATGTCCGCCTTGCCGTAGACGCGCGCGCCGTGGTCGGCCACGACGACGAAGATCGTGTCGTCGAACCACGGCTGCTTCGCGGCCTGCCGCAGGAAATAGCCGATCGAGTAGTCGGCATACCGCACGCCGGCCGCGCGGCCGCCGCCCTTCGCGGGAATCCCCAGGCTCTCGAGCCCGGCCCGGAACGTATAGGGCTTGTGGTTCGACGTCGTCATCACGATCGAGAAGAACGGCTCGTGCCGCGCGTGCTGTTCCGAGAAGTGCTGGATCGCGCGGTCGAAGAGATCCTCGTCGCTGACGCCCCAGATGTTCTCGAACCTGGGATGCTCGATGTCGCTGCGATCCAGCACGGCGAAGCCGTTGCCGGCATAGAACGCATTCATGTCGTCGAAGTAGCCATAGCCGCCATAGAGGAAGCTCGTCTGGTAGCCGAGATCGTGCATGACACGGCCCCACGTCGCGATGCCGCCGTTGCCGGGGCGTCGCAGGATCGACACGGTCGGGATCGGCGGGAACGATGCGGTCAGCGCTTCGAGGCCGCGCACAGTGCGGGTCCCGGACGCATAGGTATTTGCAAACCAGACTCCGCGCTGCGCGTACGCGTCGAAATTCGGCGTGTAGTCGAGTGACGATCCGTACAGCTTGCTGAATTCGGCACCGAACGACTCGCACGAAATCACGACGACGTTCAGCCGGCCGAGCCCGTCCTTGCGGGCGGGAAACTGCCGGTCCAGGCGTCCCTCGGAGAGCCGCGTGAACCGCACGCCGTCCGACTGCAGCGACCGCGCGAGCAATTCGAGGTTGGCCTTGGGATCGCGTGTCGGATAGTAGGCGTGGTAATCGATCTCGTTCGTCAGAGCCGCGCGGAAGAAGCTGCTGTAGCCGTTCTGCACGATCTCGTTCTCGACGCGGTTCGCCGACCAGGACAGGGCGCTGGTGGGGTACCAGACGATCGCCGCAATCAGCGCCGTGGCGTGCAGCGCGAACGGACCGAGGCGGCGGGGAAGTGAGGTACGCGCCTCGAGGCCGGCCGTCCACTTGTCGCGCAGCAGCCACGTGAGTGCCGCGGCCAGCAGGACCGTGATGGCCAGCACGGTCGTAACCGGGTATGCCTCCCAGATGTCGACGAACACCTCGGTGGGATACGCGAGATAGTCGAAGGCGACGAGGTTGAAACGCGCGTCGAACTCCTCGAAGAAGTAGGTCTCGGCGACGGCCAGGTAGAGCAGCCCGCCGATCGTGATGGCGGTCCCGACCATGATCAGCCCACGGTTGAGCGCCGTGTGATGCCACCGGTCCGGGAGCAGGAGCAGGTACAGCACGAACGGCGCGAAAAGGTACAGGCTCTCCACGGCGTCGTTGACCACCCCGCCCAGCAGCAGGAGGGGCAGGTCCGCCGCGGGGACGTCTGCCACCGTCCCGAAGCGCACCCAGAGGACCATCCGGACGACGATGCCCAGAAAGACATAGAACGCCCCGAGGGCCAATACGGGCGCGAATCTCTTCGCCGCGGCGGAATGTGTCGATCCGGGTCTGGTCTGCACGTGTCTGGCACCTCGGGGGTTGAGTCGTTAGACGTACGGAACCCGCAAAATCAATCGCCGGGCCCGAGGCATCAGCCGATGGCGCGCATCTCCCCGGGCGTCAGGCGGACCGCTGCGGCCGCCAGGTTCTCGTCCAGGTGTGTCCGCCTGGAGGTGCCTGGGATCGGCAGCATCGCGGGTGAGCGTGCAAGCAGCCAGACGATCGCCGCCTGGGGAAACGACAGGCCGCGTTTCTCCGCCCAGGCGGCCAGCGCCTCCCGCGATCCGGCACCCGAGTCGCGCGGACTCTGCGCCAACGGCGACCAGGGAATGAAGGCGAGTCCGTCGCGCTCGCACGCGTCGAGCACGGGATCGGACGAGCGATCCGAAACGTTGTAGCGGTTCTGCACCGAGACGATGTCCACGATCGCGCGGGCCTTCGCGAGCTCGTGCACGTCGACGTTGGAAACGCCGACGTGGCGAATCTTGCCCTCGTCCTTCAGGCGCGCGAGCTCGCCGATGGAGTCTTCCAGCGGCACGTTCGGATCGATGGCGTGCAGCTGGTAGAGGTCGATGCGATCGAGCCGCAGGCGCTTCAGGCTCGCCTCGCACGCGGCGCGCAGGTGCCCGGGACGCCCGTCGCGGTCCCACCGGTCGCGCGCGGGCCGGACGATGCCTCCCTTGGTCGCGATCAGGAGGCCTTTTGGATAGGGGTGCAGCGCCTCGGCGATGAGACGCTCGCTGACCTCGGGGCCGTACGAGTCCGCGGTATCGATGAAGTTCACGCCGAGTTCCACCGCGCGCTGCAGCACGCGGCGCGCCTCGGCGACGTCGGGCGGATCGCCCCAGATGCCCTCGCCCGTGACGCGCATCGCGCCGAACCCGAGCCGGTTCACCGTCTTGTCCCTGCCGAGCGTGATCGTGCCCGCCATTCCGGACGACTGCATGGGGCACCTCCTGGGAGCTTCGCGCCGAAGCATACGCGCGCATTAAGTGAAGTGCAGAGGTCCACCTTCGTGATACCCGTCACCGTATCGAACGGGCCGGCCCCGCCCGGTCGCCCGGACCGCTAGGTTTGCGGCGTGATCCTGACCGGGTCCGCTGACCGAAGGAGACCGCGATGAATTTCCTCAGTCAACAGACGCGTCGTGCGACGCGACGCATCCTGCCCCGCGCGATCGCGCTTGCGGTGGTGGCGCTGCCCTGCATCGCGATTGCGACGCCGCCGCCGTGGGCACCTGCCCATGGGTGGCGCAAGAAACACGACCCGGCGTACGCCGGATACAGCGGCCACAACTGGGAGTACGACTACGGCGTGCGCTCCGGACACTGCGACCGCGCCGAGATCGGTGCCGTACTCGGCGGCGTCGCGGGCGCCGTGATTGGCTCGGAAGTCGCCAAGGGCGACAATCGCGTCGTCGCGATGGTCGTGGGTACCGTGATCGGTGCCGCGATCGGCTCCGAGATCGGCCGCCGCATGGACAAGACCGATCGCTACTGCGTCGGACACGCGCTCGAGCTCGCGAACGCAGGACAGACCGTGTCGTGGACCAACCCCACGACCCGCGTCAGCTACCAGCTCACGCCGCTCGACAAGGGCGTCTCGGACGAGGGGTGCCGCGAGTTCAGGCTGGTCGCCACGGGTGGATTCGGCCTCAGTGAGGGCCGCACCACGGCCTGCGCGGGTGAAGACGGCGTCTGGAACCTCGCGCCCGAAGCGCAGATGACCCGGCGCTAGTTGCAGCGATAGGCCGCCTCGAGCGCCTCGTAGAACACCTCGGCGATCGGCCTCTTGAGGTCGTCGGGGTTCTTCTCGAGAAAGCCGAGCACGGCGCGCACGTAGTCCGGCGTTGGGAGCGACGCCGGGCTGCAGATGCCCAGCACCCGGGACGGGTCCTGCATCTGGAAGAGCTTAAAGATCTCGTCGGGGTCGAGCTTGTACTCGACCACGATCCGCGACCCGAAGCTGAGCGCGCCAATCTGCGAGCCGATGCGCAGCCCGGTCAGCAGCCCCTTCGTCACCCCCAGGCAATAAGTGACGTCAAGATCGCTAACGGTCTTGTCGCCATCGAGAGCCTTCACATAGGCCTGGCAGTAGCCGCGCCACTCGCTCGCGGGCGGCGAGATCTCATCGGTTGCCGACGCGGTGATGGCGACGAAGGACAGGGCGACGGCGAGTAGAAGCGGCAAGGGACGCATGCTGTGGTTCGCACCGTAGGAAGCAAGAGAAGCCAATGTCGCCTTTTCCGCCTCACCCCGCAACTTCCGGCGCGGGCAGCGTCGACAGGACCTCGGCCACGTATGACGGCACCACTTCCTCGAGCGGCAGGTCGCGCCCGGTCCGCTCGGACAAGTACCAGCGATGCTCGAGCAGCTGGTGGAAGATTTCCGCGGGGTCCAGCTTCGCGGCCTGCTCGGTCGGGATGGCCGCCAAGGTCGGCCGGTAGACCTCCTCGAGCCAGCGCCGGGCGGCCTCGGGCTCCGGGATGTGCCGGCCCTCGAGTCCACTCTGCCACGCTCGGAAGTGGTCGAGGTCGTTAAGCAGGCGTCGTGCCTGGTTCTCCTGCACGTCGAGACCGGTGAGCGTCTCGAGCCGTCGGCGGTGGTGTCCAGGCTCGACGACCTGAACCCGCAGCCGGATTTTGTGCCCACCCTCGATGGTCTGGATGTCGAGTTCCTCGACGTCGAAGCCGAGTTCGTTCAGTCGCTTGATGCGTGAATCGATCCGGTACTGCTCCTGCGCCGCGAACACCTCCTCCCGCGTCAGTTCAGCCCAGAGGTGCTCGTAGCGCGACACGAGGCCTGCACCGAGATCGACCGGATCGAGCCCATCCGGCAGGCCGAATCCCGCCTTCAGGTCCATGAACTCTCCGGCCACGTTCTCTTCGGCGATCTGGAGATCGTGGCGACGCTGGCCCGTCGAAAGAGTCGGATGCATCTCGCCGGTCTCGGCATCCACGAGGTAGGCGGAGTAGCGCCCGGCATCCAGGCGGAACAACGCGTTCGACAGAGAACAGTCGCCCCAGAAGAAGCCAGCGAGGTGCAGGTTCACCAGCAGGTCCGCGAGTGCGTCGAGCAGCTGGTACGCCTGTGCTACGGAGACGCCGCGCGAGATCACGTGCCGGAACGGCATCGAGTGCTGCAGGAAGCGCGTGACCAGCAGGCCGCGCTTCTCGCCGCTCTCGGGTGCCGGCCGGTCGGTCACGAGCCCCACCGGCTCGACGACCGGCAGGTTGAGTTCCTGCAGCGATCGCAGCATCGCGTACTCGCGGTTGGCGACGTGCTCGAGCAGTTCCTTGATGGCGTAGATGGCGCCCTGGTGCGCGACGAAGCGCACCGGGTTGCGGTGCAGGCCACGCTCGACGTCGGCGCACGACTCGTCGGGCCACTGCTCGAGCGGCGTGGCCCAGGGCAGCTTCAATCCAGCGGGGTAGTCTTCTGCCTTGGCCAGCCTGAACCGCACGGGCAGCGTCCCGGCCAGCGCGGTTTAAGAGGACCGCGCCTGCTGAACGTCCCGGAACAGGCGCCCGATGGACTCGCGCCCGAACGTGTGTTCCAGGCTCTCGGTGACTTTGCGCTGCCAGTTCTCGTGCTCGTCGCTCGTCCCGGGGACGTTGACCGGGTCAGCCATGCCCATCAAGTCCTCCGCCTGCAGGACCACCAGCGCAGCGGCACTCTTCGCGAGATAGAGGTGTATGGCGCGCGCGAGCGCCTCGCTGTACTCAGCGTCCGGGCCCTCGCTGTCCGCGGGGCGCAGACCCACGGCGTCGAGCGCGGCCAACAGCGCGGCACGATCGCGCACGCGTTCGTCGAGCACGTAGCGGCGGATCTCCTCGCCGGGAAAGAGACTCAGGCGGTCGCGCAGTTCGAGGTCGCGGCCCTCCCAGTAGCCGCGCAACGTCGGCAGGTCGTGTGTCGTGACCGTGGCAATCGCCCGGTGAACGTATTCCTCCGGGCGGCGGAAACGCCCGTCCTTGTGCTTCTCGAACAGCAACACCTTGTAGGAATAAACGGCGCCTTCCGCCATCGCGTGGCGCATCTCGTCCGGCACGGTACCGAGGTCCTCGCCCACCACGAGGCAGCGACGCTGTGCGCTTTCGAGCGCGAGGACCGACATCAGGTCGTCGAGCGGATAGTGGACGTAGCCCCCTTCGGTCGCGCCGAGCCCGACCGGCACCCACCACTGGCGGAACAGCGCCATCACGTGGTCGAGCCGGAGCGCGCCGAAATGGCGCATGTTCGCATCGATCAGATCGCGGAACGGACGATAACGCTCGGCGATGAGGGCGTGCGGATCCTGCGGCGGAATGCCCCAGTCCTGGCCCTTGAGCGCCAGCGCATCGGGCGGTGCGCCCACGCCCGCGCCCTTTCGGTAGACTTTCTGGTCGGACCAGGTCTCGGACCCGGCCGGGTTCACGCCGACTGCGTAGTCACCATAGAGCCCGAGGGGCATCCCGAGCTCGCGCGCGACCTGCTGAACCTGGCCCAGCTGCTCGTCGGCGAGCCATTGCAGCCACGCGTGGAACTCGACCGATCCGCGGTTCGCGGCCTCGAACGACCGCACGCCCGCGTGCTGCGGATCGCGCAACTCCTCGGGCCACGCCGGCCAACCCCAGAATCGCTCGGCGTCGCGCTCCCGCAGCTGAGTGTCGATCGCATCGTGCAGTGCGTGCATCCGCAAGGGTTCGCCCCGCTCGGCCACGTAAGCGCGGAAAACCAGCGCGCGCTCCGAGTCGCGTGCGAGGTGCTCGCTCACGAAGTGGTCGTACACCAGGCGCAGCACCGGCAGCTTCGCGCGTGCCACGCCGGGATAGTCGACGTTCGGCGTTGCGCGCAGGCGGGCGAGTTCCTCACGGAACCCGTGTGCGGCCACCATGCGACGGGCCGCGGCACATTCAGCGAACTCGGGCACCTGCTCCACGGCGATGTAGAGCACGTTCAGGAAGTGGCGGGTCGACGGGCTGTAGGGACTGAAATGCCAGGGATTCGCGGGAAAGAGCGCGTGCAGTGGATTCAATCCGATGAATGCCGCGCCGTGCGGGGCGCAGCGGCGCACCACCGTCTCGAGATCCGCAAAATCGCCGATACCCCAGTTCGATTCCGAGCGCAGCGTGTAGAGCTGCACCGCCACGCCCCAGAGACGGCTGCCGCGTGACAGCACGGCCGGCTCGTAGCAGCGACTCGGCGCCGCAATGAGCGTGCACGACGCCTCCGATCCGTCGGGTGTCCGCGCTCGCAACGAGTGATAGCCCTGCGGCACGTGCTCCGGGAGCACGAGCAGCCGGCGCGTGCGCCAGCGCCCGTCGATCTCGGCCCGCTCGAATTCGGTCAGGTCGCCGGCACGCAGGCTGCCCGCAAGCTCCTGGCCGCCTGCGAGGCGCAGAGTCCACTCGACCGGCTGGTCCAGCAGGTCGGCCGGCACCGCGATCACGACGCCCGTGCGGCCCGGCCGGATCACGGCGACCACCGGCAGCAGCGAACGCCAGCGCTCGGCGTCCAGCTCCGCGATCTCGTGTCGGACGGCGTCCGCGTCATCGACGCGGCAACCCATCGCGGCGAGGATCGCGGTCTTCGTAGCGGGGGTCAGGACCCTTAGCTCACCACGATACGTGTAGTACGCGTCGCCGATGCCGCGCTGGCGTGCGAGCTGGTCGAGCAGCGCGTCGAGCATGGTCAAAGCTCAGCGAGGATCTTGCGTCGCAGCTCGTCGTACTCGGCCTGGGTGATCAGGCCCTCCTCGAGGAGCTGGTTGAGTGTACGAAGGCGGGCCGGCACCGCGCGGCGCTCCGTCGACGAGGGCGTCGCAGCAGCTCCGACAGCAGGAGCTTTCCCGGCAGGCGTCGCCGTCTCCAGGCGCGCCGCCTGTTCCATGGTGAGCGTCACGCCGGTCGGCGCCACGGCTGCCTTGCCGTCCGGCGCAATCCCCGGCACCGCGGCCAGGCGGCCGGCGACCGTGTCGTAATCGGCAAGCACGCCCGGCTGCGTGTTCGGATCCGTAGCGAGCAGGTCGATGACCGGCGGCGTCCCCGAATCCGTATCGGAGCGGATACCCCACAGATCCGAGCGGAGGCCGGGCCCAACGCCCATCGCCATCATCGTTGCCTTGTCTGGATTGAGTTGCCCGGGCTGTGCGGCCTGCTCGAGGTCCGCGGCGGTGACGACGGCCGTGTAACCCCAGGACGGGCTTGGCGCGCCGCCGAGGAACTCGGTCGGCACCTGAAACTCGATCTTGCGTCCCGACACCCGGACCTTGTTCGGGAAGAAATACAGCTCGTTGACGTGTGCCTCCGAGTTGCTTTGCAGCGCTTCGAATTCCTGCTTCGAAATCTTGCCCTGCTTGGCACGAAGGTCGGCCTCGAAGACCCGGTCGAAGTACACCTGCAACATGGTGCGCGCAGTCTCCGGTCGAGGTGTCAGCACGATGCACTTTTCCCACGCGAACTGGCGATCGACCGTCACGCCGCGGCCTGGCAGAGCGTCGGTCTGGCCGAGGCCCGCGACCCGATCCTTGTCCACGTAGATGTCGAGGTTGAAGGTGTAAAAACCATTACGGGCGAGGCGGTCGACCGGGACCTGACCGATCTCCGTGACGCGTCCCTCCGGGCTACGGATCGGCTGGCCCATCTCGGCTATGAACCAGATGCCATCTGCACGCTGCTCGGCAGATAGCCTGACGAGGTCGAGGTCGCCTTTCTGGAGGTCGGGCCGGTTCGGATACAGGAGCGTTCCGCCACCGTCGTCGTCGCCACGCACGTCGTCGAGGGAGAAAAACTGCTGCGCCCGGACATTGCCGGCCACGACCAGGAGCGCCCCGGTGACCAGGGCGACGGAAAATCTTTGAGTTACTTTGTTCATCCGTACCATCGAAAAACAGGGGCGGCCACGCGAACGTGACCGCCCCAGTGGTTCGGTCAAGGACCGACCTCAGAAGTTCATCTTCATCCAGATCTTCATGCGGTAGTGGGCGAGGCTCACGTCGCCCGTGGAGATCCTGCCGAGCGGAGTATCGACGTACGTTACGCCCGCCGCCGGCACCAGCTTCACGCGCTGGCCGTTCAGGTCGTCCGTGTAGAACTCCGGATCGTACGTACCCCAGAAATAGTCGACCGTGCCGCCGAACTCAATGCCCGACAGGAAGTAGCTGAAGTTCAGGCCGAGCCGGTCCTTGACGTGCTTGCCTGTGAGGTACTCGATGTACCCGTCGGCATTGCTCGCCTCCCCGCCCATGCCCACGGGCGCGACGTCGACCGTGCCGTCGATCAGCTCGACCTGCTGGCGCTCGTAGATCAGCGTCGCATAGAGGTCCTGAGTCAGCTGATATCCCGCACTGAGGCCGAAGGTATCGTAGTCCGCCTTGCGGTCGTCGCAGCTCACGCAGCCGCGGAGCCCGACGTTCGGGATCCAGAAGGGGTTCAACTTGCCGGCCGCGTCCGGGTAGCCGTCGTAGGCGTCGGTCAGCAGGCTCGCGTTGGTGACGCGATCATCCTCGTCGGAGACGTACTTGTACCGCGCCATCAGGTCGATGCCGTTGCCGACGTCCAGCGTGTACTTCGCCTTCAGCGCGAAGATCTGCATCAGGCGATCCTGATACAGGGAATACGACGATCGCGTGTCGCCGCCGAGCCCCCAGGAATGCGTGCCCTCGTTGCGCGGGTAAATGCAGTTGACGTCCTTGTCCGCTCCGCCGCAGGCCTGCCAGTTGGTGTTGAAGTCGATGTAGCTGTACTCGCCGGAGAACTCCCAGTCGCCGAGCGTGTACTTCGGCACCAGCGTCACGCCCTTCCAGCCGATGACCGAATAGGCCACGGGCTCGTCGAAGTCGGTGATGCTGTTCTCGGCGAGGCCGCCCGATACGACCTGCTGGACCTCTCCGTTCCAGCCGCCGTAGCCGATGCCGCCCTCCGAGCATTCGAAGCAACTGTACCGCGTGGTGGGGAAGTTATATGTGGGCCTGGCCCACTGCCAGGTCGCTTCCTGTCCCTCGGTCAGCAGCACGTCCGCTTCGCGCCGCGCCGCCGCGACCGACACGTAGTCCGACCCGATGTCGAAGAACTGCACGGCCAGCGACAGGTCATCGATGAAGAGCCGGTTGAAATCGAGGTTGAGGTAGAACGAGTCGTCGCTCGAGCTCTCCTTCAACGTCGGGCTCCATCGACAGCCCGGCGCTGTATTGAGCTCATTACTGTTGCACACGTCGTCCGCGATGTTGAAATCGCTGTAGTAGTACGCCGCCTTGATATCCACGAAATCGAGGCCGGAGAATTGTCCTTTCAGGCCGACGACCATGTTGTCCCAGCGCGTGAAGGTGCCAGTCCCATTAAGCGTATTGGGGTCTTCGGGATCGCGTTCGCTGTCCTTCGCATACATGCCGATGAGCGTTGCGTTCCAGTCCGGGCTTGACGCGTACTTGAGTTGCCCGACCCAGTTCGCGTCGTTGGCGAACAGTTGGCCAGTCTGGTATCTAGCACCCTGGTAGTTGGGCATGGACACCCGGGCGAAGTCCCAGCGCAGGGTCCTGTCCAGCGCGGAGCCCTGGAACAGGAAGCCCGAGATGTTGTCCCGGTCGATGTAACGGCTCTTGCCCTGCGTCCAGGCATCGAACATGCCCCAGTCGTTGCTGCCGATCGACGCCGAGTCGAGCCACTCGTAGCCCGGGGTGAGAATCACCCGGGCGCCCCTCAGCTTGATGTACTGGTTGCAGCGGGGGTCCTGCTCGGTGCACTGTTTTGGATCGTCAGCATTCGGGAAGCCGGGAACGGCGAAGCCGGCATAATTCGCCCAGAAGGCACGGTGCAGGCGGCTCTGGATGCGCGCGTAGAACTCGACCTGCTTTGAGAGTTGCGAGCTCAGCTTCAGGTCCAACTCGAAGCCCTGGCCCTGGTCGCCGCCCGACTCGCCGGGGATGGTGTCAGTGCTGCTCGAGAGGCTGAACTCCTGCTGCCGGTTGCCATCCAGGAACTTGGCGTAGAGGCTGCCGGACCACTTGAGCTGGCCGTACTCGCTCGACTGTTGTGCGTAACCCGTGTGCGGCGCCAGCGCCAGCGCCGCCACAGCCGCGAGACTCGAAATGCGAATGTTCATGTTCTTCTCCCCCGGTACCGGGCCGCCGTCCCTTACTTGCGCACGACGCTGAGCGTCGCTTTCTTGACCGAGCTGCCGTCGGCGCCGCACTCGTATTTGAGCATGTCGTATTGCGCCTGCGCCTCCTCAGGCTTGCCCTCGCCCTTGCCCGCGAGGATGTCCATGAGCTCCGGATCGCAATCGCTGTCGTTGCCGCCGCCGAAGCGATGCTGGCCCTCGAATTCGTTGGCATTGCGCGTCAGCAGGTCGTTCTTGTCCGGGAAGCCCTCGTTCGACTGCACGACGACCTGGTAGCCCCACTTCGAGGGGTCACCGCCGCCAAGATCGGCCAGCTTCACCTTGCCGCTGATGGTTTTGCCGGCACCGGTGGTGCGCCGCGGGATCACGATGTCCGCCGCAAGGCTTGCCGCCTTGGCTTCGACTTCTTTGGCGACGCGCGTCGCCGGCTGCGGCGACAGGATCACGACCTTCTCCCAGGCGCTGTCCGGCGCGAACTGGATGTTGAGGCCCGGCAGTCCCTCCGTGTGACCCTTGCCGGGCTGGCCATCCGTGTCGATGAAGATGAAGATCATCTGGACGGCGAAGCCGACGCCCATGCCCCACGGATCCGCGAGCTTGTCGTTCAGCGTGACCTTGAAGTCGGGGTTGTCGCCGCTCGTCACCTCGAACTCGACGAGGTCGAAAGACCCGGCCGTGTACACACCATCGGTAGGGTAGACGTAGTTGCCGGGACCCTTGTCGTCGCCGATGGGATCCATGAATTTGACCCCTTCCGCGCGTACCGCCCCTGCCAGCGCGAACCCCGCCGCGAGCGCACAGATCGAAACGCGAGCCTTGATGTTCATGTGCTTCATCCCTCTATTGTTCATCCCTTGACGCCACCGGCCGTGAGGCCGGAGACGAGGTATTTCTGCAGGAACAGGAACAGGACCACGACCGGCAGCGAGACGATGATCGAACCGGCCGCGAAATATCCCCATTGCGAGGTGAACCCTCCCACGAAGAACTTCAGCCCCACGGGGGCCGTGTACTTTGCTTCTTCCTCGAGGAAGGTCGCCGCGAGAATGAACTCGTTCCATCCAGTCATGAACGAGAACAACGCGGTCACCGCCACGGCCGGCTTTGCCAGCGGCAGGATGATCCTGAAGAAGATCGTCTGCCGCGAGGCGCCGTCCATGATGGCCGACTCCTCGATCTC
>Ga0316622_100000929_pt1 | contig 18236 bp, 9 predicted proteins | sample OWC_Aug_OW2_C1_D_FD_207646 | JGI IMG/M metagenome (GOLD analysis project Ga0316622, IMG submission 207646) | Wetland soil microbial communities from Old Woman Creek delta, Ohio, United States - OWC_Aug_OW2_C1_D5_C | ecosystem: Environmental > Terrestrial > Soil > Wetlands | place: USA: Ohio... | reverse complement strand
TCGTCGTCCACAGCGCCACGAAGTACTTCTGCGGGCACGGCGACGCGGTGGGCGGCCTCGTGGTCGGCCGCCGCGAGTTCATCGAGCGCTGCCTGACCGAGCCGCTCCGCTACTACGGGGGCATCATGGCGCCGTTCACGGCCTACCTGATGATCCGCGGGACGGCGACGCTGCCCCTGCGCGTCGAGCGCCACAACGCAAACGCCCTGCGGATCGCCGAGTGGCTCGAGCGCCATCCCGCCGTCGCGTGGGTGAGCTACCCGGGTCTCCCCTCGCACCCGCAACACGTGGTGGCACGGCGCCAGATGCGCGGCGGCTTCGGCGGCATGGTCTGCTTCGATCTGAGGGGCGGCATCGAGGCGGGCGCGCGGCTGATGAACCGCGTGCGTCTCTGCTCGCTGGCCGTGAGCCTTGGCGACACCCGGACGCTCATCACGCACCCCGCGTCAACCACCCACAGCGTCGTCTCGCGGGAGGCGCGTCTGGCGCAGGGCGTCACCGACGGACTCGTGCGCCTGTCGGTCGGGCTCGAGGACGTCGAGGATCTCATGGCCGATCTGGACCAGGGGCTGCACTGATCCGCGTCGGCGGCCTCCGGCTGGCGACAAGCGCGGGGATGGCGTGGCTGAAGCCGCGCCCTGCGCACGACCCTCGAGCCGCGCGTCGCCGGCGCGACGCTTGTGACGGCACAAGCAACAGGAGGGCGGCGGTTCCGGTCGTCGGGTCACCTCCGCCAGCACGGCGACCCATTCCTGGCTCACGTCGGCGCAGCCGTACAGAGCGCGAGGCGAGGAACCGCGGGGTCCCTCGCCTCGCCCGGTCGATCGTGCGTCGCTGCCGTCGGGGCGGTCCCGTCGGTACTTACGGCAGGTTCAACAGCCAGGCGCTCATGCCGTGCGTCGCGGCGTAAAGCTTCCGCGCGGCCGGCACGATCGTCAGGCCCGCCACCTCGACACGGGGCATGCCGGGTGCTGCCAGCGTCCAGGTCGTGTCGCCGGCCTCGAGCCGGTACACGCCGAAGTCCGACGATGCGTAGAGGTCGCCCGTCGGGTCGTCACGCACGAGGTCGTTGACCGGGATGTCGCCGAAGTCGTAGCTGAGATCCGTCCAGATCGCCGTGCCGGCGCCCGGGTCGTACACCACCTCGAAGACGTGCCCGGGCGTCGCTGGCGTGGTGGCGTCGAAGCCGCTGTAGGACACCCACGCGCGATTCGGGTTCGCCGGATCGACGTGGATGCTGGTCACGAACCGGTTCGGGTCGTTGCCGGCCAAGCCGTCGAGGCGCGTCCAGGTGACGGCAGCCGCCGGTTCCGCGTCGACGTTCAGCGAGATGAACACGCGGCCGGTGCTCGTCGAGGCCCACGCCGTGGACGTGTTGCTCGACACGCGCTCGACGGCCGTGACGAACCCGCCGTTCCGGTCGCCTCGGGCGCTGCTCGAGAGCGTGGGCGTGGCAATCGCCACCCAGTCGCCGCACTGCACCGCGAAGTCGCCGTACCACTCATTGCAGTGCTGCCGGAACTCGGCCAGCGTCATCGTGCCCATGCCCCACGTCTTCGTCCGGTACACGTTGAAGTTGCCCGCGAACATCGTCTTGCTCACGACCGGGTCGCTGATCACCGGCGGATAGAAGGACGAGTTCGAGGTGTAGATCGGGTCGCCGATCCAGTTCCAGTCGGCGATGTCGCCCTTGCTGAAGTTCACGTCGGGCGACGTGTAGTAGAAGGTGTGGAACCGGAAGTTCGGGTTGGCCGCGTCGAACCCCGACTGCCCGCCGTCGCCGATCATCGTGTTGATCCACTTGACCGGGTTGCCCGTGGACTGCCAGGTGCCGTTGTCCTGCGTGCCACCCTGGAGGAGGTTCGAGTTGAAGGGGCTCACCGACAGGCTCTGGAACTGCAGCGTGGGGAAGCCACGGTTGAGGCTCTCGAGCTTGGTCGGCACGCGCGAGAGCAGCTGCTCGCAGCGGGCCTGCCGCACCGCACTGAGGCCGCGCGGCGCGCACCACGCCGACACGTCGGCAAACGCCCCGCTCGAGCGCATGATGCCGCCGTCGTTGCCCTCGAAGAACTGGAACGGGTTGTTGGGGTTCGTCACGAGCACGTGCTGGTCGGGGTGCAGCCCGTTCGGGTAGTACTGGCTGGTCGCATCCATGCTCACGTCCGTGAACGAGACCCCTGCGTCGGTCGAGAGCACCACGCCGCGCGAGTTCGAAATCCTGCCTGCCTCCCCGTACTGATACGACCCGCCGAGGTACACGACGTCGGGGTGCCCCGCCGGCGAGTAGACGAACTGGTCGTACCAGCACTGGCCGGTGCAGACGTTGTAGGAGCCGTAGCCCGCGTTGGCCGGGTCGGAGCTCGTCAGGTCCGTGAACACCGGCGCGCCAGTCGCCACGTCGTCACTGCGGTAGAGCCGGCTGTAGGGCGATCCCTGGTTGCCCTCGGCGACGTACATGCGGGTCTTGCCGTCGGGGAGCGCCGCCACCGCGATCTCGGGACGGGTCGTGTTCACCGCGGCGTTGAGCGAGGGCTTGATCTGCGTCCAGGTCGCACCCGCGTCGGTCGACCGCCACACGCCGCGCTGATACGATCCGGCGTAAACGATGGCGGAATTGAAGGGGTCGAGCGCGATCCGCCGCACCCCGCGGAGGGAGCAGGGCGAGCCGCCGGCCGTCGCCTCGGCGACCGTGTCGCACTCGGCAGCCGTCGGCGCGCCATTGTGGAGGAACGCCCAGGTGGCGCCACCGTCGGTCGACTTGTAGAGGCCCCACGCCGCCGCGCCGGGAATCAACGACACCCCGCCGCCGCTCACCGACGCCACGCCGCGGATGCCGCGCGTCGAACCTGCGTACACCACGTTCGGGCTGCCCGGCACGATCGCGATCGTCGCAACCGACCGGCCGCTGAACTCGGCCTGGCCGAGCGCCGTCCACGTCTGACCGCCGTCGGTCGATTTGTAGATGCCGCTGCCCGCCGCCGAGTCGCCCGACGCGTTGGCCTCGCCCGTGCCAACCCACACCGTGTTGCCGGACGGGTCGTTGGGGTCGACCTCGATCGTGCCGCTGGCGTTGATGCCGAACGGCGCGGAGAGGAACTCCCAGTTGGGCTGCCCGTCGATCGCGTTCCGGGTGCGCCAGATCCCGCCACCCGCCGAGCCGGCGTAGAGGACGCAATCGCCCTTCACGCAGGTCTGGGTGATGGCCAGCGCGCTCACACGGCCGCCGGCGAGGTAGTCGGTCGGGACGTAGCTGTAGATGTTGCGGAAGATCGTCGCGGGATAGAGCGCGTTGGCGGGACCAACCGAGACCCACTGCCCGTCCCGCCCTCGGCCGCGCGGGAACCGCGTGGCGAGGTCGGCCGCCGCGGCGCGCGCCGCCTCGATGTTGGCGAGCGGAATGTCGGTGTCGGGGTACGCCCGCGCCATGAAGGCCTCGTCGGCGGCGGCGGCGGGTCCGCCCGGCATTTCGCCGAGGTTCCCCGGCAGCGCCTGACGAAGCGTCTCGAGGTGCCGCGCGAGGGCCGGCGGCTTCCCACGGTATGGGCCGACGCCCAGTGCGCCTCCGAACGGGTCCGACATGGCGGTGTAGGTGAGGAGTCCGGCCGTGGTGGCCATCAGACCCATCGCGACCAGCGGGAACGTGACGCGAAACCGTCGTGCCATCTAACCTCCTGCGCGGCAGCCGGCCACGGGCCGACGGCCCGTGGTCCGTGTGTGACCGACCCTGCACGCGCGCCGATAAGGGTTACGCTGGCGCCCACGGGGGGGACTCCGTGGGCGCGGCGTCAGACGCGCGTCCAGGTTGAGTGGCCCGGAGAGTATGTCCCCGTCTGGGGCTGCCTGCAAGGGGCTAATCGAGGGCGCGGCGATTTCCACCTGAACAGCAAGGGCGCGCACGGCGCACACCCGCAGGGCTCGGCCGCGAGAGTGGTCGCGCCGGACGCAGCCCGCAGGGTGGCGCCCCGGAAGGTGGATCGGGACCTGCCTTCAGGGCGCAGCGCGTCAACTCCGTGCGGCACCGGCGGGTTCGTCTCAGCCCGGCCCTGAACGGCCGGGCCACGACAGGCGTATCCGCCGATCCGGGCGCTACGCGTTCCGGAATGGCCGTGAGCCAGACAACGCCGCTCGGCGCTGGGCGCCAGGCGGCCCTACGGCGCGAGCGCCATGAACTTCGCGCGCGTCGCCTCCGTCCACCCCGGCAGCACGTCGGTGACGATGCCGTTCGCGTCGAGCACAACCGACATCGGGACGAAGAGGTCGTCGGTGGCGTAGAGGGCCTCGATGGCCGGCACGCCCCCCGCGTAGAGCGGGTAGGTCGCCCCGGTGCGCTTCGCGAAGCCCGCGAGGTCGGCGTCTGGTTCCGTGTCGACGCTCACCCCGACGAGATCGACGCCGGCGCCGGCGAGCCTGGGCGCAATCGTTTGCAGTTCACCCATTTCCGCCTTGCAGGGTGCGCACCACGTGGCCCAGATGTTCACGAGCGAGCGTCGGCCCGGCTTGCGCAGCGCCGACACCGTCGTTGCCCGCCCGTCGAGCGTCTTCACCGCGAAGTCGGGCAAGGGCTTGCCAACAGCGACCTTGAGCCGGCTCGCCAGCGCCTCGGCGCGTGTCATCGGGTCGGGGAGCGAGGTGGCTCGCGTCTCGAACCGCTCGGCCTTGCCCGCGCCGGCCACGAGCTTCACGGTGGTGCCCGCGGCAAACGGCCCCGCGAAGCGCTCGACGCGGCCGCCCGGCCAGGTGACCTCGATCTCCGGGACGCTCTCGTGCGTCCCCAGGCCGAAGAGCAGCCGCGAGTCGTGCTGCGAGAGGTAGCCCATTCCGCCGGCCTTGATCTTCGTGAGCGTCTGGCCGCCCAGCCGGATGCGCGCCACCGCGCCGAACGCATCGCGGGCCGTGCCCGGGGCGCCCTGCAGCGCCACCCGGATCCAGCGCGCGTCCTGCCCCACGTTGTTGCGGAACAACTCGTGCGCCTCGCCCTGGATGGTGGTCAGGAACACGTCCTGGTCGCCGTCGTTGTCGAAGTCCGCGAACACGGCAGCCCGGGCGTCGCTCAGCGCGTCGAGGCCCGTCACGCCCGAGATGTCGAGGTACTTGGCGCCGTCGCGGAGGAAGACCACGTCCCGCTCGTAGCCGCTGAAGGAGAAGCCCTCGCTGAACATGAGCCGCGCCTGATCCTCGCGCAGCGAGCCGCCGCCCGATTCGTTGTCCTGCGTCACGACCTGACGCCAGAACTGGCTTCAGGTGTCCTTCATCGACTTGCCGGAGATGAACCCGTTGGGTGAGAAGAGGTCCTCCACCCCGTCGTTGTCGAAGTCGAAGAACCCGCCGCCCCAGGCCCACATGCCCGACAGGCCGCCCACCTCCTGGGTGACTTCCTTGAAGCGCCCCGCGCCGAGGTTCTCGAACATGGCGTTGCCCGAGGCGAGCTTCACGAGCACCTGCTCGCCAGGTTTCGCGCCGGGGTACATCCGCCCGAGAATGCGGTTGCCGGCCGTGGACGACATGTTGGTGACGTGCAGGTCGAGCCGGCCGTCGTTGTTGTAGTCGCCCACCGCCACGCCCATGCCGTTGCCCGGGTCGAGCACCCCGCGCTCGCGGGCCTCGTCCCGAAATGTCGTGCCCTGGTTGACGAAGAAGCCCTTCTCGCCGAAGTCGTTGGCGACGTAGAGGTCGGGCCGGCCGTCCTCGGTGAGGTCGGCGAACACCGCCGCGTAGCTCCACCGCCCGTCGGCCACGCCCCACTTCGCCGCTTCCTCGCGGTAGCCACCCTTCGGCTGCGACACGAAGAGGAGGTTCGGCGTGCCGTTGGTGGCCGCCGACCACGAGTTTGGCGTCACGCGCCCGTAAGCGTTGTAGGACGCGACGTAGAAGTCCACGCGGCCGTCCATGTTGACGTCGGCCGCCGCCGCGCTGAAGCCCGTGGCGGTCACCGCGACGCCCGACTCGGCCGACACGTCCTCGAAGCGGAGGGTCCCGTCGGGGATCAGCCGGTTCTCGAGCAGCACCTGCGGCCCCACCGCTGCGATGAACACGTCGAGGTCGCCGTCGTTGTCGATGTCTGCGAGCAGCGGCCCCGACCCAGAGGCGAGCGCCTTGACGCCGGCCTCGCCGGACGCGTCACGGAAGCGTCCCTTGCCGTCGTTGAGATACAGGTAATTCTGCGTGAGCCCCGTGATGAACAGGTCCACCCACCCGTCGTTGTTCACGTCGGCCGCCGCCGCCCCCTTCCACACGAAGCCGCTGTTCTGCGGCGTGCCATAGGCCGGGATGCGCAGGGAGACGCCCGCGGGCGCGGCCACCTCCGAGAACAGGTCCTTCGAGGCCGTCATCGAGCCGACCTGCGGCTTGTCGATCGCGGCGATGTGCCACGGGCCGCCCTTCGGGTAGCTCACCTCCGCCTCGAAGCCGCCGCGCAGCCACTCGCGCGTGCCCTCGGGCCCGCGGCCGACGATCCAGAACCCGATGCGCGCGCGCCCCGTGGCGCCCGGCATCGCGGTGGGCACGTTGGCGGTCATCACCGCCTGCGCGCTGTCGGCGAACGTCGCGCCGCGGACCTTGAAGCGCACGTCCTCGATCTCGCGGTAGTGCGCGAGCAGCGTCTGCCACTCGGCGAGGAACTGCGCGCGCGTCCGTGTCGTGGCGGGTGCGCTGGACGGCGCCGTCCACGGGCGGTCCGACAGCCACTTCACCTTCGGCGCGAGTGCGCCCGGCACGTTCGGCAGCGCTGCCCCGCCCACCGAGTCGGCAAAGAAGCGCTCGATGCGCTCCCAGCTGCGGTCCCGCACGGCCACCGACAGGTCGAGCACGTCGTTGGCGAGCGATTCCGAGAGGTCCTCGATCACCTCGAGGCGCGGGCGCGCGTCGGCGGGGGGGGCCGGTTGCGCCGTCGCGCACAGCGGCACGGCCGCCGTACACAACACGGCAAGGGACAGGGTCAATCGTCTGATCCGCATTGAGCCCGGAACTGTCTCACACTCGACCGGCGGCTGGAAATAACCTGTTTCGATTAGAGCCAGCCGCCCCGTGCGTCCTGTAAGATGCGCGGCGCCATGCACACGCCGTTGCCCCCGTTCGTGCTCACTGCCCTCGTGTTCGCGGTCCCCCAGGCACTGGCCCAGCCGGCCGCGCCCGCGACGCCACCCCCACACCAGACCGCAGCCGCGCCGCAGCCGGCCCCCGCGCCCACCTCGCCGCCGGCCACCGCCGCGCCGGCGCCGCAGGCCGCCGCCGCGGCCACCCCGGCCCCCCAGCCGTGGAAGTTCAGCGGGCTGATGTTCGGCGACTACTACGGCTTTGCCGACGATCACGATCCGAAGTGGGACGGCCAGCAGGGCTTCTGGTTCCGGCGGATCTACTTCACGTTCGACTACACGTTCAACCCGCGATTGATGACGCGGCTGCGCCTCGAGGCCAATAGCAACGGCACGCTGGCGAACACCAACCTCACGGCCTACGTGAAGGACGCGTACCTGCGCTGGACGCTCGGCGGCCAGCACCAGTTGTTCCTCGGCATCCAGCAGACGCCGACCTTCGAGTTCCTCGAGAGCGTGTGGGGCCTGCGTCACATCGAGAAGGCGCCGGCCGACCTGTACCGCATCGACTCCGCGCGCGACTTCGGCATCGGGCTGCAGGGGCCGATCGCCGGCTCCACGGCGCTGCGCTACGCGGTGGAGTTCGGCAACGACTCGGGGCAGAACTCCGAGGTGGACGCCAACAAGGGCGTCCGCGCGGCGGTGCGCTTCGACCGCAACCCGGGCCTCTTCGTCGAGGGCGCCTACGCGTTCCTGGACCGCCCGAACGACCAGGATCGGCAGATCGTCCAGCTGTTCGGCGGCTTCCGCGCACCGCGCGGCCGGGTCGGGCTCATGTATCTCTACCAGCAGCGGCAGGCTGGATCCGTCGCCAACGCCACCGGCCTCGACCTGGACGTCTACTCCGGCTTCGCCGTCTGGGACCTCGTGCCGAAGAAGTGGACCCTCTTCGGGCGCGTGGACCGCTTCGACGACCCCAACCCGGACGGCCCGCGAATCGACTACCTGCCCCTCTCCGCCCTCGCTCCGTTCACGCTCACCATCGCGGGCGTGGACTGGGCCCTGTACGGCACCTTGCGGCTCAGCCCCAACGTCGAGTGGGTGACCTACGGCGACCCCACCTCCGGGCCCGACCTCGACGATGACGTGATCGTGCGCGCAACATTCTTCTGGAGCTGGTAGCCCGGCGCACGGCGTGCCGCGGCTACCAGCTCCGCCTCAACGCCCAGCGCCCTGCGCCTTTTGCCCCGAACGCGCGGAGCCCCGGTTCTCAGCTGGTTGAAAACTGATGACTGACAACTGAGGACTTCCGGCCTCAGAAAACCCTCATCTCCCGCTCACCTCCCGCTGAAGACTTCCTACCCGCCCCGCGGCCATGCTCCCGGCGAGAACGCGGCACCCGCCCCCCGGCGCCGCTCGCCGGACACGCCAGGCGTAGGGCGTAAGGCGTAGGGCCTAAGGCGTTCTCAGGAGGTTCCCGTGTCCGTCTCCCGCCTGCTCGCCATCGGCTTCATCTTCCTGTGCACCGCCTTCGCCTGGTTCACCCTCGGCACCTCCCTCGTCGTCCGCTCGGGCGAGCACGACGGCCGCCACAAGCAGGAGGTCGAGTTGCTCTGGGGCGGCCCCCACGTCCAGCACGCCCCGAGCGCCGTCGTCGAGCGTCCGGGCACCGTTACCGAAACCGTCACGGACCGGGACGAGGCCGGCAAGGACAAGGCGTCGCACCAGGTCACGCGGTCGAAGGTCGAGAAGATCCCCGCCCCGCTCGTGTCCACGCGCGCGACCGTTGATCTCGCCCTGCAGCACCGGCAGCGTGGTCTGCTCTGGTACGACACCTACGGTGTGGCCTTCCGCGGGACCTACGTCTTCCGCAACCCCGACCCGGCGGCCCGGACGATGGTGCTGCGCTTCGATTTCCCGAAGCGCTGCACCACGTTCGACGATGTGGCGTTCGCGTTGAACGGGCAGGCCGTGCCGCTCGAGGGCGACATGGCCAAGGGCGCCACCGCCCGCGTCGAGGTGGCCCCCGGCGGCGAGGTGCGGCTCGAGGTGGGCTACCGCTCGCGCGGGCTCGACACCTGGACGTATGCCTTCGCCGAGGAGGGCGTGGCACAGGTGCGCGACGCGCAGCTCGTGATGACGACCGACTTCGACGACGTGGACTTCCCGCCCGGGACCATGGCGCCGAGCGGCAAGGAACCGACAGCCGCCGGGTGGACGCTGCGGTGGGCGTTCACGAACCTCGTCACCGCCCAGCGGATCGGGATGGACCTGCCCAACCGCCTCAATCCCGGCCCGCTCGCCTCGCGCATCACCTTCTTCGCCCCCGTCTCGCTGCTCTTCTTCCTCACCGTGATGGTGATCCTCGGCGTGACGCGCGGCGAGAGCCTGCATCCCGTGAACTACTTCTTCCTGGCGGCGGCGTTCTTCGCGTTCCACCTGCTGCTGGCCTACCTCGTGGACCACGTCTCGATTCACGCCGCCTTCGCGCTGGCCTCCGCAACGAGCGTGTTCCTCGTGGTGAGCTACCTTCGGGTGGTCACGGGCATGCGGACCGCGCTGCTCCACGCGGGCGCTGCGCAGGTCGTGTTCCTGGTGCTCTTCAGCTATGCGTTCTTCTTCGAGGGCTATACCGGCCTCACCGTCACCCTGGGCGCCATTGCCACGCTGTTCGTGCTGATGCAGATGACCGCGCGGATCCGGTGGGACGAGGTGTTCGCCTCGGCGCTCCCGGTGCGTGGGGGTGCGCGATGAGCCCCTTCGAGACCGCGTGGGTCGCCCGCCGCCTCCGTCCCCTGGAAGGCACCACGCCGTCGGTGTCGCATCCCAAGGCGGCCCCTGCGGTGTCGGGGCCGCAACACCTGGAGGGTCGCGCGCCGTCGTGGCCGGCACTCCTGGAGGGCACCGCACCGTCGGCGCCGCATCCCAGGGCGGCCCGACCATCGTCGTTCGTGTGGCCGGTGGCGCTCAGCGAGTCCCTGTCGATCGGCTCGCACCGCCCGACCCAGTTCATCGACGTGACCGACCTGGTCGCGGACGTCATCACCCGTCACCGCCTGGCGGCCGGCCAGGTCACCGTGCAGAGCCTGCACACGACGACCGGCATCGTCCTGAACGAAAACGAACCGCTGCTGCTGGCCGACTTCCGCCGCACACTGGCGCGTGTGGCCCCACGCGGCGCGGCCTACGCGCACGACGACTTCACGCGGCGCCGCGACATCGTGCCTGGGGAACGCGTGAACGCGCACGCGCACTGCCAGGCCCTGTTCGTGCCGACGACGGCGACGCTCGTCGTGGCGGACGGCGCCCTCGTGCTCGGGCGTTGGCAGCGCGTGTTCTTCGTGGAGCTGGACGGGCCGCAGGCGCGGACGCTGTGCGTGTCGCTGCTGGGCGTCCTGGCGGCGTGAATCGCACGGCCCGCGGGGCGGTCGGGCAGCCGCCGCGACCTCGGTCACGGAGACGGCTCGGCTGTTCTGCAGGCACTGCGCCCGAGGTCGCGACGGGCGGCATCCGCGGGAACAAGCGCGCCGCGTTTCTCGTCCCGGTAGCTGAGTCCGGACCGCGGGCGCCCGGGGCGTGCGCGGGCCGGCATGCACGGGCGGCCAGGCGGGAGGGCGGTCATGCACAAGCCGCGCTGGATGCAACCCCGTTACGGCCTGCTCGCGGCCGGCCTTGTCGCGACGGTCGCGGCCGCGGCATTCGGGGTGTCGCATCTCTCCGGGAACACGCCCCAGCAGGTCGCGCCGAGCGCCGCCCCCAGGACCGACGCGGCCCGCGAGGAGCTGCCGGTTCCCGTTGATGTTGCTCGCCCCGCCACGGGCAGCGTCGCGGCGGCACTGTCGGCCTCGACAACCCTCGAGAGCGAGCAGCAGGCCGACGTCCTCTCGAAGATCGACGGGCTCGTGCGCGCGGTGCGGGTCGAGGAGGGCGTCAACGTTGCGCGCGGTCAGCCGCTCGCCGAGCTGGACGACGAGGAGCGCCAGCTGGCGCTCGCGCAGGCGAGGCTGAAGCGCGACGCGGCCGCAGTCGAGCTCGACCGTCAGACGCGCGCCCACCGGGAAGGGTTGAACCCCAAACAGGACTACGACCGCGCCAAGAGCGCCTTCGACCTGGCCGACGCCGATGTGCAGAGCGCCGAGTTGGCTCTCACTTACACGCACATCGTGGCGCCGTTTGCCGGGCGGGTCGTCGAGCGGGCCGTCGTCCAGGGGCGACACGTGAAGCCCGGCGAGGCGCTCTTCACGATTGCCAGCCTGCACCCGCTCGTCGCCAAGGTCTACCTGCCGGAGAGAGACGTCGTCTCTCTGCGCATCGGCCAGGCGGCCGACGTCGTGCTCGAAGCGGCGGGCGGCGGGAAGCTGGCCGGTCGCGTGGTCCGGATCGGCCCGGTGGTCGACGAGGCAACCGGCACGGTGAAGGTGACCGTCGAGGTGAGCGGGCCCAACGGGGTCGCGCGGCCAGGCTCGTTCGTGAACGTGGCGATCGTCACCGACGTGCATCGCGACGTCCTGCTCGTGCCAAAGAGCGCCGTCGTGCGCGACGACGCCGCCAACTACCTCTTCGTGGCCAACGGCAACAGGGCCCACCGCCGCACGGTGACGCTCGGTTACAGCCGCGACGGACAGGTGGAAGTCGTCTCGGGCCTCGGGCGCGGCGAGCTGGTCGTCGTGGCCGGCCAGGGCAGTCTCAAGGACGGCGCGCGCGTCGAAGTCCGTTCGACCCGCAGCTGACCGGGGCCGGCGTTGCGCAGGACCTGGCGCCGGCCGCGTCCGGAGCGGTCCGCGGGTGCAGGACGCGCGGGTGCGCTCCCGGAGGACGGACCATGGATCTGGTTTCGCTCTCCGTCCGAAGGCCCGTGGCCATCGGGATGTTCGTCGTGGCGATGGTCATCTTCGGGGCCGTCTCCTTCACTCGCCTGCCCGTCAACCTCCTGCCCGAGATTTCGTATCCCACGCTCACGGTGGAGACGCGGTACCCCGGCGCCGCCCCGGCCGAGGTCGAGAGCCTCGTCACGCGCCCGATCGAGGAGGCCGTCGGCATCCTCTCCGGCGTGCGGCGCCTGACCAGCCGGTCGCGCTCCGGCCTGTCGCAGGTGACGCTCGAGTTCGGCTGGGACGCCAACATGGACCTGGCGACCCTCGATGCGCGGGAGAAGCTGGACCTGGTCACGCTGCCGCGCGACGTCGACGAGCCCCGGATCCTGCGGTTCGATCCGTCGGCCGACCCGATCCTGCGGCTGGGCCTGTCAGGGTCGGACAACCTCGCCGAGTTGCGCCGCGTCGCGGAGGACGAGATCAAGAAGGACCTCGAGGCGATCGACGGCCTGGCGGCCGTGAAGGTGGAGGGCGGCCTCGAGCGGCAGGTCGAGGTGCGCGTCGACGAGACGCGCCTGGCGTCGTTCGGCCTGACGATCCAGGACGTGATCGAGGCGCTCGCCCGGAACAACGTCAACCTCGCGGGCGGCAGCATCTACGAGCACGAGGCGCGCTACCTGGTGCGCGCGCTCAACGAGTTCCAGGGTCTCGACGACGTGGGCGACACCGTCGTGCGGGAGGAGAACGGGCGGCGGGTGTTCGTGCACGACGTCGCCGTCGTGGCCTGGGGTCACCGCGACCGCGAGGTCGTGGCGCGCATCGACGGCCGCGAGAGCGTCACGCTCAACGTCTACAAGGAAGGCGACGCCAACACGGTGCAGGTGGCGCGGGCGGTCAAGGCCCGGCTGCCGCAGATCTCGAAGGCGCTGCCCGAGGGCCTGAAGCTCACGACGATCTTCGACCAATCGCTCTTCATCGAAGGCTCGGTCGGCGAGGTAATCGGCAACGGCTGGCAGGGCGGCCTGCTCGCCATCCTCGTGATCTTCCTCTTCCTCCGCGAGCCGCGCAGCACCACGGTGATCGGGCTGACGATCCCCATCTCGGTCGTGGCGACGTTCTTCATCATGTACCAGATGGGGTTGTCGCTGAACATCATGTCGCTCGGCGGGCTCGCGCTCGGCATCGGCATGCTCGTCGACGACTCCATCGTGGTGCTGGAGGTGATCGCGCGCCACCGGGAGGCGGGCAAGCCGATGCTGCAGGCGGCGGTCGACGGCACGCGCGAGGTGCAGGGCGCGGTCGTCGCCTCGACGCTGACCACGGTGGCGGTGTTCCTGCCGATCGTGTTCGTCGAGGGGGTGGGCGGTCAACTCTTCCGCGACCAGGCCCTCACCGTGTCGTTCTCGATCCTGGCGTCGCTGGCGCTCTCGCTGACGCTCATCCCGATGTTGTCGGCCAGGCTCGGCGCCGCCGCGGATCGTACGGCGCTGCCCGAGATCCATGGCCGCCTGGCCCGTGCGCGTCGCGCCGTGCTGTACGACACACCGGTGGCCGCGCTGCGCGCCATGCGAGCGGTGCTGCGGTGGCTCGCGCTGCCGCTCCGGCTCCTCGTGTGGCCCGTGCTGGCGGTGTTCCGCCGCCTCGAGTCGGTCGTCTACCGCCTTTACCCGCGCGGTGTGAGCGCCGCCCTGCGCCATCCCGTGCCGGTGCTGGCCACCGCCGCCGGGCTGTTCGCGCTGTCGGTGGCCGGCGTGAGCCGGCTCGGCATCGAGCTGATCCCGCCGCTGGCGCAGGGCGAGTTCTCCTTCGAGCTGGAGCTTCCCGAGGGCACCTCGATCGAGGCCACCGACCAGCTCCTGGCGCGCCTCGCCGACCGGGCGAGCCGCGTCCCGGGCGTGGCGGCGATCCACTCGACGGCCGGCGGGAGCCGCAGCGGTGCCGACCCGGGGTCGCGGAGCGAGAACGTGGGCGAGCTGCTCGCGCAGATGCGCGACCGCTCGGACAAGGCCGGGGAAGAGGACGCGATCCGGGCCATCCGGGCGCTCCTCGATCGGCAGCCGGACCTGGCGTCGACCTTCAGCCGGCCCTCCTACTTCACATTCAAGACGCCGGTCGAGGTGGAACTGTACGGCGACGACTACGCCGCACTCCAGGCCGTCGCGGCCCGGCTCTCAGAGCGCCTGCGCCAGGTCCCGGGCCTGGCCGACGTCGCCTCGTCGGCCGAGGCGGGCAGCCCCGAGATCCGGATCAGGTTCGACCAGGACCAGCTCGCCCGGCTGGCGCTCACGCCCGAGGCCGTGTCGCAGACGCTGCGGGCGAAAGTCAAGGGCGAGGTGGCCACACGGCTCAGCCGCGGCGACCGCGACATCGACGTGGTCGTGCGCGCCGCCGAGCCCGCCCGCAACGAGGCAAGCGACGTCGTGTCGCTCATCGTTCAGCGCCGGCAAGGCGTCGCCATCCCGCTGCGTGCGGTGGCGCAGACCGGGATCGACGTGGGCCCGAGCGAGATCAGGCGGGTCGGCCAGCGCCGCGCCGTCGTGATCTCCGGCACCCTGGAGGGCCGTGACCTGGGCAGCGTGACCCGGGACATCGAGCGCGCGATCACCGCGATGGGCCTGCCGCCGTCGACGACGGCCCGGATGGGCGGGCAGAACCTCGAGATGGCGACGTCGTTCCGGAGTCTCTACCTGGCAATCGGACTCGCGGTCTTCCTCGTGTACTTCGTCATGGCGGCGCAGTTCGAATCGCTGCTGCAGCCGCTCATCATCATGTTCAGCATCCCGCTGGGCGCGGTGGGCGTCGTCGGGGCGCTGCTCGCGACCGGGCACCGCGTCAGCGTCATCGTGCTCATCGGCGTCGTGATGCTCGCCGGGATCGTCGTCAAGAACGCCATCGTGCTGGTCGACCACGTCAACGCCCGGCGGCGCGCCGGCATGGGGAAGCGCGAGGCGCTCATCGAGGCCGGCCGGGTGCGCCTGCGGCCCATCCTGATGACGACCCTCACCACGATCCTCGGCCTCGTGCCGATGGCGCTCGGCTTCGGGGAGGGCGCCGAGATTCGCGCCCCTATGGCCGTGACCGTGATCGGGGGCCTCACCCTCTCGACGCTGCTGACGCTGATCGTGATCCCCACCGTCTACTTCGTCGTGGACCGGAAGAGATTCGCATGAGGATCGCCGAGCTTGCCGTGGGGCGACCGGTCGCCACCTTCATGTTCCTCGTGAGCCTGGTGGTGCTGGGCGTCGTCGCGGTCGGGCGGCTGCCGCTCGCCTTCCTCCCCACGATCGACATCCCGCAGATCTACATCTCGGTGCCGTACCCGAACTCCAGCCCGTCCCAGATCGAGCGGGAGATCGTCAAGCCGCTCGAGGAGGCGCTCGGCACGCTGCCGGGGCTGAAGAAGATGCGGTCGACCGCCAGCCCGGACGGTGCCGACCTCTCGCTCGAGTTCACGTGGGGCGAGTCGATCGACATGGTCCGCCTGAAGGTCAGCGAGAAGATCGACCAGGTACGCAAGGACCTGCCGGCCGACGTCGAGCGGGTCAACGTCCAGACGTTCAACACCGCGACGATCCCCGTCGTCGAGGCGCGGATCTCGGCGCCCGGCGTCGACCTGTCGCGCAACTACGACCTGCTCGAGCAGCGCGTGGTGAACCCGATCCGGCGGATCCCCGGCGTGGCGCGCGTCGAGTTGAACGGGGTGGCGCCGCGGGAGGTCCGGATCGATCTCGTCCTCGACAGGGTCAAGGCGCACCGGCTGGACGTGGGCGCGCTCGTGGCGCGCCTTCAGCAGAGCAATCTCAACGTCGCCATCGGCACGCTCACGGAGCACGGGCAGGTGCTGCACGTCCGGACGTTCGGCGCCTTCGAGGACCTCGAGGCCGTCGCCGCGCTCCCGGTCGCGGCTGGCCCGGCGCCCGGCAGTGCGGGGACGTCGGTGCCGCCGGGCGGCCCGCGACCACCGCCGCCGGCCGATCGGCTCGTCCGCCTCCGCGACGTCGCCGAGATCACGTACGAGGAACCGCGGATCGAGTACGGCCGCCATCTCAACCGCCGGTTCGCCGTAGCCCTCACCGTGTACAAGGAACCGACGGCGAACACGGTGGACGTGGCGACCCAGGTCACGCGTCTCGTCTCGGTGGACCTGCCCCGCGACCCGCAGCTTCAGGGCATCAGCCTCTTCGTGTTCCAGGACCAGGCGAAGGAGATCGTCGACGGGATCCGTGGGCTGCGCGACGCCGGGATGGTCGGCGGCCTGCTCGCCGTCCTCGTGCTGTTCCTCTTCCTCAAGCGGATCGACACGACCCTCATCGTCAGCCTCGCCATCCCCTTCTCGATCCTCGCCAGCTGCGCGGTCCTCTACTTCCTGGGGAAGAACCTGAACGTCCTGTCGATGATGGGCCTCATGCTCGGCGTGGGGCTGCTCGTCGACGACGCGATCGTCGTGCTGGAGTCGATCTTCCGCTTCCACGAGCGCCTGGGCGACGCGCAGCGGGCCGCGATCCTCGGAACCGGCGCCGTGGCGATGGCGGTCGTGGCGGCCACGGCCACCACCGCCATCGTCTTCCTGCCGCTCGTCGTCGGGAGCAAGGGCGAGCTGCAGACGTGGCTGGGCGAGATGGGGATCGCGATCACGCTGACGATCTTCTGCTCGCTGCTCGTCTCGCTCACCCTCATCCCGCTCATGGGGTCGCGCCTCCTGAGCCGGCGGCCCTGGCGGAATCCGGCGTGGATCCAGTGGCTCACGGAGCGCTACGTCGGCCTCGTGGCCTGGACGTTCCGCCACCGCGTCGTGACCTTCGGGGTCACGCTGCTCGTGCTCGCCGGCATCGTCGCGCCGTTCAGGCTCGGCCTCGAGACCGCCATGTTCACGGGCGGCAGGAACGATCGCATCCGGATCGTGTACGACTTCAAGGACTTCCACTTCAAGGAGGACGCCGAGCGCGCCGTGTCGCGCGTGGAGGAGGCGCTCTACGCCCACGCCGCCGACATCGACTTCGAGTCGGTCTACTCTTACTTCGGCGAGAACGAGGCGGCGACGACGATCACGCTGAACCGCAAGGACCTCAACGACGAGCAGGCCCGCGCCTTCCGCAAACGCATGCGCCCGTGGCTGCCGACGATCGCCGGGGTGCGTCTCCGCTTCGACGACGACGATGCGGTGACCGGTGGCAGCTCGACGGTCTTCGCGGTGAACCTGTTCGGCGACGACCTGGCCACGCTGGAGCGCATCGCGGCCGAGGCCGGGGTGCGGCTCGAGCGGGTGCCGAACGTGCAGGATGTCCGCTCGTCGTCGGACCAGGGGCGCGAGGAGGTCCAGGTGTCGCTCGACCGGGCGCTCGCGGCCCGCTACGGCCTGGCCCCGCGGGACGTGGCCGAGATGTTCGGCTTCATGCTGAGCGGGACGCGGCTGCGGAAGTACCGCGCCGGCGACAAGGAGGTGAACCTGGTTCTGTCGCTGAGGGAGCTGGACGTGCAGCACGCCGAGGACCTGCGGAACCTCACCATCGGCGGCGGCCGCGGCGCGACCCTGGCCGCGCTGGCCGACTTCGCCGTCGTGCGCCGGCCGAAGGCCATCGAGCGCGACGATCGCCGCACGCGCGTGAGCGTGCAGGGGACCTACGAGGGGAAGAACTTCGGGGCCGGCCGCCAGGCCATCGCGGCGATGATGGACACCCTGGCGCTGCCTGCCGGCTACAGCTGGTCGTTCGGCGAGCGCGTGATCGAGCAGGAGCGACAGAACCAGCAGATGCTCGTGAACCTCGCCCTGGCGCTGGCGCTCGTCTACCTCGTGATGGCGGCGCTCTTCGAGTCGATCGCCCACCCGCTCGCCATCCTGATCTCCATCCCGTTTGCGCTGTTCGGCGCCGTCTGGCTCGACTATCTGACCGGGACGCCCTTCGGCCTGATGTCGCAGATTGGCGTGCTCATCCTGATCGGCATTGTCGTCAAGAACGGCATCGTGCTGGTCGATCACGTCAACCAGCTCCGTCGCGAGGGGCTGCCGCGCACCGAGGCCATCCTGCAGGGCGGGCGGGAGCGGCTGCGGCCGATCCTCATGACGGCGGCGACCGCGGTGCTCGGCCTGCTCCCGCTGGCGGTGGGCCAGTCCGGCATCTCCGGCGCGTACTACTACCCGCTCGCGCGGACCGTCATCGGCGGACTCGTGACCTCGACGGTGCTGACGCTCGTCATCCTGCCCTACTTCTACACGCTGGTGGACGACGTTGCGGGGTGGATGCGGTGCGTGTGGCAAGCGAGTGGGAGTGCGCTGCCGGCGACGGCGGCCCCTGCGCCATCGGGCCTCCCGGCGCCGAGCGGCCTCGCTGCCGGCCAGAATCCGTCCACGATCGCCTGACGCGCTGCGACGATGCCGTCGCGCGCTCGAGTG
>Ga0316622_100000927_pt1 | contig 18242 bp, 19 predicted proteins | sample OWC_Aug_OW2_C1_D_FD_207646 | JGI IMG/M metagenome (GOLD analysis project Ga0316622, IMG submission 207646) | Wetland soil microbial communities from Old Woman Creek delta, Ohio, United States - OWC_Aug_OW2_C1_D5_C | ecosystem: Environmental > Terrestrial > Soil > Wetlands | place: USA: Ohio... | reverse complement strand
CACCCTGCTCGGCAACCTCGGCCTGGTACCGTTCTTCGTGCTCGCAATCCTGTCGTGGCTGCCGTGGAGCGACGGGGCGGCACTGCGCGTGCAGTTCGCACTGGTTGCCTATGCCGCCGTGATCCTGTCCTTCCTCGGCGCCGTGCACTGGGGACTCGCCCTCGCAAATCCGGGCCTCGACAAGTCCCGGTCCTGGAATGCACTGGGCTGGGGCGTCATTCCGTCACTGCTGGGATGGCTTGCGCTCCTGATGCTGTTGCTCGGCATGCCCGCGGCGATGGTTCTCGCCTTCCTGATCGGCGATCTGCTGCTGGTGCGTATCGTGGACGGGCAACTGGTCCGCCTCTACGCCACGCCCGTGCCGTCCTGGTACCTGGCGCTGCGCACTCGGCTGACGATCGGCGCGGCGCTCTGCCTGCTCGCCGCACTGCTCGCGGCCTTCCCGCACTGACGCGACGGCTCGTACAGCCGCCCGGCGTCGCACTATCATCGGCGGCTCCGAACTCACCGGTGCCGAGCGATGACGCAGGCGATCGTGCTTTCCAAGGATGGCGAGACTTTCAAGGCCGAGGTGCGTGCGATCTCGGAGGCGGAACTGGAGGCGGCCACACCCGGCGACGACGTCGTGGTCGCGGTCGAATACTCGACCATCAACTACAAGGACGGGCTGGCGCTCACCAACTCCTCGCCGGTCGTGCGCAAGTGGCCCATGGTGGCAGGCATTGACGCTGCCGGAACTGTCGCCGCCAGCGGCAGCTCTCGCTGGAAGTCCGGCGACAAGGTGGTCATCAACGGTTGGGGCCTGGGTGAGACACACTGGGGCGGCCTGTCGCAACGCGCCCGGGTCAAGGGCGACTGGCTGGTACGCGTGCCCGCGCCCTTTTCGACACGCGACGCCATGGCGATCGGGACCGCCGGCTACACGGCGGCGCTGTCGGTCCTGGCCCTGCAGGCCCACGGCGTCGAGCCGTCACAGGGAGAGATTCTGGTGACCGGCGCGACGGGCGGCGTCGGATCGGTGGCCGTCGCCCTGCTTGCCTCGCTCGGCTACGCGGTCGTGGCCTCGACCGGCAAGGCGGCCGAAGCCGACTACCTGCGCTCGCTGGGCGCCAGGGAGATCATTGATCGGGCCACGCTTTCCGCAGCCGGCAAGCCGCTGCAGAAGGAACGCTGGGCCGGCGCGGTCGACTCGGTGGGCGGCGCCACGCTGGCCAACGTCTGCGCGCAGACCCGCTGGGGCGGCACGGTGGCGGCCTGCGGCCTTGCCGGCGGCATGGATTTCCCGGCGACTGTGGCACCGTTCATCCTGCGCAGCGTCACGCTCGCAGGCGTCGACAGCGTGATGGCGCCGATGACGCGCCGTGAAGCCGCCTGGGATCTGCTGGCGGCGCACCTGTCCGCGGCCCAGCTCACTACGATCACCCGTGAGATCCCGCTTGCCGGCGCGTTCGACGCCGCCCGCGATATCCTCGCCGGGCGCGTGCGCGGCCGCATCGTCGTCGATGTGAACCGCTGAGTCCGCCAACCCGGACACTGCGAACAGTAGCTAACGCCAATTTCCCTCAAGGAGTTGTTTGATGACCCGCTTGACCGTGAACGGCAAGGCCGTCGAAGTGGACGCCGATCCCGCCACACCCCTGCTCTGGGCGCTGCGTGACAACCTCGGGATGACCGGGACCAAGTTCGGCTGCGGCATCGCGGCGTGCGGCGCGTGCACCGTGCACGTTGGCGGCCAGCCGGTGCGTTCCTGCGTCACGCCGATCTCATCGGTCAGCGGACCCGTCACCACGATCGAAGGCGCCTCCGGCGACCGCGTCGGCAAGGCCGTCCAGGATGCGTGGATCAAGCACGATGTCATCCAGTGCGGGTATTGCCAATCGGGCCAGATCATGGCCGCGACCGCACTGCTCAAGAGCAAGAAGAACCCTTCGGAGGCCGACATCGACTCTGCGCTGTCAGGCAACCTCTGTCGCTGCGGGACGTACGCGCGGATCCGCGCGGCCGTCAAGGACGCAGCGCGAACCCTTGCCTAGGAGAGCACGATGCGTTTTCTCGACAATGCCCTGCGCACACAGGGCGCTGCCCGACTGGTCCCGGTCAAGCTGAACCGGCGTGAATTCCTGAAGGCAACGGGGGCGGCGGCAGGCGGCGGCCTGATGCTCGGCTTCGCGTTCGAAGCGACGGCGCAGGACGCCAAGAAGATGGTGTTTCCGCCATCGTCGTTCATTCGCATCGCACCCGACGGCACGACGACGGTGATGGTCAACCGCCTCGAGTTCGGCCAGGGTGTCAGCACCGCCTTGCCGATGCTGATCGCCGAGGAGCTCGATTGCGAATGGTCCAAGGTGCGCGCCGAGCTCGCGCCGGCCGCCGAGGTCTACGCCGACCCCGGCTTCGGCATCCAGATGACCGGTGGCTCGACTTCCGTGGCCTCGAGCTGGAAGCAGTACCGCGTCATCGGCTCCTCCGCGCGGGCCATGCTGGTGGCGGCCGCCGCGCAACAATGGGGCGTCGACGCCAGCAAGCTCGACACGCGCAATGGATTCGTCATCGAGCCCGCCGGCCAGAAGCGGCGCGCGAGCTACGGCTCGCTGGCCGAAGCGGCGGCCAAGCTGCCGCTGCCGACCCGTGTCGGCCTGAAGGCGGACCCGGCCGACTACTTCATCATCGGCCGGCCGACACGGCGCCTGGACTCGCAGGAAAAGGTCAACGGCAGCGCACAGTTCGGGATCGACAAGACATTGCCCAACATGCGTGTCGCGCTGCTGGTCCACCCGCCGGTCTTTGGTGGGAAGGTGGCGGCATTCGATCCGACCAAGGCGCGCGCCGTGAAGGGTGTCGAGGCCGTGGTGCAGGTGCCGGTCGACCGCGGCGGCACTGGCGTTGCCATCATCGCCAGAGGCTACTGGCCGGCGAAGACCGCCCGCGACGCGCTCGATATCAAGTGGGAAGCCGCGACCGGGCCGACGACAGCTGACCAGCTGAAGATCTACCGCGAAATTGCACTACAGCCGGGGCTTCCCGCGCGCAGCGACGGCGATGCCGCCGCCATGACGCAGGCCGCCAAGCGCATCGAGGCCGTCTTCGAGTTTCCGTATCTCGCGCATGCGCCGATGGAACCGCTGAACGCGGTCATCGACCTCAAGGCGGATGCCTGCACGGTCTGGTGCGGTTCCCAGTTCCAGACCATCGACCAGCTGGCGATTGCGACCGCCTCCGGGCTGAAGCCCGAGCAGGTGACGCTGAACACGATGCAGGCCGGTGGCGGGTTCGGCCGGCGCGCAAACCCCTCGTCCGACTACCTGGTGGAGGGCGTCAACATCGCCAAGGCGATGAAGCAGGCCGGCATCGATGCGCCGGTGAAGATCATCTGGTCGCGCGAGGACGATATCCGCGGTGGCTACTACCGCCCGCTGTTCGTCCACCGCGTGGTCGCCGGCCTGGACGCGGGCAACGCGCTGCGTGCCTGGAACCATACGATCGTCGGCCAGTCGATCCTGAAGGGAACGCCCTTCGAGAAGTACCTGGTCAAGGACGGCGTGGACTCCTCGGCCACCGAAGGCGTGGTCGATACGCCCTATCGCCTGCCCAACCTGCAGGTCAGCGTGCATCACCCGGAAGTCAACGTGCCGGTGCTGTGGTGGCGTTCCGTCGGCCACTCGCACACCGCGTTCGTCATGGAGACGATGGTCGACGAGCTGGCCCGCGCTGCCAAGCAGGACCCGATCGCCTACCGGCTGGCGCTACTCGATCCCAAGCACACGCGGGTGCGCGGCGTGCTGCAACTCGTGCGCGACAAGTCGAGCTGGACGAGCCCCGTCCCCAAGGGACGCGGTCGCGGGGTGGCGGTGCACGAGTCGTTCGGGTCGATCGTCGCGCATGTCGTCGAGGTGTCCGTCGACAAGAACACGATCCGCGTCCACAAGGTGACCTCGGCGATCGACTGCGGCTTCGCGGTGAATCCGCTGACGGTCGAGGCGCAGGTTCAGTCGGCGATGGTCTTCGGCCTGTCGGCAGCACTGCATGGCCAGATCACGATGAAGGATGGCGTCGTGCAGCAGAGCAACTTTGCCGACTACCCGGTGCTGCGGCTGCCCGAAATGCCGGAGATCAGCGTGCACATCGTTCCGAGCAAGGCCGATCCGTCCGGGGTTGGCGAACCCGGCACGCCGCCGATCGCGCCCGCCGTCGCAAACGCGGTCTTTGCGCTGACCGGCAAGCGCCTGCGCAAACTGCCGTTCGATCTTGCCCAGGCTTAGCCACGCCTGGCCGGTGTCGCAACGCCCCGCGGCTGACGTCCGCGGGGACGTTGCGGCAGAATCACCCTTTCGCCTGACCAACCCGCAGGAGTCCGCATGATTGCTCGCACCCTCGCACGTCCCCTGGCCCTGGCCGCCGCGTGCCTGCTCACCGCCGCCTTTGCAGTCGACGCCGACGCACGTGACCGCCAGGAGTGCGAGCGGGACTACAAGCCGCAGGTCGGCCAGTCGGGCAAGGATGTCGTCTGGGTCCCCACGCCGGACGAACTCGTGCAGCGCATGTTGCGCATGGCGAAGGTCACGCCACAGGATCTGGTCTATGACCTCGGCGCCGGTGACGGCAAGATTGCGATCGCCGCGGGCAAGCTGGGCGCCAATGCGGTCGGCATCGAATACAACCCTGACATGGCCAAGCTCGCCAACTGCCTGGTCACGGCCGACGGCGTGGCCAGCAAGACCAAGATCATCCAGGGCGACATCTTCAAGGAAGACTTCAGCAAGGCCACGGTCATCACGATGTATCTGCTGCCGGAACTGAATCTCTGCGTGCGGCACCGCATCCTCGCGATGAAGCCAGGCACGCGCGTCACATCGCACCAGTTCACGATGGGCGACTGGGAGGCCGACGAGACTTCGGAGTTCGAGTACCGCACCGCCTACCTGTGGATTGTGCCAGCGCGTGTCGACGGCACCTGGGCGCTGCGTGACGCCAATGGGGCGACGACGACGGTCAACCTGACGCAGACGTTCCAGAAGCTGAGCGGCGAAGTCGTCAGCGGCGCACCCAAGCAGCCGCTTGTTGGCGCGACGCTGCGCGGAGATCAGCTGCGCTTCGCCTTCAATGACGACAAGGGCGTGACGCGCAGTTTCACCGGCACCGTTCGAGGCAACGAACTCGCCGGCACGCTCAAGAGCGGAAATACGGAGACGAAGGTCACCGGCGCACCGCAGGGCGCGTTGCGTGCCGCACCGTGGGCCGAGATGCTCGCGCAGTGCGGTCGCTTCTACGGCAAGTAAGCGATCCTCGCACGCGGAAGTCATGGAGCCCCGCTACGGCGGGGCTCTTCACATTGGGAGAGGCATTCGATGAGTGACGCGAGAAATCCCGGCCCGGCGTCGTCCGGCAACGCGGCGGCGGCACCCAAGCCCGTGCTGTCCGTGTTCGACGGCGTGATGATCATCGTCGGCATCATCATCGGAGGCGGCATCTTTTCCTTTCCGCCGCTGGTGGCCGGCATGACGGGCTCGGTCGAGTGGATGTTCGGTGCGTGGCTGTTCGGTGCCACGCTGGCCCTCATCGGGGCGCTTTGCTACGCGGAACTCGCCACGACGTTTCCCAATGCCGGAGGCGATTACTACTTCCTGACCCGCGCCTACGGCAAGGACCTGTCCTTCTTCTTCGCCTGGGCACGGGTACTGGTCATCACGACGGGTTCGATCGCACTGCTTGCTTTCGTCTTCGGCGACTACATGAGCCGCGTGCTCTCGCTCGGCGAGCAGTCCTCGACAATCTATGCACTGCTGATCGTGGTGGCGCTGACCGCCGTGAACATCGCCGGGCTGAAGGAGTCTTCCCGCACGCAGAACCTGCTGTCGGGACTGCTGGTGCTGGGCATGATGATGGTCGTGCTCGCCGGCTTCAGCGCCCCCGCAACCGGCGCGGCGCCGGCACCCGCCGCCTCGAACGCGGTACCGGCGCTCTTCGGCACGGCGCTCCTGTTCGTCCTCTTCACGTTCGGCGGGTGGAACGAGGCGGCCTACATCTCCGCCGAGGTCAAAGGGGGCACGCGCTCGATCGTCAAGGTGCTCGTCATCGCGCTCCTGGTCGTCACGCTGATCTACGTGCTGTTCGTCGCCGCCCTGCTCGCCGGCCTGGGCTTCGAGGGCCTGAAGTCGAGCCAGGCCGTGGCGGCCGACGTCGCCAGGAAGGCGTTCGGCACGTTTGGGGAGAAGGCGATCGGCGCCATCGTCGCCCTGGCCGCGCTCACCTCGATCAACGCCACGATGATCGTGGCGGCGCGCACCAACTACTCGCTGGGCAACGACTGGCCGGTGTTCCGCTTCATGAGCGGCTGGAACAGCGCGCGCAATGCGCCGGTCGCGGCCTACCTGGTCACCGGCGTCATCAGCCTTGCACTCGTACTGCTGGCCACCGTCAACAAGAGCGGCGTGAAATTCATGGTCGACTTCACCGCGCCGGTGTTCTGGTTCTTCTTCCTCCTGACGGGAATCGCGCTTTTCGTGCTGCGATTCCGGCAGCCGCATGTCGCGCGGCCGTTCAAGGTGCCGGGCTACCCCGTGCTGCCGATGATCTTCGTCGGCACCTGCGCCTTTCTGCTCTACCGCAGCCTTCTTTACACCCTCGAAAACCGTGCCGTCCAGGCGGCGCTGTACGTCATGGCAGCCGGCGTCGTCGTCTGGATCGTCGCGCGCCTGCGTGCGCGCTGAACGATGCCCGCCGCCACGCGCATCGTCGGCGTGCTGCTGGCTGCGGGTCGGGGCACCCGGTTCGATCCGAGCGGGTCAAGGCTCAAGCTGCTGGAGGCCGCCACGCGCGGCAGCCACTCGGGTGCGCCTCTAGCCGTCGCCGCGGCACGCGCGCTGCTCGTCGCACTGGATGAGGTGTTCGCCGTCGTGGCACCGCCCGGTGAAGGCAGCCAGCTCGAATTGCACACCCTGCTGCGGGGGGAGGGCTGCACGCTCGTCGTCAATCCGCGCGCGGCCGAGGGACAAGGCACGTCGATCGCCTGTGGTGTCGGCGCGACCCCGTCGGCCGACGGCTGGGTCATCGCATTGGCCGACATGCCCGCCCTGCAGCCGGGCACCGTGCGGCGCGTCGTCGAAGCATTGCATGCCGGTGCAGCGACCGTCGCGCCGACCTACCACGGTCGCCGCGGACACCCCGTTGGCTTTGCGGCACCGCTGCTGGCGGAACTCCTGGCGTTGGATGGCGACACCGGCGCCCGCAGCGTGCTCTTGCGGCACCCGCCGCAACTCATCGAGGTCGACGATCCGGGAGTACTGTACGACGTCGACACGCCCGAGGATCGCGGATGACCAGCCTGATGCAACAGTGGTGGAAACTGGCACTGAGTGCCAGCGAGATCGCGCTCGCTGCGCCGCAGGTCGTGCAGGCACGCACCGCGCGTCTGTCCGTGCCGCCCGGGCTCGCCAGCGCACGCAACCGGCGCGAAGCCGTGCGCATGGTGTCGGAGAAGTGGGATGCCGGGCTCGCCGGCCAGGAGGCGATCTGGCAGGCCGGCTGGCAGATGCAGCAGCAGATGGTCAACGACTTCTGGGCGGTGGCGCTCGGCCGCCGCTCTCCGCGCGGCGCGGCGAAGCGCATCGGACGACGAAACGCGCTCGCCTCGCTTGCGATGGCCAACCGGTCGCTTGCGCCGGTTCAGCGCCGTGTGCGTTCCAACGCGCGCCGGCTGCGCACCGGCAAGTAGTCCCGCGCGAGCCGGCATCGATGTCACTGCTCGAACTCTTCCGCCAGATCACACTGACCGACGCGCTCGCGCTGGTCTGGTTCGTTCTCGGCTGGTGGGGCTATGCCGCGTTCGCCCGGCGCCGGGCCGTCGCTGGCCGGGGATCGCTGCTCGCGACGACGAACCGCTTTCGTCGACTGTGGATGCTGCAGACGACAGCACGCGACAACCGCGTCATCGATGGCGTCGTCGTGCAGAATCTCTCGACCAGCCCGTCGTTCTTCGCATCGACGACGATCCTGATCATCGGCGGCCTGCTGGCACTGCTCGGCGCCACCGAAGAGGCGGCCAAGGTGGTCAAGGAGATCCCGTTTGCCGCCCGGACCTCACCGTTCGTGTTCGATCTCAAGCTCTTCGTACTGGCGGCCGTCTTTGTCTATGCCTTCTTCCGGTTCACCTGGTCGATGCGGCAATACACCTTCGGCGCACTGCTGATCGCGTCCGCCCCGGACCCCAAGGCATTCGAAAGCGGCGAGGCCTCGCGCGAGGAGTTCGCCGACCGCGCCGGGCGCGTCGTCGGACTGGCCGCCGAGACATTCAACGACGGCCTGCGCGCCTATTACATGGCCTTCGCCGTGATCCTGTGGTTCTTCTCGCCGCTCGCCTTTGCGCTGGGAACGGCCGGGATCATCTACCTGCTGTACCAGCGCGAATTCCGTTCCGAAGTGCTCGACGTGCTGCGCCAGTAGGGCCACCCTGGGGCGGCGCGTGCCTCTACACTCGCGCGTCCCGTTACCTGCCCCGCCATGAGCGTCCACTACGCGATTCGCCCCGCCCATCCGGCGGCACATCTCTTCCACGTCATTTGCCGCGTCGAGCGGCCCGATCCGCAGGGACAGCTCTTCATGCTGCCGGCCTGGATCCCGGGCAGCTACATGATTCGCGAGTTCGCGCGCAACATCGTGCGCATCAGCGCCGTGGCCGGCGGCCGCAAGGTGCCGATCGAAAAGCTGGACAAGCACACCTGGCGCGCAGCTCCGGTCAGAGGGGCACTCGAAGTGGCGTGCGAGGTCTATGCGTGGGACCTTTCAGTGCGCGCCGCGCATCTGGATGAAACCCACGGGTTCTTCAACGGCTCCAGCGTTTTCCTGCTGCCGATCGGCCTCGAACACGAGCCCTGCAGCGTCGACATCCTGCCGCCGGCCGGTGCGCGTTACGCCGGCTGGAGGGTCATCACGGGGCTCACTCCCGCGCGCGGTACGCGCCGCCTGGGATTCGGAAAGTACGTTGCGCGGGACTACGACGAGCTGATCGACAGTCCGGTGGAAATGGGTGCGTTCGAGCTGGGCCGCTTCGACGTGCTCGGTGTCCCGCACGAGATCGCGATCACGGGACGGGTTCCGAAGCTCGACCTGCCGCGCCTGACCGGCGACCTCGCACGCGTCTGCGAGCAGCAGATCCGCCTGTTCGAGCCGCGCTCGAAAAAAGCGCCGTTTGCGCGCTACACGTTCCTGACCCTGGCCGTGGGCGATGGCTACGGCGGGCTGGAGCACCGCAACTCCACCGCGCTGATATGCAAGCGCGACGACCTCCCTTACAAGGGCATGAAGGAGGCGACGTCCGGGTACCGCACGTTTCTCGGGCTCGCGAGCCACGAATTCTTCCACAGCTGGAACGTCAAGCGCATCCGGCCGGCCGCGTTCGTGCCGTACGACCTGACACGCGAGAACCACACACGCCTGCTGTGGGCGTTCGAAGGATTCACCAGCTATTACGACGACCTTCTGCTCGCCCGCGCGGGGCTCCTGACCGAGGCGCAGTATCTCGACTCGCTGGCCACGACGATGACCACCGTCCTGCAACGGACCAGCCGCCTGAAGCAAAGCGTGGCGGAAAGCTCGTTCGATGCGTGGACCAAGTACTACCGCCAGGACGAGAATGCGCCCAACAGCGTGGTGAGCTACTACCAGAAGGGTTCGCTCGTCGCGCTTGCGCTCGACCTCACGATCCGCGCCGAAACACAGGGCCGCAGGTCGCTCGACGATGTCATGCGCCTGCTGTGGCGACACTGCAAGGAAAGCGGCGCCGATTACACCGGCGTGGACGAAGATGGCGTGCTCGCGGCCGCGCAGGAGGCCAGCGGGTTGAAACTGGAGCGCGTGCTGCGCGAGTGGACCGAAGGCACGCGCGATCCGGACTTCGGGCGACTGCTGGCTCCGTTCGGCATCGGATTCGAGCGCCGGCCGGCGCTCGACAAGCCGCACTTCGCACTGCTCGGGTGCACGCTTGCCGCCGGCGGCGAAGCGAAGGTCGCCCACGTCTATGACGCAACTCCGGCTCAGTCGGCAGGTCTTTCCGGCGGCGACGTGCTGCTCGCGATTGACGGACTGCGCGTGACGGCAGACAACATCGACAAGCGGCTCGCCCGTTACCTGCCGGGCGACACCCTCGAAGTGCACGCGTTCCGGCGTGACGAACTGATGGCCTTCCAGCTACAGGTCGGCGCGCAACCGCCGCCGAAGTTCCTCCTCAAACCCGACCCGAAGTCGCCGCGCCGCGCCGCCACGCTGCGGCGCCGGTGGCTGGGACAGGCAGGCTGACGTCTACCTCTGGTCACCATAGCCGATTACCCGGGTACTTGCCGACCCCCTTCCTCGCTAGCATTTCGACTTCGCTTCCGCTTGCACTTCGTGTTCCGCCATGCTTCTTACCTCCGACATTCGCCATCAACGCCCTGGCGTGCTGCTCCTGCGCTTCACCGTGGCGGGGCTCATGCTGTTTCATGGCGTCGCCAAGCTGCGCAGCGGCCTGGGTGGCATCGAATCACTGCTCGCCGCTGCGGGGCTACCGACCTGGTTCGCCTATGGCGTGCTGATCGGCGAGATTGTCGCGCCGCTGTTGATCATGGCGGGCATTCTGGTTCGACCGGCCGCCTGGATCATGGCGATCAACATGGTGATCGCCGTTGGCCTTGCACACCCCGAGCAGTTGCTGACGATCGGCAGGACCGGAGGCTATGGCCTCGAACTGCAGGCCTTCTTCCTGCTCTGCTCCGTCGCCGTTGCACTGCTCGTCGATCGCAGGCGCGCGTGAGTCCGACATCAGTTTGCAGCCAGGGCCGGGGCACACCGTCTGGCCCGAGGAACGACCCCTGGAGGTCCCAGACATCATGACGAAACCGGAGCGCGGGCACCACCGCCGGACTGCCATTCAGAGTCTGGTCGTTGCGGCTTTGGCGGTTGCCGTGGCCTGCGCGGCTTTCTTCTTTCTACTCCACGGGCCGCTGCCGCCACTGGGCGGCGCGCTGATTGCCATGTCCTTTGTCGTGCTGGTCGGCGCGCTGGCGGTCTTCGTCTGGGCGCTCCTTACGGGAAGGCGTCGGCGGAAGGAATCCGGAAGCGGCGGCACTGGCGGCGGGACGTAGCGCGTCCTTGCGACCGGTGAGTCGATGACGCCGGCCGCACGGCGTCCGGAACACCCTTACTTTGGTCCCGTCATTCCGGAGTCAGCTCGGAACCCTGGATGCGCAGTCCCGCGTGCGTGCCTGACTTGAGCCCGCTCGCCTACTCGCGACACCAGTCCACGCGGCCTCGCCCACGCTGCGCCAGAAAGTCATTGGCACGCGAGAAGTGGCGGCAGCCGAGAAATGGTATGGGCGGCCGGCGGGCAGAAAGCGGTGACGGGTGATTTGCCACGTAGACGCCGTGTTCCCGGTGTGCCGCGTCGATCAGCGGCCGCTTCGCCTGCGCCTGAGCGCCCCAGAGCAGGAATGCCTTGGGTGCGGCGTCCTGCGCCAGCGCCGTCACGAGTGCATCGCTCAGTTGCTCCCAGCCCTTGCCTGCATGGCTGCCGGGCCGGTTGTCCTCGACGGTCAGCACCGCATTGAGCAGCAGGACTCCCTGCCGCGCCCACCGTTCCAGATTCCCGGAGTCTGGCGCAACACAACCGAGATCGGCCCGCAGTTCGAGGAAGATGTTGCGCAGGCTCGGCGGAGGCCGCACGCCGTCGGGCACGGAGAAGGCCAGCCCGTGCGCCTGCCCTGGACCGTGATACGGGTCCTGGCCGAGGATGACCACGCGGACCGCATCGAGTGGAGTCAGGGCAAGGGCGCGAAGGGGTTCCGGGGGATAGATGCGCGCGCCGTCGGCCGTTTGCTGCGCCAGGAACGCCCGCAGCGCGCGCCCCTCTTCGCTCGCGAAGAAGCGGTCCACCGGCGCGCGCCAGCCGCCGGCCAGCACCGATGCGTCGATCACCCGAACAGCCGCGCCAGTTCGGCGCCGGGGTCGTCAGCGCGCATGAAGGCCTCGCCGACCAGGAACGCGTTGACTCCGGCCGCGCGCATCCGCGCCACATCGACGCTCGACAGGATCCCGCTCTCGGTGACCACGATGCGATCCGGGCCGATGTGCGGCAGCAGGTCAAGCGTGACCTCGAGCCGGGTCTCGAAGGTCCTCAGGTTGCGATTGTTGATGCCGATCAGCGGAGTCTTCAGTTCCAGCGCGAGGTCGAGTTCGGCGGCGTCGTGGACCTCGACCAGCACCGCCATGCCGAGCTCGTGCGCTGCCTGCTCGAGCGCATGCAGCCGCGGGCGATCCAGCGCAGCGACGATCAGCAGGATCGCATCCGCCCCCCAACTGCGCGCCTCGACGACCTGGTAGTCGTCGATGATGAAGTCCTTGCGCAGCACCGGCAGCCCGCTCGCCGCACGCGCCTGTTGCAGGAATTCCGGCGCGCCCTGGAAATACTGCACGTCGGTCAGCACGCTGAGGCAGGCGGCGCCATGCCGCGCGTAGCTCGCGCCGATGGCAGCCGGATCGAAGTCCGCACGCAGCACGCCCCTGGAAGGCGAGGCCTTCTTCACCTCGGCAATCACTGCGCTGCGGCCCGCCTCGATCGCGGCTTGCAGTGCCGCGGTGAATTCGCGCGGCGCGCCCGCCTGGCCAGCCTTCGCCTGCAACTGCGCCAGCGGCGCGCGCTCGCGCGCAAGTCGCACCTCGTCGTGCTTGGTCGCCAGAATCCGCTGCAGGATGTCGTTCATCGCTCGATACTACAAAGGTCGTGCGTACATCATCTCCCGCACGCGGAAGCCGGCCGACTCGTACAGGCGCCGTGCGGACTGGTTCGGGGCCGCCATCTCCAGCCGCGCCTGCGTCGCACCGCGGCCGCGCCCCCAGTCAAGCGCCAGCCGCGTCAGCCGACGGGCCAGTCCGAGGCGACGCGCCGACGGATCGATGAACAGCGAATGCAGATAGACGCGGCGGCGTACATGCGCGAGCCGATGCTTCGAAACAATGAGGTCGACACCGATGGCGCCCAGCAACTGTGTGCCGCACACCGCGACAAAGAGTCGCGTGCGCGGGCTGGCGATGGCACGGCCCCAGTAGCGACGAGCCGCGCGCACGTCGTGCCGGGGCGAAGCGATGTCAGGAATCAGGCGATGCTCGGCAACGGCGGCCGCGGCCCCGGCGTGGGCGACGAGCGCCACATCGCGCCGCATCGCCGCGCGCAAGACGATGCTCCGTGTGCGGGCGCGAATCACCCGGCACAGGGGACCGCGCGCGCTGCCCGCGTTCAACCGGCCAGCCTCTGCGTCGTCGCCACAAACTCGTCCAGCTTGCGGCGTGCGGCTCCGCTGGCGAGCACCGCGCGCGCCTGACCAATGCCCTCCCCGATCGAATCTGCGACGTTCGCGGCATAGAGCGCCACTCCGGCGTTGAAGACGACGATCTCGCGCGGCGTGCCGGCGACGTTGTCAATCGCCTCCAGCAGCATCGCGCGCGACTCGGCGGCATTGGCGACCCTAAGCGTGCGGTTCGAGACCATCGACAGCCCGAAGTCTTCCGGATGGATCTCGTACTCGCGCACTTGCCCGTCCTTCAGTTCACCGACCAGCGTGGCGGCGCCCAACGACACTTCATCCATGCCGTCCTTGCCATGCACGACCAGCACGTGGTTCGAGCCGAGGTGCTGCAGCACCCGCACCTGGATGCCGACCAGGTCGGGGTGGAACACGCCCATCACCTGGTTGGGTGCGCCCGCCGGGTTGGTCAGCGGCCCGAGGATGTTGAAGATCGTCCGCACGCCCAGTTCCTTGCGCACGGGTGCGGCATGCTTCATGGCGGCGTGGTGGCTTGGCGCGAACATGAAGCCGATGCCGGTCTCGGAAATGCACGTCGCCACGGCGGCCGGGCTCAGCGTGATCTTCGCGCCCAGCGCCTCCAGCACATCCGCACTGCCCGAACCGGACGAAACCCCACGACCGCCGTGCTTGGCCACACGCGCGCCTGCCGCCGCGGCGACGAACATCGCGGCTGTGGAGATGTTGAACGTGTGCGCGGCATCGCCGCCCGTGCCACACAGGTCGACGAGGTTCGAGCGGTCGGCCGGCTCCACTTTGGTCGAGAACTCGCGCATGATCTGCGCCGCTGCCGCGATCTCGCCGATCGTCTCCTTCTTGACGCGCAGCCCCATCGTCAGCGCAGCGATCTGCACCGGCGTGAGTTCGCCGCTCATCAGCCGTCGCCACAACGACAGCATCTCGTCCTGGAAGATCTCGCGGTGCTCGATGCACCGGACCAGGGCTTCCGTGGGTGTAATCGACATACCTATCCTTTCGCGCCGCCGGATTGCACGAGGAAGTTGCGCAGCATCGCGTGGCCGTGCTCGGTCGCGATCGACTCCGGATGGAACTGCACGCCCTCGACGGGCAGCGTCTTGTGGCGCAGGCCCATGATCTCGCCATCGACGGTCCACGCCGTGACTTCGAGGCAGTCCGGCAAGGAGGCTCGCTCGACCGCGAGCGAGTGATAGCGGGTGGCCTCGAACGGAGTGGGCAGTCCGGTGAAGACACCGACTCCCGTATGTGCGATGGGCGAGGTCTTGCCGTGCATCAGCGTCCGCGCCCGCACCACCTTGCCGCCGTAGGCCTGGCCCATCGCCTGGTGCCCGAGGCAGACGCCGAGGATGGGAACCCGGCCCGAGAAGCGCTCGAACACGCCGAGCGACACGCCCGCCTCGTTAGGAGTGCAGGGTCCCGGCGATATGCAGATGCGGTCCGGCGACAGGGCCCCGATCTGGTCGAGCGTGATCTCGTCGTTGCGATATACCCGGACGTCCTCGCCGAGTTCACCAAAGTACTGCACGAGGTTGTAGGTGAAGCTGTCGTAGTTGTCGATCATCAGCAACATGGTGATCCCCTACTCGGCGTCAAAGCCGTCTTCGACCTGCTCCGCTGCGCGCAGGACGGCCCTTGCCTTGACCTCGGTCTCCTTCCACTCGTTCTCGGGTACCGAGTCGGCGACGATGCCGGCGGCCGCCTGCGCGTAGAGCACGTTGCCCTTGATCACGCCGGTGCGGATCGTGATCGCGAGATCCATGTCACCTGCGAACGAGAGATAGCCGACCGCGCCGCCGTAGATGCCGCGCTTGACCGGCTCGAGCTCGTCGATGATCTCCATCGCCCGCACCTTCGGCGCGCCGGACAGCGTGCCGGCAGGAAAGGTGGCGCGCAGCACGTCGAGGTTCGTCATGCCGGGCTTCAACATGCCCTCGACATGACTCACCAGGTGCTGCACGTGCGAATACTTCTCGATGACGTACTGCTCGGTCACCCTGACCGTGCCGATCTCGGCGATGCGACCGATGTCGTTGCGGGCGAGGTCGATCAGCATCAGGTGCTCGGCCCGCTCCTTCGGATCGGCCGCGAGTTCCGCAGCGAGAATCGCATCGTGCTCGGGCGTGTTGCCGCGCGGCCGCGTGCCGGCGATCGGCCGGATCGCGACCATCCGCTTGCCCTCGCGGTCCTCGCTGCGCACCAGGATCTCGGGTGAGGCGCCCACCACGTGGAAGTCACCGAAGTTGTAGAAGTACATGTACGGCGACGGATTCAACGTCCGCAGCGCGCGGTACAGCGACAACGGCGAGTCGGCGTAGGGCTTGTGGATGCGTTGTCCGATCTGGACCTGCATCACGTCGCCGGCGGCGATGTACTCCTTGGCGCGTGCGACCGCCTTGAGGTAGTCCTCCTTGGCGAACTCGCGGTATTCCTCGCGTCGCACGCTGGCGCGCGCGTGCGGTGGTTCGATCGGCCGCGCCAGCCGTGCCTTCAGTTCGCGCAGACGCTGCCGCGTCCTGGCATACGCCTCCGGCTGGCCAGGGTCGGCATAGACGATCAGGTAGATGCGCCCGGCGAGGTTGTCGATGACAGCCACCTCGTCGGCCAGCAGCAGCAGGATGTCGGGCACGCCGAGATCGTCGGGCTTGGTGCGCGCGAGCTTCTTCTCGATGACGCGCACCGTGTCGTAGCCGAAGTAGCCGGCCAGCCCGCCCGCAAAGCGCGGCAGACCCGGCCGCAGCGCGACCTTGAACTGGGCGAAGTAGCGGCCGATGACGGCCAGCGGATCGCCGCCGATCGTCTCCGTCACGCGCCCGCTTTCGAGCAGCTCCGTGGTACAGCCGTCGTCGCGGATGAAGGAACGCAGCGCCCGCCGTGCGGCGAGGCCGATGAACGAGTAGCGGCCGAAGCGCTCACCGCCAACGACCGATTCGAGCAGGAAGGTGTTGGGCTCGTTGGCGAGCTTCAGGTACAGCGACAGCGGCGTTTCGAGATCGGCAAAGCTCTCCGCGATCACCGGTATGCGGTTGTAGCCCTGTGCCGCCAGGGCCTTGAATTCAAGTTCGGTCACACGTCACCTGCGAGTCACGCGCAGCGGGCGCTGCGCCAAGAAACACCAACGGGAGGCCGCGCATGGCGCGGCGGTCAGTCAGTCAGCGGCGCCATGACCAGACCCCCTGGGCGTGCCAGAAGCGGCACCAGGCCTTGCGCCATGCCCCGAGGGAAACGGAATCGCGAGAGTCGCGGTGAGTCATCGAATGTCGTGGATCAGGCGGCCGGCGCGGCGATGAGTTGCGCGGCGTCCGGCAGCGATTCGACTATAGCATCGGCCGGCAGCGCACCGACTGCCACGCCCTCGTTGTAGCCGCCCTCGACGAGGATCGCCCGGCATCCGGCCGCGCGGGCCGAGAGCAGGTCGTTCTCGGAATCGCCGATCATCACCGCGTCCGAGGTCGACACGTGGAGACGCTCGCACGCAGCCAGCACCGGCGCCGCGTGGGGCTTCTTCTCGACCGTGTCGTCGCCGCTGATGATGACCTCGAAATACTCCACGAGGCCGACACGCTGAAGCAGATCCACCGTGAACTCGCGCGGCTTGTTGGTGACGCATGCCAGCCGCAACCCGCGTGCCTGCAGGTCGGCAAGCGCACCGGGCACTCCGGGAAACACCAGCGCCGCGTGACCGTTGAAGCGCCGGTAGTGGCGATAAAAGGATTCCCTGGCGAGCGCAAACGGCTCGGCTTCAGCGCGCCCATCCCGCGCCCCGGTCAACACGCGATGAACCAGCACATCGGCGCCCTTGCCGATATACGACGCCACGGTTTCGATCGGCAGTTCCGATCGACCGAGTTCGGCGCACATCGCATTGACCGCTGCTGCGATGTCCGGGACGGTATCCAGCAATGTTCCGTCGAGATCGATCAGTACCGCCCGGGCTGGCCACGGCGCCATCACTGCGCGCGCCCTGCCGCAGCGAGTTCCTGACGCAGACGCGTCACGATGCCGCGATAACCGCCGTCGGCATCGCGGGCGCCGAACACGGCACTGCCGGCCACGAACGTATCGGCCCCGGCCTCCGCGATCGCACGGATGTTGTCGACCTTCACGCCGCCATCGACCTCGACCAGGATCGCGCGGCCCGTCTCGCGGCGGTGGGCTTCGACCTTCTCGCGCACCGCACGCAACTTGGCCAGCGTCTCGGGGATGAACTTCTGGCCGCCGAAGCCGGGGTTCACCGACATCAGCAGCACGACATCGAGCTTGTCCATCACATGGTCCATCCACGCCAGCGGCGTGGCCGGATTGAACACGAGGCCGGCCTGGCATCCGGAATCGCGGATCAGCGCCAGCGTGCGGTCGACATGCTCGGACGCTTCGGGGTGAAAGGTGATGATGTTGGCGCCGGCCTTGGCGAAGTCCGGAATGATGCGGTCCACCGGCTTGACCATCAGGTGTACGTCGATCGGCGCCTGGATGTGCGGCCGGATCGCCTCGCACACCAGCGGGCCGATCGTCAGGTTCGGCACGTAATGGTTGTCCATGACATCGAAGTGGATCCAGTCGGCGCCGGCGGCCACGACGGCCCGGACTTCCTCGCCCAGCCGTGCGAAATCCGCTGAGAGAATGCTCGGAGCAATGCGGAAGGAAGCAGCCATCGGAAGGGTCCTGTCGTCGACGCCCGGAAACTAACCGGGGCGACGCTATTCTAAGGGCCGTAGATTCCTGCTCCTGTGAACTTCATGACCAGCGCATTGACGCCGGGGAACCATGGCCAAGTACGAATTTTCTGTCAACGTGCGCCCGCAGTACCTCGTCGAGCATTCCGATCCTGACGAGGAAAAGTATGTGTTCGCGTACACCGTGACGATCCGCAACACCGGTGAACAAGCCGCGCAGCTGATTTCGCGCCACTGGATCATCACCGACGGCAACAACGCG
>Ga0316622_100000926_pt1 | contig 18257 bp, 11 predicted proteins | sample OWC_Aug_OW2_C1_D_FD_207646 | JGI IMG/M metagenome (GOLD analysis project Ga0316622, IMG submission 207646) | Wetland soil microbial communities from Old Woman Creek delta, Ohio, United States - OWC_Aug_OW2_C1_D5_C | ecosystem: Environmental > Terrestrial > Soil > Wetlands | place: USA: Ohio... | reverse complement strand
CCGGCGCGGCGTGTCCGGCCGATCGGATCGCCTCGGCGACCACGATCTGCCGTACCGGCTCAGGCGACATCTGTGATCCCAATGAGTCCTGCACGGGCGTCGCCGATGCCCCCTGTCCAGCCGATGTAGTGGCGCCGCCGACCACGATCTGCAACGCCGGCTCGGGCGACATCTGCGATCCGGATGAATCCTGCACCGGCCAACCCGGCGCGGCGTGTCCCGCCGATCGGATCGCGCCGGCGACCACGATCTGCCGCACCGGTTCTGACCCGGTCTGCGATCCGAACGAGTCGTGTACGGGCGTAGCCGACGCCGCCTGTCCGGGTGACACCTTCGCACCTTACAGCACCGAGTGCGAAGCCGATGATGACCCGTGCACCCTCGACCACTGCGACGGCGCCGGCGCATGCGTCTTCATGGAGAACAACCCCGACTGCGTGCAAGCCATCTGCCGCACGCCAGGCTTCTGGGGTACGCATGCTGGCACCGAGAAGGCCAAGAGCCAGAACATCACCCAGGCGGTGATCAATGCCGGTGGGGGCTCGCTGCAAGTTTGCGGCGAGTGCATCAATGCCACCAACGTCAACAACGCCGGCTCGGCCCTCGAGGCGATCTGCGTGAGTCCCTCGGGCACCATCGTCCTGCAGAACGCCCGCCAGCTGACAGCCCTGGCGCTGAACTGCGTCATCAGCGGGTTCGGCGCGAACTGCGCCGGCGATGCCTACCTGGCCGGGCTGTTCAGCGACTGCAACAATGCCTGTCTGGGGGCGGCGAGCACGCGCACCAACACGCAGTGCCGAAACGAGATCGACTGCTTCAATAACGGCTTCGATTTCAACAACACGACTGGGAAGTGCGAGGGCGTATGCGCTGATGGCACGACCTGCGTGTACGGCAAGACTTGCGCGGATGGTTCTAAGTGCGAGCCGGCTCCGGGCAACTGCCACGAGCGTGAGCTGTGCAATGAGGCAGTTGGGCTGTGCTTCGAGCCACCGGGACCGGCCGGCAGCTCGAACGCCTGCAATGCAGCCACTGGCAACCTCTGCACGGTCATCGGATCGGGAGAAGCCCGGTGCGGAACTGATACCTGTCCGTAACCTGGGCCGAATCGGGGCACGCCGCAACCAGCGGCGTGCCCCGCTCTCCTTGAACCTCTTGCCACGGGGCGCCCAAACGGGCGCCCCGTGTTTTTTTTGCCACCTGGTCCCAAAATGGGCTTTGGGGGCTAGAATGCCTGGGTGCGTGAGGCTTCATCATCTTGGGCAAAGCAGACTTCGTGATGGATGTTGCCTCCTCCGGCGAAGCTCAGGGCATGCTTCCGGCCGCGGGGAGGACCAGGGAGGAGCGGCGGAGACGGACCTGGGGCAATGGGGTTCACGGGTAAGACAACGACGCTGTCGGTGATTCTGGCGCTGGCTTTGACGGCGCCTGCGTGTACGCCTGCCCCGAACGAGCGGCTCCTCGTCGAGGTGGAAACCGTCGAGAATGCCCTCGACGACACCCCGCGCCTGGGATGCGGGCTCCGCCAGGAAGTCGACGCAGGCACGAAGCACGACTTGTGGATCTCCTTCGGTGACGTGAAGCCCGACGCCGCACGTGGCTGGGACGCGGTGCGAACACGGGCGCACTGCGGGCCCGGGTCCTTTGCGAACGCGACCTCGCAGTTCGCGCACCTCTTCGGAACTCCGTACGTCGTTCTGGATCTCGATGTGCTCCCAAGCGTTCCCAATCCCGGACATGTTCGCCTCAACATCTCGATGAGAACCCAGGACTTGTCGGGATTTGACCATGAGGGCCGGCCCAGCTACCGCTCCCGTGCGGAGAACCGCAGCCTCGACCTGGGGAAGGACGGCGAGGCGCTCCTGCCAGTACTGGTCGCCGATGACCGGGAGAAGGAAGCCTTCGGGGTGCGTGACTTCCTCCTGCGCGTGCGCGCTACAACCGCCAGCGACAAGGCCCAGGCGGCGTTCGGCGCCGTGTCGGTGACGTCGGATGTTCCGGGTGCAGAGATCCTTCTCGACGGGGGGTTCGTTGGCCGGATCTCTGAAGGCAAACCGACGGTGGTTCGCAACGTCCCCGCCGGGAAACGGCAGGTTCGCGTCCGCGATTTCTCGGCTCGCGAGGCGTCCGCCGAGGTAATGGTGGAAAAGGGTGGGGTCGTCGGGACGAGCCTTCCGGTCTTGAACCTGCCCGCCTCCGGCGGCGCCACTGGTTTCGTTCCGATCGGAAAAAACCCGCAAGGATACGAGGAGTACTGGCGGTTCAAGGACGGCGCCATCGTCGTCACCGTACCCGCCGGTGAGTTCCTGATGGGCAGCCCTGAAGGCAGTGGCGAAGCGGATGAACGGCCTCAACATACCGTTGACCTGTCGGATTTTCGGATCGACAAAACCGAGGTGACCTGGCGCCAGTTTCAGAAATTCACGCAGGCGACGGGAAGTCGTCTCCCGCCGGCGCCGGTCTGGGGGACCTTGGACGACTATGCGGTGACGAGCGTTTCCTGGGATCAGACGCAGGCATACTGTGAATGGGTGGGAGGACGGTTGCCCACGGAGGCGGAGTGGGAGAAGGCCGCCAGGGGAACGGACGGCAGGCAACATCCGTGGGGCGCGTGGGAACCGCTCAGGTGCAACTCGTTTGGCGAGTTCTATGAGGGAGGGCCGCACCGGCCCGAGAGCGTTGGCAGCTTTCCGGGCTGTCTCAGCCCATATGGAGTGCTGGACCTCGCCGGCAGCGTCTGGGAGTGGTGCGCCGACTGGTACGGGGAGAAATACTACGCGGAGAGCCCCGCGCGGAACCCCACGGGGCCGCCGACGGGCGACCGGCGTGTTCTCCGGGGCGGGGCCTGGATCAGTCAGCGGTCGTGGCTGCGCACCGCCTATCGTCACAAGACGGTGCCGTCCACTCACTACGTCCACAACGGGTTCCGTTGCGTTCACGACGTGGGGGAGTGAATCGTCAATGGCGACACGGCAGCGCACGATTTTGCTGGGCATGGTCTGGATACTGGGCACCGGCGTCGCGACTGCGGTCTCCCCTGGCACCACAGTCGACCTCTCGGTGGAGGTCGTCGCCAATCTCCTCACCGGGGCTGCGGGGGTTCAGTGCACCGCAGATGCCGAGATTGAACCGGGTAAACCGGCGGAGTGGTGGGTTGCCATAGCCGACGTGAGGCGCGATTTGGGAGGAGCTGGAGAGAAGCTGAGCCGCCGAATTGAATGCGGGACAGGGCGCTTCGCCAAAGCGCTGGATGCCACCGGCTCCAGCGCACCGCCCCTGCTTCTCGAGATTTCGACGACGCCGGTGGTTCTCGCGGGACACGATCCCTACCTCGACATCCTCCTGCGGTCTCGGAAGCGCGCCAGCGTGGACTCCGGGAACCCGCTCTATCAGGAGACCACGGAGAAGCGGAACTTCGTGTTCTCCGAAGGCAGCGATCTCCTCGTCCCGCTTCCGATCTCGAGCCCTCAGGAAGGCGAGGCCCTTGGTATCCACGAGGGGTTTCTCAGACTCGCAGCCCGTGTGAGTAACCGTGTGCCGCGTGCCGCCTATGGTGCACTGTGGATCGTCTCCGACCTCAAGGGCGCCCGGGTCTTGTTGGATGGGGGCGTAGTCGCCAGCATTCCGGAAGGCGGTGAAGCCATGCTCCGTAATGTCTTGGCGGGAAGGCGCGACGTGCGCGTGCGCGATGCCACGGGTCACGAGGTCCGGCGTCTCGTGCGCCTGCCCGAGCAGCGAACAGTTCTTGTCGAGTTGAACGGGGCCGCCCCGGCTGGCACTGCGAACCCATATGGAATCGCGTCGCTGGGGAAGAACGCCAACGGTTTCGAGGAGTACCGGCGCGCACGCGACAGCGCCGTCGTCGTGCGGATCCCGGGCGGCGAGTTCCTGATGGGCAACCCGCGTACCGAAGCCCATCCGCTCGAGCACCGGGTCACGGTCTCCGAGTTCGTGATCGACAAGACCCTGGTCACCTGGAAACAGTACAAGCGATTCGCGGGGGCCACCCTGACACCGCTTCCCCCGCACGAACCGTACTGGGGCATCCACGACGATCATCCCGCGGTCTTCGTGACGTGGGAAGAGGCGAAGGCGTACTGCGAGTGGGTGGGCGGGCGGCTGCCGACCGAGGCCGAGTTCGAGAAAGCGGCCCGAGGCACAGACGATCGGATGTTCCCGTGGGGCAATGAGGAGGCGACGCACGACCGTGCCACGTACCGGCACAGTTGGGGCTACGAGGCCACCGATCCCGTCGGCACGCATCCGAGCGGCGCCAGCCCGTACGGTCTGCTGGACATGGCCGGGAACGTCTGGGAGTGGTGCGCGGACTGGTACGATGAGAAGTACTACGAAGTCAGCCCGGCACAGGACCCCAAGGGCCCGGCCTCCGGGCAGGCACACGTCGTGCGCGGCGGTTCGTGGGACAGCCGCCCCGACGTGTTGAGCTGCTCGCGCCGCTCTTTTGGTTACAAGGGATACCGTGAGGGAGACTTCGGGTTCCGCTGCGCGATGAATTTCTAGGGTGGGGCTGCCGAAAGAAGCTGCGGCTGCGAAGTGCGCGTTTTGCTGCGGGGACCTGAAACGGCTCTGGGCGGATCTTGTTTGTGATGAGGCTGAACCGACGACTGGCAGCGGGGCTGCGTGCTGCGGCGATCAGGGCATGGCTGCTGCTGCCACTCACGATGGCGTGGCCACTCATGGCCGGCGCGACGATGTATTATGTCCGCCAGGCCGTCGGTGACGACACTCACAATGGACTGTCCGCAGCAACCGCCTGGCAGCATCTCGCGAAGCTTTCGGCAGCCATGCGCGACGGCGACACGGCCTATGTGGGTCCGGGCCTGTACCGCGAGGCTGTTCAGATCAATAAAGCCGCCGGCGCAGCCCGGCTGACGCTCATTGCCGACACGACGGGTCGCTACACGGGGGATCCGCCCGGCACGGTCATGGTCGCGGGCACCGAAGCGGTGGATGAGAACATCTTCACCCCCCATCCGGCGCCCGGTGTGTATGTGGCACCGTTTGCCGCTTACCCGGTGTTGGGCGTGGTGGAAATGGACGGTACCCAGTCTCGGTACACCGCCGCCGCCGACACCAAGGAGCACATCGTGGACAAGCTATCTGAGCTCGATGCAGTGCTGAAGTCGCCGTCGAGTTTCTGGTACGATCAGCGGGCCAAGCGTCTCTACCTGCACACCAGCGACGGTCAAGCGCCGACACGGCACGAGATCGAATTCATTCGGCGCAGGAGCGGCATCTCCATAGTCGGGGCGCGCGCGACCGTGGTCGGCTTCACTCTTCGACACACGAGGTTTGCGGGGATCAGTTTCTTCAACACCGCAGACGGAATGGCGATCGACAACGTTTCCTACGGCAACCATCAGGGCATCGATGTCCGCCATTCCTCGAGCATTGCACTGTTCGGCAACACCCTCTTCCGGAACGAGAATTGCGGGGCCTATTTTACCAGCGGCTCGAGCGGCAGCGTCGCCGCCGCCAACCTCGCCTATGAGAACGTCAACGGCCTGCGCTGGAGCCAGTCCGTCGGCGGTGCGGGGCTCGACAACCAGCTCTTCGACAATCACCAGCGCGGCATCTCGCTCGAGCACGCCGACCACACCGTCCTCAGGCACAACCGCCTCGCCAACAATGAGGAGTCGCAGCTCTTCGTCATGCACAGCACGTACTCGGCGGACGAGAACTGTTTCGTCAACGGCCGCCCGGAGCAGCTGACCGCGGCTCTCTTTTTCGGCTTCGGCGAGCGTTACAAGACGCTGGCCGAGTATCAGCGGGGCAGGCGCCAGGACCTGAACTCACGGGATGATGGCTGCGGCCCTCTGCCCGCCAAGCTGGATGTGCACAAGCTGCACGCGGAGACCATGGCTTATGCGGAGCGGGCGCGACTGCTGTTGCACGGGCCCCCGGGAACAAAGGAACACCGGTGAGGAGAATGGTGAAGTGATCTCCAGCGGCAAGACGACCGCCGCCCGCTTGGTTCTGGCGTTCGCGGTCATGGCAACCGCATGTACGCGGGCACCCAGCGAGCGAGTCGTCCTGCAAGTGGGAACCGTCGAGAATGCCCTCGACGATTCGCAGCGTGTGGGATGCAGCCTCCAGGATGACGTCGAGGCGGGCACGAGGCACGAAGCCTGGATTTCCTTCGGTGATGTCAAGCCCGACGCCGAGCGTGGCTGGGAAGCGGTGCGCAACCGGCTGCATTGTGAGCGCGGGTCGTCCGGCACATCGGGCATCCGACCGGGTGGCCTGCTTGGGACGCCGTACGTCGTCCTCGACCTTGAACTCGTCCCGAGTGTGCCGAGAACGGGGACCGTCCTCTTGAGCCTCTCCTCGAAGCTCCGGACACTTTCGGGCTTCAACCAGGACGGCCGGCCACTCTACGAGGAACGCGTGGAGAAGCGGACCTTCCAATTCGGGACGCGGGGGGAAGCGTTGCTTTCCGTGCTGATCGCCAACGAGCGGGAGAAGCAGGCCTTCGGAGTGCACGACGTACTCCTCCGGGTGACCGCGATCGCTGCCCGGAACAAATCTCCGGCAGCATACGGTACCGTGTCGGTGACCGGGGATGTTCCCGGGGCGGAGGTGCTTCTCGACGGCGGACTGGTCGGCCGCCTGGCGGAGGGAAAGCCGACCGTGGTCAACAACGTCGTGGCGGGCACCCACCAGATCCGCGTCCGCGACTTCAGCCGTCGCGAGGCACGCGGAGCCGTGGTGGTCGAGAAGGACCGGACCGTCGAAATTGCGCTTCCCGTCTTGCCGTTGCCCTCATCGGGCGGCAGTAGCAGCGACATGGTGCCGATTGGGAAGAACCCCGAGGGATACGAGGAGTACTGGGGACTCAGGGACGGTGCCATCATCGTCAGCGTGCCGGCAGGGGAATTCACGATGGGGAGTCCGCCGAACGAGGGGGAGGCCGATGAGCGCCCCCAGCGTCGGGTTCGGCTGTCGGAGTTTCGCATCGACAAGACCGAGGTGACCTGGCGCCAGTTCCGGAAATTTGCTGAGGCCACCGGGACGCCGCTCCCACCGGCGCCGATCTGGGGAGCGGCGGATGACTATGCCGTGTCAAACGCCACCTGGGACGAAGCGGCGGCGTACTGTGCCTGGGTGGGAGGACGGCTGCCGACTGAGGCGGAGTGGGAGAAGGCGGCGCGTGGAACGGACGGCAGGCGGTATCCCTGGGGCAACGACTATGAGCTGGGACGATGCAGTTCGTTGGAAGGCGGTCCGCACCGTCCCTACAGCGTCGGTGCGTTTCCCAAGTGTCTCAGTCCGTACGGCGTGCTCGACATGGCAGGCAACGTGTGGGAGTGGTGCGCAGACTGGTACGGCGACACGTATCCTGACGAAGGCGTGTCGGAAGACCCCAAGGGGCCGGCGTCGGGGACGATGAGGGTCCTTCGAGGCGGCGCGTGGATCGATCAGCGGGTATACCTGCGCACGGCTTATCGGCTCGAGCGGCTTCCTTCGATGCGCCATTTCCATTTCGGGCTCCGCTGTGTCCACGGCGGACGGGAGTGACTCGGCATGGCGACACGGCACGGCATGCCCCTGCTGGGCGTCTTTGCAATACTCTGCACCAACCCGGTGGGCGCGGCGTTGGCTGATCCTCCTGCGGTTGGGGTGTCGGTTGAGGTTGTCGCTAGCCCCCCTGACGGTGGCGCCGGACCCCGGTGTACCGCTGCTGCCCAAATCGACTTGGGCAAGACAGTCGAATGGTGGGTCGTCTTTGCAGCGGGTGCGGCACAGCCGGCAGGTCAGCGCGCGGAGAGCCGGATCGAGTGTGGCACGGGCCGGCTCGACAAGCCGCTGGAGGCTGCAGGGTGGCCGCCACTGGTTGTCGACATCTCGACAACGCCCAGGATGCTCCCCGAGTTCCTCTCCGAACCCAAGCCGTTCCTCGACATCGCGCTGTCGGCGCGACGGCGGTCCGGAGTCGATCCCCAGGGGATGCCGCTCTACCAATCGGTGACAGAGAAAAGAAGGTTGCTCTTTGCCGACAGTCCCGACCTCGTCATTCCGCTTCTCATCCCCGGCGCCGAAGAGCGCCAAGCCAACGGTGTCGGTGAGACGTTTCTGAGAGTCCAGGCCGCTGTCGCCGACGCAACGCGCGCTGCTTACGGGACGGTGTGGGTCCGCTCCGACATGAAAGGCGCACACGTCCTGCTGGATGGAGGTGCGGTTGGCGACGTTCCGGAGAGTGGTGAGCTCACCGTCCACAACGTCTTGGCCGGAGACCACGAGGTGCGCGTGCGCGATGCTACGGGTCACGAGCTGCGCCGCATGCTGACGGTGCCAGAGAGTCGAGTGGTCCTGGTCGATGTGAATCGCACTGCCGCGGCCGGTGGTGCGGCGGCGTTTGTGGTTACCCCCCTCGGCAAAAACACCAGTGGCTACGAAGAGTACCGGCGGGCGCGCGATGGTTCGGTGGTCGTCAAGATCCCGGCCGGCGAGTTCCTCATGGGAAACGCGAGGACCGAGCGACATCCGCTCGAGCACAGGGTCTTCGTGTCCGACTTCCTCATCGACAAGACTCCGGTGACCTGGGCACAGTACAAACAATTTGCCGGGGCAACCCTGACGCCCTTGCCACCGCACGAGCCGTACTGGGGGATACACGACGATCATCCGGCAGTCTTTGTGACCTGGGAGGAGGCGAAGGCGTACTGCGAGTGGGTCGGCGGACGCCTGCCCACGGAGGCCGAGTTTGAGAAGGCGGCCAGGGGTACAGACGGGCGCATGTACCCGTGGGGCGACGAGGAGCCGACCCCGGAGCGTGCCGTCTACCGGCGCAACTGGGGGCACGTCGCCACCGACGCAGTTACAGCCCACTCCAGCGGCGCCAGCCCGTACGGCCTCTTGGAAATGGGCGGAAACGTCTGGGAGTGGTGCTCGGACTGGTACGATGAGAAGTATTATGAGGTGAGCCCGGCACGAGACCCCAGGGGTCCGGCGTCCGGACAGGCGCATGTCGTCCGCGGCGGCTCATGGGACAGCCGTCCAGATGTCCTGAGTTGCTCGTGTCGCAACTGGGGGCACCGGGGATATCGCGAAGGCGACTTCGGGTTCCGCTGCGCGATGGATCTCCCAGGCAGCGCTCCATGAAAGGGGGAGACGCGGCCGAACGCCTACACCGGAGCGTAGTGGCTGATGACGAGCTATATGCTAGCCTCGATGTGACTCAAATGCATTTCACAGATGACCGCAGATGACTGTCCGAAAAGGGGCTGCGCTAAGAGACTCCCATCGCTCACTTTGGGCGAGCCACTGGTTTCGTGATGACTGTTTGAGGTATCGTCTCTGAGGAGTGCCAGATACGAGCTCCATCATGCCAGCACGCGATCGTTCAGCCAGCTCCCGACACACCAGAAATCCATCCGCGGCAGTGGGTAGCGAGTTCAAGGCGTGGTCGCTGATCGCCGGGTCTTTGGGATTGTTCGTAGTCGGGATGCTGGTCTACCACTTCCGCGGTTCCGGTGCGGATGGCCTGCCCTCGGCGTCGCCGGACGCAGCACCGCGCGCCGCAGAGTCGAATCGCGAAAACGGCTGGATTGCTCGGCCACAGCAAGCAGGACGTTCTGGCGCTGGCATGGCCGCTGGCCGCCGATCCGCCACGGGCGTCGCAAGCGGGACTGCAGGGGCTCGAGGCGGTCCGGGTTCTTCCGAAACGGGTGCGACCAGTGGTGCACGCCGGGCCATGCGCCGCGATAACGGCGGGCGTTCCGGCTCGCTCTCGGGTTCCCATGCTGTGGAGTCCAGCATGCAGGTGGAGTCCACTGTGCCGGTGCGGGACACTGACCGCTTCCTCCCATCTCGAGACTATCTCGCGACCGAGGCGAAGCGCCGCTGGCAAGAGGGCTCCAGCGAGACCGATGAGGCAGTGGTGGTCCCGTTCGGCGAGAGCGGCATCACCTACGACAGCGGCGAGGAAACCCGGTTTCCCACCGCTGAACGGTTCCAGGTGCCGGAGAGCGGTACCATCTTCGGGGAGACGGGAACCATTTCATTTCAGTTTGAGCCGGAGTGGTCGGGCGACAACCAGTCCGACGCGTCACTGGTGGAGATCGGCGACGGCCGGTTGATGATCCGAAAGAACGTATCGTTCCTGCGCTTCGAGATGACGGCCGACAACGGAACCCAGGTCGGCACCGGGTTCAGCATTGCCGACTGGCAGCCCGGCCAGCGGTACCACGTAACGGCGACTTGGGACGGCGGGATCATGCAGGTCTACGTCGACGGCAAGATGGCCGCTCAGCAGCACTACACCAACTCCTTCGAGATCCCCGCCGGCACACCGGCTTATGTTGGCACCGATCCAGAGCCGGCACCGGTTGCGCCGGGCGTCCTCAGCAAGCTCCAGCTCTCGAACGCGGCGCTCGGTCCGGGCGACGTCGTCTCGCGAGGCGCCGAGGCAACGCAGAAGACGAACTGAAACGCGGTGCGCCGAACCGTCGCGCTCCTTGTCCTACTGCCCGTGGTCTGGGGCGGCTCGTTCGGGAAGGCCGGTGCCGCCGGGCCGGTGTGGGTGCGCCTCGATCTGGTCGAGAACACCGCCGAAGGGCCCGCGTTCGACCGGTGCGAGATCGAGGGCGCCTGGCAAGGTCAGGCCGCGCGCCGCTGGCGTGTCTTCTATGGCGAGGCGGTCGCGGACTCGGGTGCAAGCTGGGTTGCACTGCGCACACCCAGTGGTTGCGCCGCGGTGATTTCGGAACGTCCCTCCAATCCGTGGACGCTCCGAGGATCCCCCTACCTGCTCGTGGACGTTGCGCTGACGCCCATGGCCAGTTCGGACCGCGTGGTGCGCCTCGCGGCCAATCTCACCATCCGCCGGCTCACCGGCTTCACGAAAACCGGCCGCCCGACCTATGGGAAACGCAGTGAGAAACGAACCCTGTGGGTGCCGGCGGGCGGCAGCGCGGTGATCCCGATCCTGATTGCCAGCAGGAAAGAAACCGACGAGTTTCGTGTGCGCGAGCTGCTGTTGCGGGTACGTGCGACTGATCCTGCTATGCGGCCCCGGACCGACTACGGGGAGATTGCGGTCGCCGCGGATGTGCCGCGGGCTGGCATCTCCCTCGATGGCGGTTTCGTCAGCCGCACGTCCGCCGAAAGGACTGTCGTGCTCGGCGCGGTGCCGACGGGTGAGCGGGAGGTGGTCGTCCGCGATCCTTCCGGGCGCGAGGCACAGGCCGTCGCGCGAGTGGAGAAGAGCAGCCGGGCCACTGTTTCGCTCAATCTCCTCCCCCAGCCAGCGGGCCCTCAGCCCGATGGCCTCCTCCCGCTCGGGCGCAACCCGCAGGGTGCGGAGGAGTTCTGGCGCGACGAGGACGGGGCCATTGTGGTGCGCATCCCCGGCGGCGAGTTTCGCATGGGCAGCGCCGAAGGCGAGGGCGAGCCGGACGAGCGTCCGCAGCATGTCGTCCGCATCCACGGCTTCTTGATCGACAAGACGGAGGTCACCTGGGGTCAGTATCGACGGTTCGCGACGCAGACAAAGCGGCCGTTGGCAAAGCCGCCGGTATGGGGAATGCCCGAGGCCTTTCCGGCCTCGAGCGTGACCTGGGACGATGCCCGCGCTTTTTGCGCATGGGCGGGCGGCCGCCTGCCCACCGAGGCGGAGTGGGAGCGCGCGGCCCGGGGCGACGACGCGCGCCGCTACCCGTGGGGAAACGATTTCGACCCGGCACGCTGCAACACCCAACAGGGTGGTCCCCACGCACCGACTGCGGCCGCAACATACCTGGACTGCATCAGTCCGTACGGTGTCCTCGATCTCGCCGGCAGCATGTGGGAGTGGTGCCAGGACTGGTACGATGCGGCGTACTACGCGAGGAGTCCGGTCGAGGGGCCGAAGGGGCCAGAGACGGGGTACGGGCGTGTGTCCCGAGGTGGATGTTGGATCAATTCTTCGCCCTGGGTGCGGAGCACGAATCGGCAAGGAACCGACCCGAATTGGCCTGACCCGACTCGCGGTTTCCGCTGCGCTCAGGACGATCGAGAAGGGGCAACCCCGTGAAGCTCAGTGTTGTTGCGTTCCTGGTGGCGCCTCTCACGCTCATGGTGGCGCCCGCGGCAGCATCGGACGCCGACTCCTCGCGCATCGAGATCAGGGTCGAGACTTCCGCAAACAGCGAGGCTGGGCTGGTCGAGCCGTGCGAGGTGGCGGTGCAGGCAGCGAGTCGCTCTCCTGCCGCATCATGGGCTGCGTTCGGCGAGGTCCGACCGAAGAAGAATGGAGAGGGTTTCGGACTGGTGGATGCAACCAATCGTTGCGGAACGGGGCCCCCTTCAGTTCCTCCGCCATCGTCGGCAACGGCACCCGCGCCGTTGCTGCTCATCGAGATTTCGGCGACGCCGATGTGGAATCCCGCGCCCATGGATCCCGGACCCGTCCCGGTCGTCGAGATCATCCTCGGGCTGACATCGAGGCAACTGACGGGATTCTCCCCGGATGGCAAACCGCTCTACCGCGATCCGGTGAAGGAGCACCGAATCTTCCGGGTCGGGGCCGGCGAGGAGTTCGTTGTACCCGTTATGGTTTCGGATGCTTCGATCACCGGCGTCCACGAAGTTCTCGTCCGCATCCGTGCCGGGCAGGCCGGTCCTCCGGGCGCCACGGAGTATGGTGCCATTGCGGTGATGGCGGCTGGCCCGGGCTCGGAGATTCTCCTGGATGGTGGCGTCCTGGGACGTGCGGGGGCTGACGGGAGTGCGTTGCTGGAAGGAGTACGAGTCGGGGAGCGTGAGGTCCGGGTCCGCGGCCCATTAGGGCCCGCCGTCATGCGCATCGTGACGGTAGTGGAAGGAAGAACTGTTGTCGTATCACCGGAGACGCCGGACGCGGGCACACCCGCGCAACCCGCGTTCAGGCCGGCCGGCAAGAATGCCCAGGGGGTTCCTGAGTTCCGACGGGTACGTGACGGCGCACCGATGGTGCGGATCCCGGAGGGCGAGTTCATGATGGGCAACATCGACACGGAAGGAAAACCCCTGCCTCATCTGGTATCGGTCTCGGCTTTCCTGATGGACAAGCTCCCGGTCACCTGGGGGCGCTTCAAGCGTTTCGCTGCGGCAACGGGTCGGCCGCTTCCGCCAGAGCCCTACTGGGGGATCCACGACGACCATCCGGTGGCCTTCGTGCGGTGGGACGAGGGCAGGGCGTACTGCGAATGGGCGGGTGGCCGGCTGCCCACCGAGGCCGAAAGGGAGAAGGCGGCCCGCGGAACCGACGGCCGCAAGTTCCCGTGGGGGAACGAGGAACCAAGCCCCGAGCGCGGCGTATTCCGCCGCAACTGGGGCTATGAAGGCAGCGACGTCGTGGGGATCCGCCCCGCCGGCGCCAGCCCTTACGGTCTCCTGGACACGGGCGGCAACATGTGGGAGTGGTGCCAGGACTGGCACGATCCCGAGTATTACAAGTCGAGTCCGCGCCAGGATCCGACCGGCCCCCGCACCGGCCGCGCGCGCGTGGTGCGCGGTGGCTCGTGGGACAGTCGCCCGACGGTGCTGAGCGCCTCGTGTCGCAACTGGGGATACGTGGGCTACCGCGAGGGCGACTTCGGATTCCGTTGCGCGGCGGATCTCCCGCGCTGAGCGTCAGTAGGCCGGCGAGAGCGCCTCCAGCACACGAGGAATCATTCCTGACCTCGCCACCATTGTACAGGCCACCTTTGCTGAGGCGCTACGGCGCTAACTTGACGAGATAGGTGTCGGAACCGCCGAGGGTCGTCAGGGGTCCTCCACCGAAATCAATCGTGGTCCCGAAGCGTCCCGTTACCGCCGCGTTACCAGCCCCGTCGACGGCAGCGGCCATGCTTTCGTCAATCATCGCGCCGCCAAACCGTTTCGACCACAGATGGGTGCCATTTGCGGAGTACTTGGCCACGAACACGTCGGTGCTGCCCGCGCCGCTCAGGGGGCCACCGCCGAAATCGGCGGTGCCTAGAAAATACCCTGTAAGCAAGACACAGTTTGCGCCGTTTCTGCCATCGCAGTTGGCCCTCGTATCGATCGCAACATGCTTGCCAATGTCACCGCCTACGAAGGCGAATGGGTCACCGAAGCGCTTCGACCAGACATGTGCGCCCGCCGCTGAATACTTTGCGACGAAAATGTCGTCGCCACCGGCGCTCGTCAATGCGCCGCCGCCAAAGTCCACCGAACCGATGAAATTTCCGGTGATGACTATGTTCCCGTTGCCGTCTACCACTATACCCCTGCCAGAGTCTGTCGAGGATGGCCCTCCGAAACGGCGCGACCACAGACACGTGCCATTTTGATCGTATTTCGCCAAGAAGATGTCGAGGTTGGAGCTGGTCAGCGGGCCTCGGCCAAAGTCCACGGTGCCATTGAAACTGCCGGTCACAACGATGTCGTTTGCGTCGTCAACCGCGACAGCATTGCCAGCTTCGGCATTCGCAGCGCCGCCGAAGCATTTCGACCACAGGTGATCACCGGCACCCGAGAGCTTGAGGAGGAAGATGTCGGGGTCGCCAGCGCTGATCAGCGGCCCACCGCCGAAGTCGATGGTCCCGTTGAAGCGTCCCGTGACCACTAGGTTGCCGGTCGCGTCGACCGCTATTCCGAGGCCGGATTCACGATCAAACCCGTCCATGGTAGAGCTGCCGAAGCGCTCGGACCACAGGTGATCTCCCGTCCGAGAGTACTTCGCGACGAAAATGTCGCTGCCACCCGCGCTCGTTAACGGCCCTCCACCAAAGTCTCGCGTAGCCGCAAAATTCCCGGTGACGATGACGTCGCCGTTTCGGTCCACTGCAACGGCATATCCATAAGCACCGCCCGAGAGGCCCTGCGTGCATTGGGACCACAGATGTGTGCCCATAGCCGAGTACTTCGCCAAGAACACGGTCTGACCGCTGCAGGACAGCGCCCCGCCAGTGTCGTCCAAGCCAGCCGCAAAGAACCCTGTCAAGAGGATACAGTTTGTGCCGCCCCTACCATCGCAGTCGGCGCTCTTGTCCACCGCCACGGCCTGGCCATAGTCTTCACCAATGCTCCCAGACCGCTGCGACCACACGTGCGCGCCGCCGCCCGAGCCTGCGGGAGTCCAGGTCGCGGTCGGCGTAGGCGTCGGGGTGCTCGTCAACCATGGCGTATAGGTCCGGGTGCTGGTTGGCGGCACCGGTGTGTTGGTTGGCAGTGGAGTATTCGTCCGAGTACTGGTCGGCGCCACCGTGTTCGCCGGTGTGCTCGTCGGTCGGACCGCTGTGCTCGTTGGCGGCACCGCCGTATTCGTCGGGGTTGCGGTCGGCGGCACCCGCGTGTTGGTCGCCGTGCTCGTCGGTGGGACCGCTGTGCTCGTTGGCGGCACTGTCGTATTCGTCGGGGTTGCGGTCGGCGGCACCCGCGTGTTGGTCGCCGTGCTCGTCGGTGGGACCGCTGTGCTCGTTGGCGGCACTGTCGTATTCGTCGGGGTTGCGGTCGGCGGCACCGGCGTATGCGCCGGCGTGCTCGTCGGCGGCGCCGGGTCCTCGATGTGGAGGTTGAAGCTCCCGCTGGCGGAGCCGGAGCCGTCCACCGCGATGTAAATTGTCTGACCCGCAGAAAGATTCAGACTCACTTGTGACTGTGGGGTTGCATTGAAGTCATCGTTACAGGCGAGTTCGACACCTAAACAGGATCCGTAACGTACGTAGAGCAGGGTATTGAAGGCCGACCCCACGGTGTCGATGACGTAGAAACCTGCCATGGGCGCCGTGTAGATGTAAGTGGCCTCCGGGGCACCGGCTCCCCCGCAGGATCCGCTCTGACTAGACGCACCCGCGGTGGCGCCACTGACCGAAACCGTCAGGGCGCTGCCGAGGTTGATTGGCTGGCACGGCGCAGGAGTGTTCGTCGGTGCCAGTGTGTTGGTCGGCGTGTTCGCGGGCAGAGGTGTGTTGATCCGGGTACTCGTGGGCAACGGTGTGTTGGTTCGGGTGCTTGTGGGCAGCGGGGTGTTCGTCCGGGTACTCGTCGGCAGTGCAATGGTCGGCGTCCTCGTCGGCGCCGGGGTGTTGGTCCGGGTGGGAGTCTTCACCTTACGTGCCCCCGCCTGCGCTAGCGAGGGAAGAACAAGCAGGGCTATGGCGATTGCACCGATGGTCAGCTTGCCTCTCGATCGGGTGACGTTACGCATTGGTCTCATCCTCTTCCCGGCAATACTATGGTTGCGCTCCGCTCACGGCGTCAGCATGATCCGCGCCAAGCGCCTTGAGAGCGAAAGGCAATGCCTCAGGGGCAGCAAGTGCGCACCTGGTCGTCAGCGAGACGCCGCACCGGGAAAATCTTGACCCCGCAGGGCCGTTTTGACACACGTGCTCTTCCGGGTACCTCACGCGGACCTCCACAGGATTGGCCTGGGACGGTACTCGTGTCGCGAGCAAAGCGAGCAGGACGAGGTCTTTCCGCACCGTCTCCACAAGCCCCACAACCGATGTCGTTTAACGTTGCCGACAATCAGTGGTATTGCAAGCAGAATTCTATGGCGAGGCGCAAGGCGGCCGGCTCATGAAATCGATTTCTTCTTCCCATCGTCCTTTTTCACGTGACTTTTCGCGAGCGCCTGCCCCTGTCGCTCCTGGCGGTGACCTTGCGGCAATGGAGCGCAGGAGATCGGGCGGGGGACAGCGCACCCTGTCTCTGGCTCTTTCCATGCTCTTGTGGGTGACCGCCGCCGGCGCCATTCAAAGCGGAATCGGCGGCCCGCGGGAGGCGCTGCTGAACGACTCCTGCGCCGATGCCACGACTATCGCAGCGGGGTCCTACACTGACAGGATCGTCACGAGCACGGCTACCACCGAACCGACGGACCCGATCCCGGAATGCGCAGCTGACAGCCAGACGCCGGCCGGGAAGAGCGTCTGGTATCGCTTCACGACGCCGGGGAGCGGAACGCTGACGGCTGATACCCTGGGCGAGATCGAGTTCGTCGACACCGACTACGACACGATCCTTTCCGCCTACACGGGCACCTGTGGAGGCCTGAACCCGGTGCCGGACGGATGCAGCGACGACGACCCGTTCGACGGAGCACAGTCGAAGGTCTCTTTCCAAACACCGGCGGGGACGACGTATTACTTCATGGTGAGCGCGTTCAATGACAACGGCGGCAATCTGATGTTTCGCCTGAGGTTCCTCAAGCGTGGCGACGCGAACTGCGACGAACGTACGACTGCCGCCGACCTCCCGGCGGTGATCAAGCTCATCGCTTCAGGCCGGCCCGCGCCGTGCGGTGCCGACGCCAATCAGGACGGGGATCTCGACGCAGACGACGTTGATGCCGTCACCGGCGCGATCTTCGCGCCGTAGCCCGGCGTGACGTGCGCCACGGTGCCAGCGAGGATTGACAGGCTGCGCTACGCGTCACCATTTGATCACCTCACCTCATTCCTCTCCTCGAATGGACTTTGCACAAGAAGTCCATTCGGTGGGGTCCGTCATACCGGCGAAAGCCGGTATCCAGGTGGGGGCGTGGGGCTCGGATCTGATTCCGGCTTTCGCCGGAATGACGAGCGGGAATTGCGCTCCATTTCTGTGCAAAGCCCCTGGAAGGAGAGGAAGTTTCTGAGAATCGGCGCGCCACGCGCAGGCTTTCGGCGACAGCAGCCTAGTCAGGCTGCTGAAAACCGTTCGACAAGTGCATCCTGAACTACTATGCGGCAAAGTCTGCGCGTGGCGCGCAGATTCTGCAACTGGAGCGCGAGAAGCCACGGATAGCACGGATCTCACGGATCCGAGGGGACTCCGTCTCCCATCAGTGTAATCCGTGTAATCCGTGGTCATGGGTTCTCTTGATTGGGTTGCGGGCATCGCCCCGCGCTGAGCGCCGTCGAAGGCCCCGCGGCTGCAGCGACGCCGCGAGGGGAGCGTCGCCCGAGCTGGCGCTGGAGACCCCGAAGCCCCTATCCGGAGCGCAAACACATCTCGACGACACGACGCGCGGTCTGCAGGGCATCCTCGGCATCCGCGCGTGAGAATAGATCCTCTGCCTCTGTGCCCGTTTCCTCGTGTCTGACGTCGGGCGCACGAACAGATCGACATCCTCGGTGAGTCGACCTATCCCGTGAACGTCCAAGGCGAGCGCGCCCACCAGAACGTAGTCGACCTTTTCGTCGCGTAGTGCCAACAGCAGCGCACGGATCGTCTCGGGTTCCATGGTCGGACAAACTTACCACAGCGGCGGGTTCTGCGCTCCTGGAAACACGCGTGTCCGAATCGCTTCAAGTTGGCTCCGCGGC
>Ga0316622_100000925_pt1 | contig 18264 bp, 21 predicted proteins | sample OWC_Aug_OW2_C1_D_FD_207646 | JGI IMG/M metagenome (GOLD analysis project Ga0316622, IMG submission 207646) | Wetland soil microbial communities from Old Woman Creek delta, Ohio, United States - OWC_Aug_OW2_C1_D5_C | ecosystem: Environmental > Terrestrial > Soil > Wetlands | place: USA: Ohio... | reverse complement strand
GGAGGGGATAGTCCTCCAGCGCACCGGCGGTCTCCGCGTGACCCACGCATTCCCCCCGAAGGTACCGCTCCCCGGCAATGGTCCCACCCATCACCGTGCCGACGACGATACCGGCCCGCCGGGGCTCGCCGGTCCCCGGCATGATGCCGGCGTGGGCCAGGGCCCGATCGAAGGCCGCCTCGGCCATCCGCAGGGCCGGGGCATCGGCGGACCTCTCACAGCTCAGCAGCGCCCGGGGAATCTCGGCCGCCACCCGGCAGGGGTAGCCCGAGGCGTCGAAGGAGCGGATCTCCCCGGTGGCTGTCTCGCCGGCGCAGAGCGAGGTCCAGAAGCGCTCCCGATCCCCATCCGGATTGAGGGGGGAGAGGACACCCAGCCCCGTGACCACCACGCCCTCAGGCACGGCTACGGCGCCTCCTCACGACCCACAGGCAGGACTCCAGGAGACTCATGCCCCCGGACAGGGCAAGGCCGCCCTCGAAGCCCGCCTCGGACAGGACCCGCGCGTTCTCCTCCGCATCCGAGAATCCTTCCCATCCCTCGCAGACGCTCTCGGCGAAGTCATGGGCCAGGGCCGCGATGCGGAGCCACCGGGACCGGACGTACCGGGCAGCCGCGTCCGGACAGGACCGGGTGAGGATCCCCAGCGTCCCCCCCGGCACCAGAACCCGCCCGATCTCCGCGTAGACCTGGCCTCGCAGGTCGCGGGGAATATAGGGATCGCCCCCGGCGAAGAACACGGACTCGAAGGCAGCGTCGGGGAACGGGAGGGGATCGCCAAAGCCCTTCCAGCGCTCGGGTCCCAGCCAGACAACCGGAAAGACCTCGTGCCCCGCTTGCCGCTGCTGGGCCTGGGCGCGCTCCGCGTGTGTCCGTGCCGTCTGGCAAAAGGCCTCCGTGAAATCCAGGGCGCTGATGCGGATCGTCGGGAACCGCTCGATGGCCGCCTCAAGCCCCCACCCCGGGCCGTGACAGAGATCCAGCAAGCGAAACGATGGACGGCTCTCGATACCCATCAGCTCCAGGAGGAGGGAGCGGCAGGTTCGAAATTCCGCGCACCCCAGGAACTGCTCCCAGGCCAAGGCGTCCTGCTCGTCGAAGAGCACGGCGGGCCTGCCCCCGCGCAGATACGCAGGAATGCAGTCCAGGCATCCCCGGAAGAAGCGGTACTCCGGATCGGCCGTCGCCGACTCCCCTGGCGGAAGGCCGCCCCCGCCGGCCCCGGGCCGGAGGGGAGGATCGCTTGCCGCCCACTCCCACCTCCCGCCTCTCTCCCGGACCCACCCGCACTCGACCAGGAGCAAGAGCAACAACCGGATCATCCGCCCGCGATTCCCCGCATGCAGGGCGTAGCCCAGCTCCGCCTCGAGATCTCCGCAGAGGTCGTTGTAGGTGAACGGGGAGCGCTTGCGCATCCGCTCGTGGATCCCCTCCCGCTCCGCCATCTGCTGGATGTCGGCGAGGATCAGCCTGGCAACGTCCCCGCGTTGGACTTCCCGCAGGCTCCGGATCAGATCATCCATCATGCGCCTGCCACATCGGCCCTGGACAGGACCACTGCCGACAGCGTCCCGGAGATGCCGGTAGAGAGAACGAGGCCCGGCCCGGCCACCCGGCCCGCCGACATCAGGGAGGCGGAAGCGGCCACCTGGAGGAGGTTGGATGCCCCGGCCGGATTCCCCACCATGGGAACGAGATCGACCCAGGTGAGGGGTCCTGCCCCCTCCCCGCGTGCCACGAGGAATCCCCGCGTGGCCGCGTGACGGTGCCGCCCGGTGGAAGGGAGGACGTGATCCACCTCTGCCACGCTGCGCCCCGAGGCTCGGCATGCGTCCCGGATGGCCTCAGCGGCAGCCACCTCCAGGCGTGCCGCCAGACTTCGATCGAGGCTCCATCCCAGGAGCACGGCGTGGGGCCTGGCCCCTCGCCGGAGAACGGCGTCTTCCGGCTCGAGCACCAAGGCGGCGGCGCCCTCGCTCAGCGGGGGGACCTCGCCGGGGTCGGGCAGCCTCCGGGCCGCGGAGTCACATTGTCCGTAGGCGTGGGCCACCAACTCGTTCCACTCCTCGGTGCCGACCACGAGGAGACGGTCGGCGAGCCCGGCGCGGATCAGCCCCGCCGCGAGGTCGATGGCCTGGGTGCCAACCGGCTCCTCCCCCATCAGGGTGTGCACCGGTCCTCGCACCTGGAACGCGATCGCACCGTTCCCCGCCGGGGCGTTGGGGACCGACTCCGAGAAGTGAAGCGGGGACGCCGCCAGCGGTCCCTCCAGCAGGAGCACGCGATGAAAGTCCACCGAATAGGTGACGGCGCCGTGGGTAATGGTCGCAACGATCCCCGCCCTCTCCCCTCCAAAGGCCCCCACCGAAAAGCCCGCATCCCTGATCGCCAGGCTCATCGCCGCCAGGGCATACTTCGTCGCCCCCGCCACCCGGCGGAACGAGTGGCTGCCACCGAGATACTGCTCCAGCGAGAACTCGGGCACCCGAGAGCCGCCCGCAGCCCTCCCACCCGCCGCCAAGGCTTGGAGAAAGGCCTCCCGCCCGAGCCCTCCGGGAGAGACGATCCCGATACCCGAGACGGCGACGCGGCTCATGGATGGCCGCGCCCCACGCCTCGAAAGACCAGGGTGGCATTGGCCCCGCCGAACCCGAAGGAGTTGGAGAGCGCGGCCGTCAGGCCCTCCGCCGGCTCCGCGCGTCGGACGATCCGCAAGTCGCAATCCGGGTCCGGCGTTTCGTAGTTCAGGTTCGGCGGCAGCCACTGCTCCTTGAGCGCGAGCGCCGTCAGAACCCCTTCGACCGCGCCCGCCCCGCCGAGCAGGTGCCCGACCATGGACTTGGTCGAGCTCACGGGAATCTCCCGCGCTCTCGCTCCCAGGGCGGCATAGAGGGCACTGGTCTCCGACCGGTCGTTGAAGGGCGTGCCCGTGCCGTGGGCGTTTACGTAATCCACGTCCTCCGGGCCGATGCCGGCATCCGCCAACGCGCGTCGCACCGCCAGTGCCGCGCCCTTCCCGTCGGGCTCTGGGCGTGTCATGTGAAACGCATCGCTGGACTCGCCGTAGCCGATGATCTCCCCCAGGATCTGCGCCCCCCGTGTCTCCGCCCCCTCCCAGGGCTCGAGGACGAGTATCCCTGCCCCCTCACCCAAGGCCAGTCCGCGCCGGTGACGGTCGAAGGGCCGGCAGAGTTCGGCGGTCAGTGCCTGCAGCGAATGGAAGCCCGCGAAGGCGAATTCACACAGGGCATCGTAGCCCCCGCAGATGGCCAGATCGGAGAGCCCACCGCGGATGGCCCGAAAGCCGTACCCCACGGCGTTGGCCCCGGCGGCACAGGCGTTCGAGAACACGCGCGGGGTGCCGGGGAGCGAGAACTCCCGCATCAGGGCCAGGGGCTGGGAGTGGGCGAGGTGATCCAGCACGGAGGACGGACGCGCCCGAGCCGGGCCCTTCCGGACACAGTCCGCATGGTATCGCTGGCCGGAACCCATCCCGCCGAGCGTCGTGCCCAGGGCCACGACCGGGGCGGCCGGCAACCGGTCGGCGGCCGGCAGGTCCGCCTCCGCCAGCGCCTCGGCCAGGGCGTGGTAGAGCAAGGTCGAGGCCCGATCCATGCGGTTGGGCCGGAACCGTCTCCAGGGGGCGGCCGGCAGCTCGGCGACCTGACCCGCCCGCTTCGCCCGATACCCTGTGGTGTCAAACAGGGTGATGGGACGGATGCCCGACTCCCCGGCAAGGGTCTTCTCCCAGTTGACGGCCTGGCCGATGCCGTGGGAGGTCACGAGGCCCATCCCGGTAATGGCGACCCGTCTAATCATCTCGCCGCCATTGAGAGCCGGTCTGGCCCTTCGGGTTCAAGTCCGGCCGAGGCCCCCAGTAGAACCACCCCAGGAATCCCCCCACGGCCGCCAGGAGCCCTGCCGCCCCGGCCCATCCCAGGGCCCACGAGAATGACACGATCCCACCCACCGTCACGATTGCCGCCAGGGCGGACATCCCGAGCGATGCACAGTACAGGCGGTCCCGCATCTATACTGCCAGCACCGCGCGAACGGGTGCAAACCGGAGATGCCTCAGGAGCCCCGCGATCTTCCGGGGCGTCGCCGACAGATTGAAGGAGTGCATGAATCTCCGGCTCCAAGGCAGGTCGATGCGGGGCTGCTCCTGGTCGAATTCCCAGGGGTGAATGTACACCAGGGCGGGGCGCCCGGCATCGTTCAGCCGCCGGATCTGCGACACGACGTAAAAGTACGGGGCCAGCCGCAGGGGCAGGCCTCCCGTGAACGGGAGATGCTCGCCGAAACATCGCATCGTGGTCAAGGGAAACTCGTGAATGTCTCCGTGCTCGGTGGCGAACCGGCGGGGAAAGCGGGGGAACGACCGCTCCCCCATCCGGGTCATGGGCACCATGCTTGAATCGTAGAGGATGCCCCGCTTCCTCAGGACGGAGAGGGCCCACAGCGTGTGCGAGCGGATCGACCACTCCGGGGCCCGGTATCCGATCACCGGACTCCCGCACGCCGCCGAGATGGCATCCAGCGACCGGGCGAGATCCTCTTCGAATTCGACAGGGGACATCTCGAACACCCGTCGGTGAAAGTGCCCGTGCGTCGCCACCTCGTGCCCGTCCCGGGCGATGGCGCGGACGAGGGCCGGCTCGCGCTCGGCGATGTAGCCGAGCACGAAAAACGTCGCCCGGGTGCCCGCCGCTCCGAGCAGCGAGAGCACCCGCTCCGTGTTCCTGCACACGCGGCTCTCGTAGGCATCCCAGCGTGACGGATCGTCCGTCTCTTCGGCCCCGCAGATATGATACCAGTCCTCCAGATCGACCGTCAGGGCATTCACCGCAGACCTGCACTCCGACCGAGCCGGCTGGAGGCGAGATCCTGCCCCCGCACCGCCCTGTCCCCCGCCGGCAGCAGGAGGATGCGAACGCTCCGATTCCCCGCAGACCGACCCTGCCTCACGGAGTGTCCTCCCGCCGCAGCATCACGGCCCAGTCCCGCCCGAGCCGGCGGCCCTGCCTTGCCCGGGCGCCGCTGCCGATCTCGCCACGAATCCATCCGACGGTGTCGGGTCCAGGAATCGCTGGACGATCCGGGACACCTCTCCGGGGAATTGCAGGTGCAGATCGTGGATGCCGCCCCGAAAGGCGATGACCTCGATGTTCGGATTGTGCCGCTCGAAGTGTCTCGCGTTCATCTCGGCGACGGCGCGGTACTTCGAGTCCTCTCCGTAGAGGTAGAGCATCGGGACCCGCGTCCGGCCCAGCACCCCCACGAAGTCGATGCCCGTTGTGATCGCCCGGTAAATGCCGATCCACGAGGACCGCGAGATGGTATGGATGTTCGCCGAGAAGACGCCGACGATTTCCTGCCGCTCCGCAGGGGAAAGCTCGTCCCACGCGGTCCCCATGATGGACCGCGCCGCGGCGACGTCGAAGAGGCCCGACTTCATGAACCCCCAGATGATGTCGCCCAGGACCGGCCCTTCCACGAGGGCCCCCAGACGGTTATAGTTCAGCATCTCGGGTGTGATCAGCGCCCCGCCCTCGATGCACACGACCCGCTCGACGAGATCGGGATAGCGGGCGGCGAGGTTCAGGGCCACGGCCCCGCCGTAGGAGGCACCCATCACATTGACCCGCGAGAGACCCAGGGCGCCGATGAGCTCTGCCATCACGTCCGCCTGCTCCTCGACGGTGTACCCGAATCCCCGTTCCGGCTTGTCCGAGTCCCCGACCCCGAGGTAATCAACGGCGAGCACCCGGCTGTGGAGCATCAGCCTCGGCAGCACCCGGTTCCACGTCCGGTAGGTCGTGAAGGCCCCCGGAATCAGGAGCAGGGGGCGCCCCTGGCCGGCCTCGACGTAATGGATGGTGTACCCCCGGACCAAAGCGAACCGATCGCTCCCGTACTCCGGGTTCGAGTAGACCCGGTGATCGCCGCTCCGGGCGACGGTGCTGCAGCCGGCCGCCCCCAGCACGCAGAGCGCCAGGCCGAGCGCTCCGACACCCTGCCACCAGCGCCTGCTCGCCACGAGTCGCCCGACCGTCATCGCCTCAGCCCCGTGCGATGGCCCGCAGGTGCCGGTCGCAGGCCAGCGCCACGAGCGAGGCGATCCGCCCGATGGCCGGGAAAGGATCCCGCGCCGACAGGATGTCGTCCGGGATGGAGAAGTCGGTGAGTCCCGGCGTCAGGTGGAACCGGTCGGGATTCTTGATGAAGTGCATCATTTCCCCGTGCAGCAACGAGCGGCTCCTCACCCCGACCCGGTAGCCAACCTGCCGAGCCACATCCCCGTCCACGGCCAGCCGGTACAAGAGGTAAGGGAAATCCACGCCGCAGAGGATGGCGTGGTGGAGCGACCCCCAGAACCGCGGATTAACCTCCAGCAGCTTCGGCCGGCCGTCCCGGGGATCGACCTTGTACTCCACCATGGCGACCCCGGTCCACCCGAGGGCGGCCAGGAGGCGCTCCGTGCTCTCACAGAGCTGGGGGTCCCAGACGCTCTCCCGGAGCGTGCTCGGGCCCCCGGCCACCGGGTACTCCCGCAGACGGCGGTACGCGAAGGAGGCCCTGGCCGCCGAGGCAACGTTCATCAGCACGGCCACCCCCAGCGCCTCGCCACCCGGCGGGAGGCACTCCTGTACGATGGGCCGGGGGTAGCGGGCGTCCACGGCGCGGTAGGCAGCCGGGAAATCCGCCGCCGCACTCACCCTCGCGATCCCCCGCCCGCCGGAGGAATGTCGGGGCTTGACCAGGACCGGGTAGGGAAGCTCCGGGGCCAGGGCCGCCGCCTCTTCCGGACCGCTGGGGAAGAATGTGGCGGGGCACTCGATGCCCCGCGCCTGGGCGAAGCCGGCCAGGAACCCCTTGTCGTTCACGCGCAGCGTCCGCTGCGCGTCCGCGAAGGGAATTCGCACCCACTCCCCTAGCCGCGCTCGGCTCCGCGTCACCAAGAGTTGCGTGGCCAGTTCCATGGGCAGCAGCACATCGTACCGTCCTACGGCCAGCTCCCGCCCCAGGGTCGCCAGGAACTCCTCCGGCCGCCCCAGCGCGGACGGGTAGACGAACCGGCGCCGGCAGTAACGAGAGAACATCGCGGGGGCGAACCGGGTTTCCGCCCCCACGGCGACGGACAGGCCTCGCTCGCCGAGGGAACGCACCGCGGCCAGCGCCTTGTTCCAGAATCCGTCCAGGATCAGGACCCGGCCAGGCGTCATCTGCTCATCGGCCACCGGCCACCTCGCCCGCGGGCCTCCGCCACTCCTTGACCTGCACCTCGGGTCCCAGCCGGAGGGCAAAGGCGTCCTCCGGGACCGACGGGTTCACGATCACGTGACTGAGGGTCGTCTCCGTTCGATCCCCCTTCTGGCCCATCACCACGATGCTGCGTGGGACAGCGTCCCCGTCCTGCAGGAAGACCGTGGCCGACGCGACGACCTGAGCGATCAGCGGTGATCGCGGCGTCAGCACGAGGAGCGTCCGGCCGGCCTCGCGGTGCACCTCCACTTGGAATCGCTTCTCGAGCTCGGCCGGGGAGAGATCCATGGTGGCGGTGAGAAAGTTCGCCGCGGCCCGGGACACGAAGTCCTCCCTCAGATCCCTCCGCTCGGCCTCCTGCCGGTCGGGGCGATAGATGAGGAGCGTGTCCCCCTCGATGAGGATGATGAGCCGGTGCGGCCTGGTCACCTCCCAGCGAAGCCGATGGGGCCGCTGGAGCAGGAGCGTCCCCTCACTGACCGCCTCCTCCTTCAGAAGCGGGTGCCGTTTCCGCTGGACGACGGCGGCGCGCACCGACCGGATCCCCTGCTGCTGCGCCCGGAGCCTCTCCAGGAGCTGGGCCCGCTCTTCCCCGTGGACCTCGGGCCCAGCCGCCGCCCCCGGCAGCGAACAGCAGGACAGCAGGAGTGCCGCTGTGAAGCCTCGCCACCGACAGGCGACGGCGGGGGGTCGGAGTCCGTCAGCCCGTCGATGCAACGCCCTGCTCCACGCGCTTGCGGAACGTGGGACCCGAGTTGTACGTGCAGAACGGGTACAGCCTCCCGTCCGGCGCGGAGTAATGGACCCCGCATCGGGAGACGCGCTCCAGGTCGTAGTTGTAGCTGTCCATGAAGTGCATCCCGGTGATATAGAAGGTCTTGTACGTGTACCCCCTGTACTGCTCGTCCCACGAGTACTTCTTGTCGCCATACCCGTCCAGTGTCCGGAGGAACCGGAGGAATGTCAACCCCTCCGGGGCGCGGTCGCCGTCGAAATATCGCTTGAGGGCCTGGAGGGCTTGCACCTTGGACAGGACCCGGATCCGGCTCCGGCGCGTCCTCGCCGCCAGCCCGTCGATATCCTTGAGCAGTCCGTACAGGTCCAGGAACCGCGTGATGGGGACCGCCCGGCGCTCTCGATCCACGAAGAGGAGCGTCATGAGCCCGCAGTGCGGGTGACAGGTGTGATTGACCAGGGCGGCGCCGGTCAGCGCTCCCGCGAATCGGATGAGGGGCACGGCCGAGCTCAGCGGGAACCAGTCGTCCAGCGGATGGGTGAGCCCCGTCTGGGCACTGAACTCCCGGGCCATGTCCGAGAGGGTGAAGCGCTGCCGGAGCCGGTCGCCCTCGGGCACGCGGCCGGTGAAGGTCATCGGCTGGAAGCAGATGCCCGAGAGCACATCCAGGTGCTCGAAGGCCAGGCGGAAGAGGTCGCCCATCTGCTGGTCGTTCACCCCCTTGACGATGGTCGGAACGAAGACGATCCGCAACCCTGCCTTCCGCGCCGCCTCCAGCACGGCGAGTTTCTTGGCAAGCAGCGGCCTACCGCGCACCTGGTGATAGACGTCGTCCGAGACCCCGTCCATCTGCAGATAGACGTACTGGAGGCCCGCCTCTCGCGCCCAACACGCGTAATCCGGGTCGGCAAGCTTGAGCCCATTGCTGGCCACCTGGATGTGCGAGAATCCCAGGGCCTTCGCCGACGCGACGATCTCCAGGAAGCGGGGGTGGACCGTAGGCTCGCCTCCGGAGAACTGCACCGCGAACGCCGGCGAGGGGCACTGGGCGCGGAGCCGCTTGAGGGTGCCCACCGCCTGCTCCAGCGACAGCTCGTAGGGCCGGCTGTTGGCGTCCGCAAAACATACGGGGCAGGTCAGATTGCACCGCGAGGTGAGATCCACGTTGGCCAGCGAGGTATGGCTGGTATGCCACCCGCAGATGCCGCAGCGCTGCGGGCACTCCCCGTCCTCTGCGCCGCCCGGGTTCTCGAATCCCTGGCCGTCCCCGAAATGCCACGCCTCCATGCGCAGGAACATCTCGGCATCGGAGAACACGATGTCCCGGAAGCTCCCGTGCTCCGGGCAGCCCTTCTGCATGATCACCTGGCCTTCTTCGACGAATTCCTGCGCCGGGATGACTCGACCGCACTCCGGGCAGAGCGAGCGGACCGTCCGGGGCAGCCCCCTCGTGATGGGAGGGATCTCACATCCTGCCAGCGTCATCGTCTGCATGGTCCCGACCTGTCTCCGTGTTGCCTGCCTTAGCCCGGATGATTCACGGATGTTTCGTGAATCATCCGGGCTAGGGGAACGAAGTAGTACCACTGCTCGGGATAGCGCCGGATGACCCCTGCCAGCGTCCGGCTGATCCGGGCGGCGTAGGGGCCGAACCCGTCCTGCTCGACGACGAACGGCGGCCCCACGATCCCCCGGTACGAGGCCCCATCCCGCACCATGAACGCCGGCAGGATGGGCGCCCCCGTGCTGCGGCTCAGGGCAAAGGGCCCCCGCGGTAGATAGTGCACGCCTCCCAGAAACGTGGCGGGCACCCCTTCGCTTCCCGCCCATCGGTCCACGAGCATGGCCACCATCTCGCCGCGCCTCAGGGCGGTCATCATCTCGACGGATGCGAATGGGGAGCCGTCCAGGACAATGGTCCGGATGGAGTACTGGCCTCGATACCCAGCCCGAATCGCGTCGATCTGGCGACTGGCATCCGGCAAGGTCACGACGTTGACCTTGACCCCTCGATGACCGAAGAAGACCCCTCCCAGCTCCCAGTTGCCGATGTGGCCCGTGACCAGGATCACGCCCCGGCCGGGCTTGAGCGCCGCCTGCAGGTGCTCTCCGCCCTCGAGGGCCGTGATCACATCATCGAAGCCGTCGCGCGGTGCCCACCGGAAGCGCCCGTAGTCGACCAGGTACCGGGCGTAGTTCCGGAAGATCGCCCGGGCCAGCCGAGCCCGTTCACGGTCGCTCGCTTCGGGAAGGAGGCGGGCCAGATTTGCCTGGACGATCCCGACCTGGCCGCGGCAGATCGCATGGGTTGCGGCCGCCAGAAGGTCCGCCACGCCGAACAGAACAGGTGCCGGGATCCGCTGGCCGGCGGCGAAGCCCAGCCGGTAGAACCACGGCGCCGCCAGCAGGTGCCGGAACGGCTTCCGCTGCATCGACCTCGCGTCCGTGGAGCCGACGGCCGGTTCCGGCGGCCGCTGGCCAGCGTCCCAGACGCCGGTGGACATCTCGCTGACCTCACCCGAGCCCGCATTCTTCGCGGATACAGCTCGCGAACAATGCGGGCTTAAGAAGAACGCTTGCGGTCGGCGGTCGCGTACGGATCACGTGTCCCCGGCGCATCGGGAGACCGCACCCCTCCCGCGGAACGGTACCCGGTCCGCCCGCCGCCACGTATCCTCCCGCTGCAGGCGGAATGCCCTCCTGGCCAGGTAAGCCCGGATTATTCACAAGCCCTTCGTGAATAATCCGGGCTGGGCAGAGGCAGGGGCACCCATGCGGGCGGCCCCGGCTCTGGCCTGCGTGGCCTCGTGTTCGCGTAGGTACGCCTCGGGACGCATCATCCGTTGGGTGCGGCAGAGAACCCGGGTGATGTAGGGAAGCTGTCCCGGCCGGACCTGTCGTACCCAATCGAGCCACCGCTTTTCTCCCGAAATGTTCAGGACGGACCGACGCCAGGTCTCGGCGTACAGCTCGAAGAAGCGCTTGGCCCCCAGCCGCGGCTCCCAGAGCAGGTGGTGCATGTCGTACTTGAACCAGGGCTGCCCCACGAGGCGATGGCTGAGCCCGGCGAAGTACGCGGTGCCCGGTAGCGGTGTCAAGATCGTGTAGCCGCTCCGCCTCAGATCGTGGCGCGCGACGAAGTCCCACAGTTCCTCGAAGTCCTGCTCCGTCCAGTCGGGATCGATCAGAAAGTTGCCATTGACCCCGTAGCCCATGGACCGGGCGATGCGGATGGCCTCGACATTCGTCGAGACCCCGGCGTCCTTGTCCACCCGGGCCAGGCCGGCGTCGCTCACTGCCTCGAAGCCGAAGAAGATGTCGAAGTCCTTCGCCAGGGGCCGCCACGCCTCGAGTAGCTCTGCTTGCCGCGCCACGAGATCCGTCCGCGTCTGGACCAGGAGCCATCGCTTCCGGACGCCGCGGCGGCGGAGCCCCTCGGCCAGCTCGCGACTGCGCGCAGGGTGATGCCAGAAGAGGTCGTCGGCGACGAAGATTGCCTCCCCGGCTGCCGCCATGTCCTCGATCACCGCCCCGACGGGTCGCTCGCGGAAGCGGTGATCGTGCAGCTGCCACACCGAGCAAAACGTGCAGCGATACGGGCAGCCCCTGGCCGTCTCGACCAGCCAGACGGGCTTGAAGATGAGACAGTGGTAGCCGTTCCGGTGCCGCTCCACGAGGTCCCGGGCCGGGAGCGGGACGCGCCCCATGTCCGCCGCCGCCGTGGGAGATGATGTCGCCCGCCACCCGTCGCGGGTCCGCAGCCGCACACCCGGAACCGTCTCGAGCGACACGCCGCGCTCGATCGCCTCGGCCAGGTTCGGGACGACCTCCTCGCCCTCGTGCAGGCAGATGGCATCGATATCGTCGCCTTCGAGCGGCCCCGGATAGGCGGCAGCGGCGTGTCCGCCGACCAGCACGAATGCCTCCGGGGCGGCCTGCCGAATCTGCCGGGCCGTCTCCCGTACACGGTCATACTCAAGGGCATGGAGGCAGGAGATCCCGATGAGCCGAGGGCGTGTCCGGCGAATCCAGGCGCTCACACCCGGACGGAAGCGAAGGTCCGCGACCGTCGGCTGGTGCCCCCGCATCCGCAGCGCCGCCCCGATGTACTCGAGGCCCAAGGGCTCGACACGGAAAAACGGGCCGAGGCCGAATCGGTCGTTGCCGGGATCTGGGCGGAGGAGGAGAACTCGCATGGCGCGCTGCAATCACATATTCCCAGGTCGACGAGCACATGCGACGGTTCGCGCAGGAAGGACGCACATCGGGCGGAGCCCTCCCAAGCTCCACACCCTTCTGCGGCCCGAAGAGTGGTAGACGGACGAAGGAGCGGGAATCCGCAGGGTATCCAATTCCTCTGGAATCCTCTCCCCTCACGCGCCTGCCGCGCTGGAGAGGCGTGGGCATCCCGACCGAGATGTTGTGGGCTCCGACCCCCCTGTGTCCCTCCCGGCCACCGGGCGGGGAATCCTCGCACGCGGTGGACAATCCGGTGGCCGGAACTCATTGATTCTAATATGGTTACACGCAGAGGCAACGTCAACATCAAAAACGCTTTGTGGGGGGATACGCCCAAACATCACGAGACGCGAGGGAGCCCATCGGATGGCCTCGGGGCGAGCCCTGGGCTCCAAGCCGGGCTCAAGATAGCATATCCTGGTGGCCACCTTCCATAAGGATCACTCTCGGAGTGTGGAGTCATCCGAGCAGGTCCCTGAGCACACGCCGGCGGACGAGCCATTCCCCGGCAAACATGAGACCGGCCAGGGCGTACGCAATGATCCCGTTGTAGTAGAACCACACCCGATCCGAGCACCAGAGCGCTGTCCACAATGCGAGGAGCGCATTCCCGGCGAAAAACGCGCACCACGCCCGCGTCACCTTGGCCGTGTACACCACCGCGGACTGGGGGAGGTCCGGGATCTGGGCCCGGGCGATGCGTTCGGCGATCGGTGGCGGATACCGGAAGCTCAGGAGAAAGACGGTCAGGAGCGAAGCGTTCACGAGTACCGGATACAGCTTCAGGGGAAGCACATCATTGAGCCCGAATGCCAGGATCGCCAAGAGCATCCCGCCCCCCACCACCCACGGGCTGACTCGAATACCGAACGCCCCCCTCCTCCGTACCAGGACGACCGCGGCCAGGACCAGTGCCAGGAGGTGCGGCGGAACAATGCCTCTCCCGAAAAAGATCACTGCGGGATACGCGACACTCAGCAGCACCGTCAGCCGGCTAGCCATCCGAGCCCTGCCCGTCCTGTCGGCACAGCGAATCCGGCGCCGGAAGCTTCTTCGACCGAGCATCGGTCGAAGAGGTGAGGCCCAAGGGGACTCCGAGTTGAGCCCCAACAGGAGGAAAGTGCCCAACCTTCGCCCCCGTGTCAAGCGATTCATGGGACCCCCCCGTGCCTGCCGGATCTTCGAGGTCTGCAAGGCTCTATCCCCCAGCATCAATTCCTCCACGTGTCGCTTCGCCGACGTCTTTGCCTCCCCTTGAATGCGCGGCAAGATCAAGTATTCCAAGCGGTAGAGACACTCCCAGCGTCTCTGACTAGTTGGAGTGTCGGTTTTGGTTACTCTCCGTCCATGCCGCGCTCTTTGCCCGGAAAACCATGAAGTTAGCGCCTGATCTCGCGCACCATGGTACCCTCCCCCGAGGTCTTTTGTCGGTTTCCTTAACACTCCTGTGGCATCTCGCCGACCCGGCCTCGGTTCTGGTTTCCTCAAGAATCCTTGCCTTTGAGGGTAGATCTCCGGTATTGTTGTGTTCATTGAAAGGGGATAGTTCCGGAGACGGGGCAAGTGCTTGCCTGGAATGAAACTTGCTCTCATCAAGGAGAGAGTAACCGTAGCCGCGATGTTCGGGAGGCAGGACCGATTGAGGAGTCGCTTGCGAGTGAGCCGACCCGACATGATCCTAGCGCGATCACGCCAAAGACACGGAGTGCTTCGAGGGCAAGTCGGAGGATGCCATGGGCCAGAGCGAACTCCTGGAGGCAAGGCCCGCCCTGGGGAAAGCGCGCTACCTGATCATCGTGGCGCGCGATCAGCCTGATCTCTGGCGGGCCCTGGCGCGGCACATCGTGGGGGACGAAGGCGTCCAGGTCATCCTCGACAGGCGGCGATGGCCACGACGGCGACGAGAGGAGACGCGGGAACCAGATCGGCGCGGGGCAGACCGCCGGCAGACACCGAGGATCGAGCGCGATCTCCGCCATCGGTCGTTCGTGCTCGTGGATCGGCTGGACGGGCATCCCGAGGGCTGACCCTTCGACCCTGGCCGACGCTCCCCGTGGGTGCCAGCGGGGCAGGCCGATGTTGGCCTTCCTCCAGAGATCACCCCCTGCCTTGCCACTTCGCAAGCTTGTCCCCGAGGCGCTGCTCGTGCCGCCCACGATCCACGATGAAGCGCTCGTTCATCCCCTCGCCGACTTTCTCCAGCTCGTCGAAGACCTCCGCCCGGAAGACCAGCCGGCGACGGTCCATTTCGACAAGGGTGCACCTGGCCGTCACCCGCATGCCCATCGGCGTGGGCGCCAGGTGCCGCATCTCGACCCGGGTGCCCACGGTGTTCTGCTCCGGCTGCAGGTACGGCAGCACCCCGTTTAGCGCGCACTCTTCCATCAGGCGGACCATTTCGGGTGTCGAAAGCACCCGGATGCCCTTCCCCGCGAGGTGCCGCGCCGCATGGCTCTCGTCCACGATGATCGTTCGCTCGAAGCTCAACCCGATCCGTAGCGCCTCTTCCATGCCTGCCTCTCCATGCGTGGAATCGTGACGGTCCGCCCCACCCTCCCTCGCTTCTTCATTGCGCCTCTCGCGTGACAAGTTCCTGATCCGTCTTGGGCGGCGTCAACGGCTCTAGTACCATATCAGATCATTTTCTCGCCTGCCACGCCTATGGCGATCGAGCCGGGTCCCGTTGGCTGAATGGGGGCACCGAATGCCGGAGGCCCAGGCCTTGACCGAACCACGCGCAGCCCCGCCCGGAGGGGGGCCGCCCAAGGCCGGGAGCAGCACCTTCGCCACGGGGCGCGTGGTCCTGCTGTCCGTCGGCCACATGATTCACGACGCCTTCCTGATCTTTGGCGGCACGCCCGTGCTCCTGGCCCTGGTGCAGGAGTTGCTCCCCGAGGTGCGGAGCACCGCCAGCGGCCTGTACTTCAGCATCAACTACGTCCTGACCGGGACCTCCGCCATCCTCTTCGGGCTGGCGGCGGACGCCTGGGGGATCCAGACGGCCTTCCTGCTGCTGGCCTTCGCCCCCTGGCTCACCCTGCCCCTCGCCTTCCTGCGTCCCGAGCGCCCCGTGGCACCCGGCCGGTAGACCCCACGCTTTGGAAGGCTGCGCCTAGCCTCGCCGTGAATGCCACCGGCACCACTGGAGGCAGAGTGCGGCGGGTTCCGGCAGGCCGTGAGGATGCTGCGGCAAAAGTCAGGCTCAATCTGCTCCGAAGAACATGGTCAGGAGGCGCGTAGTTGTGAAGCAGTCGATACCCGCATTCTGGAAGTCCCCGTCGTTTGACCAAATTGGGACTCCGAGATGCAGGGCCAGCGCCAGGACATCCACATCCCTTGGGTCCCGCTGGCCGATCCGGCGCACGGCTTCCGCGATGCTCTTCCGATAGATCCTTCCGGTGTAGGGTGTGAGCGGCAGCAGCCACAGGGCATTCTCGATGACGGCCCTGGCGACGCCAAGCTGCAAGGCTATCTTCGGAAGGGATCCTCGGACTTCACGGGTCGTCGCCTCGGGAACCGCGAACTCCTGATCGGATTAGAGTCGACGGAGAGCCTTCCGGGACGCCTCGAATTCGCCAAGCGCGGTCTCCTCGCGTACCCCTCGGAGCTTCATCGCTCCCCGGATTTCGTCGGTGAGCCCGTAGAACAGCTCCCGCTTGACTTCCGGAGGCAGCGCGGCTCCGGTTGCCGGCAGAAAGAATCCGATGATCCTCCCGCGCCGCGTGACCAGGATGGCCTGCCTCTCCTTCAGGAGCTTCGTAGCCTGATCACGGAACTCTCGAATCGATGCCATTCGCATTCGAACACCTTCGTGACCACCTTACCACTGTGCCGTGCTGTCCCGTTCAAGGGTAGTGACGCGATCAGTGCTCCTCGGGAAGGGGACAGATCACACTTGCGCGGGCAGCACCGTGCGGGCGAAGAGCTAGGGTTCGAGGTGGATGGGGATCTGGAGTTCGAGCCAGTGTTTCACCCGGTCGGCCGCCTCGCACGCCCGTTCAGCTTCTTTGCGAGTATACTGGGTCGGCCAATGCACCGGATAGCGTGTCTCGACGTAGAAGACGTTCAGGAAATCGCAAGGCTCGCGTAGCTCCGCCGCTGATGGATCGCGCGAGGTGCAGATTTGGAGGAGCAAGAGGAGATCGTGGACCTTCCGGAACTCCATCTCGTGAGCGACGACGTACGTCTTGAGATACTTCTCGGCCGCTTAATGGAAGTGAAAGCAGATCTGCGCGTAGAACGGCTTGTCCTCTTGAAGGTTCACGAGGGCAAAGGCGAAATCCTCGTCGCCCTTGGCCTTCCATTCCCGGACAATTTCCGGGTCAACCATAGAGGATCTTCCCCTCCCGCAGGACCGCCTTGAGAAAGGGATCGCCCATCGCGAGGCGTCGCTCGAACTCATCCGGTCGGTAGACAAGGAAATCAACGGGGATCCGCCGGTCGATGAGCTGGTGGAGCTCGCGCATCCGTTCGGCACCCGTGGTTGGACACTCCCGCTTGATGACTAGAAAATCCGCGTCGGCATCCGGGTGGACTGCGCCCCGCGCCGCGCTTCCAAAGAGAATAATCCTCTCAGGAGCGTATTTGGCGACGATTTGCTCGGTGATCCTCTTGATCTCTGCCGCGAAATCGACGTCCATGGGTGCCTCCCGGCCACGCTGACGACGGCATGGTATCGGTTTCCCTTGCTGGAGTCAAGGCAGCGCGCTCATTCGTAGTGGGTCCACATGCGGATGACCTTGACTGTCCTGATGTCCTCCAGCACCTGATAGACAAGACGGTGTTGGATGTTGATCCGCCGTGAGCACGCGCCCGCCAGGTCGCCGAGGAGCCGCTCGTAAGGCGGGGGCGTCTGATACGGATCCTCGGCCAGAATCTCAAGGAGACGCTCGACCTGTGGTTTCAGGCCGGAGCGCGCCAACTTCTTCGCGTCGCGTCTCGCCTGACTGGTGAAGACAAGGCTCCAGCTCACCAGCCGGGCTCCTTGTGGCACTTCTCCACCGGTGTCTTCAGCCCGCGCCTGATCGATGCCCGCATTCCAGGGATCGACGCAAGGTAAAGGGTCTCCTGGATGGCGCGCCAATCGGCCTCCGACACGAGCACCGCCGAATGGCGCTTGCCTGCGATCTGAATCGGCTCATGGGACTCGGCGATGATATCCAGGAGGGCATAGAGCCGCTTGCGGGCCTCGGTCGCTGTCAAACTGGTCATCTGGCCTCCTCCTTCAATTCGGGAACGTACGGAAGAGCGTACGCTAATGATCTCCCGCGTTCAAGAACAATTCCTGCGTCCTTGGCGGTTCGGGGATTCGGGATCGGGGAGCATTCCCCCGCCGCGCCCTGCCGCCCGGTTGGCTGCATCCCCCGACAAACTCGGGAGCCAGGGCGGCAAGGCTTGACCCGCCCCTGGGGGCAGCGTATCGTGCCCTGCGGGGGGAGGGACTCACGCGCCAGGAGAGCACGCTATGAGTCCCCTCAGCCATCGCGAACGTGTCCTTGCCGTCCTCAATCACGAAACCCCGGATCGCCTGCCTGTAGATTTCGGCGGCTCGCCGGCCACCGGGATCAACCTGCTCGCCTACCAGCGCCTGAAGCGGCACCTGGGCCTCCCGGGACCGGTCCGGGTGCAGAACGAACGCTCCATCCTGGCCTTGCCGGACGATGCCGTCTTCGAGTTGTTCGACGTGGACCTGCGCCTGGTGCTGGCGTACACCGCCGAGGATTCCCGCAGTCGCGGCCTCTTCGACGAAGCGGCGCTGGCCCGCGAGGCCGAGTATACCGACGTGTGGGGGGTCGTGCGCCGTCGCCCCCCGAACGGCCACTACTACGTGGTCCGGGCCCCCTTCGAGAAAGAGGACCCGACCCTGGCCGACCTCGACGCCCATCCCTGGCCCTCCTCCGCGCATCCGGACGCCCCCGGTCTGAAGCGGGAGGCCGAGCGCCTGCGCCGCGAAACGGACTGCGCCCTCCTGGTCCACATGCCCGGGCGCCTGTTCTCCCTGGGGCAGTTCATGTGCGGGTTCG
>Ga0316622_100000923_pt1 | contig 18277 bp, 14 predicted proteins | sample OWC_Aug_OW2_C1_D_FD_207646 | JGI IMG/M metagenome (GOLD analysis project Ga0316622, IMG submission 207646) | Wetland soil microbial communities from Old Woman Creek delta, Ohio, United States - OWC_Aug_OW2_C1_D5_C | ecosystem: Environmental > Terrestrial > Soil > Wetlands | place: USA: Ohio... | reverse complement strand
CTGCCGACTCCGCCCTCGTCTCAGTGCGCTCGGGGCGATCGAATACGCGCAGTTCGCCGCCGCTGACGCGCACTTCGAGGTCGAGCATGTACTGGCCGGAGTCGGCGTCCCAGTGGCGCACACCTTCCTGCACGACGATGCGATCGCCGAAGGCACGGATGGCCAACCCCGACACGGGTACCGATGCTGGCAGCCGCAGGCGCAGATCCTTGAGCACGCGATTGATGCGGCGCGCGGGCAGGTGCGCCGAGGCGAGCGAGCGCGCCGTCCTCAGCGCGATCAGATCGCGGAAACTAAACCGGTAGGCCCCGCGCGGCCCGCGCTCCGGTGCAACGTAGCCGCAACGGATCAGCCCCACCACCACCGCCCGCGACAGATTCAGCAGACGTTCGACGTCACGCAGGCCATACTCGCGCGCGTCGCCCCCTTCAATGCTCACCCGACGTCCCCCCTTCAGGCAAGACGACAGTCTACTTCCTGCGCGCGGTCTTGCGCACCGCCGATTCCGCCGATACCGGCGCGGCAGTCTTCGCGCGCTTCGCGGCGGCCCTGGGCGCCCTTGCGCGCAGCGGGTTGCCGGCGCCATCGTCAGCCGCGGGGGCGGCCGCCGGTTCCGCCCGACGCGGCCGGGCCGGCGAGCGTTGCAGGCTCGCGCGCAGCGCCTCCATCAGATCGATGATCTTGGCACCGCCCTCGGGCGGCGCTTCCGTGACGGTGATCTGCTGCCCGGCAACTTTCTTCTGCACCGCTTCCTCGATACGCGCCTTGACCTCGTCGGTGTAGGCGCCCGGGTCGAAGCTCTCGCGTGCGCCCTGCTCCACCAACTGCCGCGCCAGCTGCAGTTCCCCCTCCTTCACCTCCGCCTTCGGAATCTCGAGGATGGCCATGGAGCGCACCTCGTCTGCATACAGCAACTGCTGCATCACCAGCCCCTCGGGCGTCGGACGCAGCATCACGATGTACTGCTTACCCCGCGCTGCCCAGCGTCCGAGCGCGCACAGGCCCGCCTCGTTCAGCGCACGCGTGAGCAGCGCGTAGGGCTTCGCTCCACCCTTGTCCGGCGCCACGTAGTAGGCCTTGTCGAAATACACCGGATCGACCGCTTGCACCGGCACGAACTCGGTGATGTCCACGGCATTGGTGGCAGTCTCCTCCAGGGCCTTGAGCTCGTCGTTGGAGAAGACAACGTACTGGTCCTTGGCGAACTCGTAGCCCTTGACCATCTCGTCGCGCTCAACCACTACGCCCTCCTTGATGCACACGTACTGCTGTCGAAGGCGCGAGCCGTCGGTCTTGTGCAGCAGGTTGAAGGAGATCTTCTCGCTGGCCTGCGTGGCGGAGTAGAGCTTCACCGGAATGGCGACCAGGCCGAAGGAGATGGTGAGCGAAGCGATCGATCGCGCTGCCATGGCAGTTGTCCTCGTCTAGACGGTGCGGCCCAGCGCGCGCTCGAGGCTTTGCTTGGCGCCCAATGCGTCGCGCCAGACGTCGCCCTCGCGCGCGAGGCGCTCCGGAATGTCCATCATGCGGAAATCCATCGGATGTGCATCGGCCAACTCCTCCCAGCTCAGAGGCATCGATACCGCTGCCCCCGGCAGCGCGCGCGGCGAGTAGGCGGCGTTGAGCGTCTTGCCGCGCACGTTCATGTTGTAGTCCATGAAGATCTTGCCGGTGCGCTTCTTCACGCTCCACTCCATGGTGATGTCGTGCGGGCGTTCGCGCATCAGGTGCAGGCCGACCGCCTCGGACATCCGCCGCGCCGCGTCGAAATCCACGCTGCGCTCGATCGGCACGAACACGTGCAGGCCGGTCTTTCCGGAAGTCTTCACGATCGGATCGAGCTTCATCTCCTGCAGCACCTCGCGCAGGCGCATCGCCACCTGCTTGCCCTTGTCGAACGCGACGTCGTTGAGCTCGGGCTCATCTCCCGCTTTCTCCCTGCCCGAATAGATGTAGGGGTCGATGTCGAACACCAGGTAGTCCGGAAAGTTCAGCACGGAGCGCTCCATCGCCTCCAGCGAACTGTCGAAATCGACGTTGCGGTTGGGCGTATCCGGCCCCGGTCGCGTGCGCGAGTGCCACACGTGGAACTCCAGCGTGCCGGCCTGCGCCAGCCACAGTAGCGTGGGCAGGTTGTTGCACAACAGGTACTCGTCGCGCTGGGACTTGCTCTCCGAGTAGACCTGCACCGACTGCACGAACTCGGGGCGCGCCTGCTCCCAGTGCTTCTGGAAAAAGCGCTCGCCTTCGATGCCGGCAGGAAAGCGGATCATGGTCAGGGGCCGGTCGGCAAGGTGTGGCAACATGTAGGCCGACACACCAGCCAGATAGCGCAGCAGGTCGCGCTTGGTCAGCGCGGGCTGGCGCAACGCGGGCGCAGCGGGCCAGTAGACGCGGTCGAGGTTAGTCAGGCGCACGCGGTGGGGACCGACCAGTAGTTCCAGCGTGCTGCCCTTGCCGTCGAGTTGCTCCAGCACTTGCGCCACCAGGTCCGCGGTCGGCTCGACCCGCGCGGCGGCCTGCGCCGCGCCAGCGGGCGGCCGGGTCACGCGCGCCGGATCGACGTCCTCGCGCAATCGCAGGAATACCGGCGCGCGCAGGGAACCACCCGGTGTCCACTCGGCGAACTTGATTTCGGCGACCAGATCGGGCTCGACCCACACGGTCTCGCCGTGGCGCGGCGTCTTCTGCGCAAACGGCGACGTCGCACGCCGGCGCTCCCTGCAACGGCGCTCGAGCATCTCCAGGGTGGCCTCGTCGAAGCCGGAGCCGACGTGGCCGGCATAGCACAGCTGCCCGTCTTCGCGATAGCCCACCAGCAGGGCGCCCAGCGCTTCGCGCGAGCCATTGCCCTTGCTGTAGCCCCCGATGAGGAACTCGGCGCTGAGCGTCGATTTGATCTTGAGCCAGGCACGGCTGCGCTTTCCGGCCAGATAGCGGGAGTCGGCCTGCTTAGCCATGATGCCCTCGAAGCCGTGCGCGCGAGCTGCCTGCAGCAAAGCCTGTCCGTCGGCATGCGCATCGACGAGCCTGACGTGCGTATCGGGCAGGAGGCACTGCGCCAGATAGCGGTGCCTTGCGCGGTACGGCGCCGCGCGCAGATCCATCCCGGCGAAGTGCAACAGGTCGAAGCAGTAGAACAGCGCCGGGCTGGTCTGCTCCGCCTTCTCAATCTCGGCCTCCCCCGTCAACCGCGCGCGGTTCTGCAGCGCATTAAACGATGCGCGCCCGTCGGCGCCTAGCGCCACCACCTCCCCGTCGAGCACCAATGCATCGACGCCCTGGCGCGCGAGTTCGCTTACGATGCGCGGGAATGCGCGCGTGAGGTCGAGCCCGCGGCGCGAGCGTAGGGTCACCTGCCCCTCGCGCACGAATGCCAGCACGCGGTATCCATCGAGCTTGGGCTCGTACATCCAGCCGGCCTGCGTAAAGGGGCCGCTGCCCAGCTCCGCCTGCATCGGCGCGAGCTTCGCTGGAAACGCTTCGTGCGGCCCGCCGGGAATCAAGGCGGCCGCGGGGAAAGCCGGTCCCGGGGTGCGCGTGCGAAGCGCCTGCACCGCCATGCCCGACAGGACCGAGCACTCCCAGCCGACCGGCGTTTCGGCGCTTGCAAAGCGGTCGCGATGCTTGATGAGGATCCACTGCCCGGCCTGCTTCGTGCGCACCAGGGCGAACGAGCCCTTGAGCTTTTCGCCGCGCAGCTCGATGGCGAGCTTGCCCTTGTCGAATGCTGCCCGCAGACGCGCCTGCGCTTGCTCGCGGTCGTGGTAATTCACGCGCGCCTCGTCATCCGGGGAGTAGATGCCGCAATCCCACACGATCACCTCGCCGGCGCCGTACTGGCGGGGAGGAATCACGCCTTCGAAGGAGGCGTACTCGAACGGGTGATCTTCGGTGAGTACGGCCAGGCGCTTGACGGCCGGATCGAGCGAGGGGGCCTTGGGCACTGCCCAGGACTTGAGCACCCCGTCGAGTTCGAGGCGAAAATCCCAATGCATCCGGCGGGCGCAATGCTGCTGGACGACGAACAGAAGCGGACCGTTGCCCGCCGGCAACGCAGCCGGCGCCGGCTCCGGCGTGTGCTCGAAGCGCCGCTTGCTTCGGTAGGTCTCCAGCGGTGCTGCGGAATCAGGTGAAACGCGCATGCCGGCGCCTCGCATGCCGCGTGCCCGGCACGCACGGGAGAAAGGCGCGCTTCGTCGGTTCTCCCGCGAACGGGCGTTCTCCGCCCGGGCACTGCGCTCAGGACTTGCCGAGGTTCTTGCAGATGTAATCGAAGGTGCTGCCGCCGTGCGTGTTCTCTCTCACCTCTTCCCACATGCGCTTGGTCATCTTCCCGGAAGACCACACCACCTCACCTTCGGGCCCCAGCATGTCGATGGAAATGACGCGATTGATGTGCCGACCGCAATCGACCTCCACGGTCCCGACGCTCTCCTTGAATTGCACCGGGCGCCCACTGAAATTGTCGGTGAGCGGGTTGGTGTACACCCCGCGCTTGCGGAAGCGGATGGTCTCGCCCTCCACTTCAATCGAGCCGGTGTCCACGTAGTACTTCGCCTCGGTATCCGCGCCGACCTCGACCCACTTCTCCTGGGCCATCGCGCACAGCGGCAGGGACATGACGACCAGCAGCGTCAGGAAACCGCGCATACATCCTCCTGTGAAAGACATTCCTGCGGCAAGGATAGCGCAAGCACGGTTCAGGCTGGCCCCTCCGGTTTGCTCCAGCAGTAGAGGCGCATGGGCGGCACGTTGCGCATTTCGGTCTGCAGCTGCGGAGCTCCCATGCATTCCCCGGCAATGCGCGCGACGTGTCCACGTAACTGGTATGCGACGAAGCGCCCTCCAGGGGCCAACGCACTCCACACCAGCTGCGCGATGCGCCGCCCCCGCTCGGGCGGCATGGTCGAAAACGGAATGCCGGACACCACCAGCTCGGGCGCGGCAAGCCCATGCATCAGCATGGCTTCGTGCAGGCGCTCGGCGCTGCCGTGATGGACGATGAGACGCTCGTCGCGTTCGTTGTGCAGGTTCTCGGCGAAGACCTCGTCGAGCTCTATCGCGAGCAGGCGTGCCTCGCGCGGCAGCGCCCCGAGCAGCGCGCGCGTCGTGCAGCCGGTACCTGGGCCGAGTTCGACCACGGTGCGTGGCCGTCCGATGCTCGCGACATGTGCGAGCCTGCGGGTGAGATAGCGCGAACTGGGCACCACGGATGCGACCGTCCCGGGATTGCGCAGAAAGCGCCGGAAGAACATCCACGCTGCTGCCGGCCGTTCGTATCGCTCACGCTGGGCATCGATTCCCTCGGTCATCGCCTCCTCCTGGCATCCGCCGTCGCCAGCCGAGTCAGCAAGCCCGGTACCCGTCGCAGCCTTGGCGCTACTGCTGCTGTTGCTGCTGCATCTGATCCCCCGGATGCGGGACGATGAAGGGCGACGCGCCGTCGAGCGCCGGGGCGCGGCGCAGATCCAGCGTGCATGGAAACTGGTCGCTGGGGCGTTCCATGCGCACGGAGGCCCCGCCCGGCGTATGACCGTGGGCGGAGAAGCGAGCCACGCGGCGCGCCTCGGCTTCGTTCGCGTTCACTGGGAAGCGCTCGTAATTGCGGCCGCCGGGATGCGCGACGTGATAGGTGCAGCCGCCAAGAGAGAGGCCGCTCCACATGTCCACGACATCGAAGGTGAGCGGCGTGTGCACCTTGATCGTCGGGTGCAGCGCCGAGGGCGGCTGCCAGGCGCGGTAGCGGACCGCGGCAACGAACTCGCCGTGCCGGCCCGTCGATACCAGCGGCAGCGGCCGGCCGTTGCAAGTCACCGCATGGCGTGACTGAATCATGCCGCTAACTTTCACCTGCATACGCTCGACAGACGAGTCCACGTAGCGTGCCGTGGCTCCCGCCTGCACCTCCTCGCCCAGCACGTGCCAGGGTTCCAGCGCCTGCCGCAGCTCCAGGCTCACGCCCTGGTAGCTGACCGTGCCGTAGCGCGGAAAACGGAATTCGAGGAAGGGCGCGAACCACTCGAACTGGAAAGCGTAGCCGTCGCGCTGCAGGTCGAGTACGACATCGCGCATGTCCTCGCCCAAGAAGTGCGGAAGCATGAACCGGTCATGCAGGCTGGTGCCCCAGTGAACCAGGCGTCCGCGGTAGGGCTGCTTCCAGAAGCGCGCGATCAGCGCGCGCAGCAGCAGCGTCTGCACCGCACTCATCTGCCAGTGGGGCGGCATCTCGAAGGCGCGGAACTCCAGCAAGCCCAGCCTGCCGGTGGCCGAATCCGGCGAATACAGCTTATCGATGGAGAACTCGGCGCGGTGCGTGTTCCCGGTGAGATCCACCAGCAGGTTGCGCAGCAAGCGATCGACCAGCCAGGGAGTCAGCGTCTCTTCCCCGGGGCGCTGCAGGCGCTCCATCTCCTGGAACGCGATCTCCAGTTCGTACAGGCTGTCGTCGCGCGCCTCGTCCACGCGCGGCGCCTGGCTGGTCGGGCCGATGAACATGCCCGAGAACAGGTAGGACAGCGCCGGATGGTTCTGCCAGTAGGTGATCAGGCTGCGCAGCAGGTCGGGCCGGCGCAGCAGGGGACTGTCCGCCGCGGTCGCACCGCCGACGGTGACGTGATTGCCACCGCCGGTGCCGGTGTGCCGGCCATCGAGCATGAATTTCTCGGTGCCCAGGCGCACCTCGCGCGCTTCCTCGTACAGCACGCGCGTGTTCGCGACCAGGTCCGGCCAGCTACGCGCCGGTTGAATGTTGACTTCGATGACGCCGGGATCCGGCGTGATGGCCAACTTGTGCAGACGCGCATCGTCGGCCGGCAGGTAGCCCTCGAGCACCAGCGCGAGATTGCACTCGCGCGCGCTCGCCTCGATCACCGAGGCCAGCGCCACCAGTTCTTCGGCCGACGGAAGCGGCGGCAGGAAGATGTACAGGTGCCCACGCCGCACTTGTGCGCACAGGGCGGTGTGGATGACCTCGCCCATAGAACGGCCGGGCTCGACCTTCGGCTGCTCCGGCGCAGCAGCCTCGCGTTCACTCGCGTCCGCGGCAGGCGCATGTGCGAGTTCGTCCAGCGGGGCGAACGGGTCGGGCGGATGCTGGGGGTCCTGTTCGTCGGGCGCAACCCAGGGCAACGAATCGAGCGGCAGGCGCAGGCCGAGCGGCGAATCGCCGGGGATCAGGTAGAGGTGCTCGCGCCGCAGCGGCCAGCGGCTGCTTGACCAGCGCACGGTGTTGCGCGCGATGCCAGCGGCTTGAGTACCGGAGGGCGTGACATGCGGCTTGAGGGGCAGGACGAAACCGGCCGGCTCGCGCATCGCGCCCTCCAGCATTCGCGCGAGCTGCGAACGCTCGGCTGCGTCGGACAGGTCGCGCTGCAGCGGATCGATGTTGACCGGGAAACCCTGCTCCTTGCCCAGGAGATTCCACACGTCCTCGTATGCCGCGATGATGTAGTCGCGATGCACGCCGAGTTTTCCCGCCAGCACACGCATGAATGCCAGCGCCTCCGCCGGCTGCAGAGGACCTTCGCGCCCGTCGTCCGCCAACAGCTTCGGATCGTTCCACAACGGCTTGCCGTCGGTGCGCCACACACAGCTCAGCGCCCAGCGCGGCAGTGGCTCGCCCGGGTACCACTTGCCCTGCCCGTGGTGCAGCAGAGCGCCGGTGGCGAAGCGCGCCTGCAGGCGGCGCAGCAGGCTGCCGGCGAGTTCACGCTTGCGTGCACCGAGCGCCGCAAAATTCCACTCGGGGCCGTCCATGTCGTCCACCGACACGAAGGTCGGCTCTCCCCCCATGGTCAGGCGCACGTCGCCCGCCGCCAGCTGCATCTCGACCTCGCGCCCAAGACGGTCGATCGTCTCCCACTGGGCTTCGGTGTACGGCTTGGTGACACGCGGGTCCTCGTGGATGCGCTGCACGCGCATGCTGAAGTCGAAGTGCACCTCGCACATGTCGGTGTAGCCGTGCACCGGCGCAGCACTGGAGGGGAGGGCGGTGCAGGCGAGCGGGATGTGGCCCTCACCTGCCAGCAGGCCTGAGGTGGCGTCCAGGCCGATCCAGCCGGCACCGGGCACGAAGGCTTCTGCCCAGGCATGCAGGTCGGTGAAGTCTTCTTCCGCCCCGCTGGGACCGTCCAGCGCCTTCACGTCCGGTTTGAGCTGGATCAGATAGCCGGAGACGAAGCGCGCGGCGAACCCCATGTGCCGCAGGATCTGCACCAGCAGCCAGCCGCTATCGCGACACGAGCCCTGTCTGAGCCGCAGCGTCTCGTCCGGGTCGTACACGCCCGGTTCCATGCGCACGATATAGCCGACATCGCGCTGCACCTGGACGTTCAGCGCGACCAGCAGATCGACGGTGAGCATGCCCGGCCGCAACTGCTCGCGGCGGAAGCGCTCTATCCAGGCTTGCAGCAGCGGCCCGGCCGGCGCAGCCTGGCGGAACGGGGCCAGCTCTGCCGACTGGCGCTCGCCGTAGTCGAAGGGATAATGCTCGGCAGCCGCATCGACGAAGAAGTCGAACGGGTTGATCACCGTCATCTCGGCAACCAGATCGACCTCCACCGACAACTCGCGCGTGGGCTGAGGGAAGACGTAGCGCGCGATGAAGTTGCCGTAGGGATCCTGCTGCCAGTTGACGAAATGCTCGGCTGGCTTGACCTTCAACGAATAGCTCAGGATCGGCGTGCGGCAGTGGGCGGCCGGTCGCAGGCGGATCTCGTGCGGGGACACCATCACTGGCCGGTCGAAGGTGTAGCGCGTGCGGTGATGAAGTGCGACTTGGATGGTCATGCGCGCGGCGGCTTGGTCGGATGCTGGCAGACGGCGGGACGGCGATCGCGCGCAACGGCGTCCGCCAACGGATGGAAGCGGGTCAGGACATCCAGTCGGGACCGCCCAGGTCGCCGAACACACGGCGCAGGCCGGTGCCCCAGGCCTGGCGCAGCATGCTGAAGTAGGGGTCGCCCTCGACGATGCGCTTGTGCACGCCCAAGCGCAACGAATCGCGCGGGTACCACATCACGTCGATGGGCAGGCCGACGGAAATGTTCGAGCGGATGGTCGAATCGAAGGACACCAGCACGCACTTGATCGCGTCCACCGGGTTGGTCGCCGGAGTGATGACGCGGTCGAGCACCGGCTTGCCGTACTTGCCCTCGCCCAGCTGGAAATACAGCGTGTCCGCGGTCGCTTCGATGAAGTTGCCCTGCGGATAGATGTTGAACAGGCGCGGGTCCTCGCCCTTGATCTGGCCGCCCACCAGCAGGCTGGCGCTGGCATCGATGTTCCCCGCCGCCAGATGCGGCCCGTCGCGGCGCAGCACTTCCCGCAGCGCATCCCCAACCAGGCAGGCGACGTCGTACATGCTGCTCACGCTCCAGATCGTGGGACCGCCCTGGTCCGCGTGACGATGCTGCTCGAGGATGTTGAGCACGCTCTGGGTGATCGACAGGTTGCCCGCCGAGAGGATCACGATGACGCGCTCGTTGGCGTGCTCGAACACCTTCATCTTGCTGAAGGTCGCGATGTGATCCATCCCGGCATTCGTGCGGGAGTCGGACGCAAACAAAATGCCGGAGTCCAGACGCAAGCCGACGCAATAGGTCATTGTTATCTGTATGTCGAATGTGGTGGCGCTTCGAGACGGCCATGATATCAGCGCGGTGCGCTCATACCGTGAAGAACCCCCGGTTGATCTCGCCTCCCAGCGTGTTGGTGCGGGAAAGAAAGTCGGTGAGGTATTCGTGCAGCCCGGCGCTGAAAATCGTGGCGATGCGGCCGAAGTGCAGGCCTGCATGCAGTTCGCCCGCCAGCCGCACCGCCTCGGCCGACTGCGGCGTGGCGACAAGCCGCAGAATCTCGTAGGCTTCGTTCATGCACGCATGCAGCGAGCGCGGCATGTCCTCGCGCAAGATCATCAGCTCGGCGACCCGCAGCGGCGTGATCACGTCGCGGTAGACCTTGCGGTACGCTTCGAAGCCGGACACCGACTGCAGCACCGCCGCCCACTGGTAGTAGTCCACGGCACCACCCACGTCATCGACGCTGGGCAGCAGGACGTGATACTTCACGTCGAGGATACGCGCGGTGTTGTCGGCGCGCTCCAGAAAAGTCCCGAGCCGGTTGAAGTGGAAGGCCTGATCGCGCAGCGCAGTGCCAACGGTGACGCCGCGGAACAGGTGCGAGCGCTCCTTCACCCAGTCGAAGAACTGCACTACGCCCTCGGAGTCCAGGCGCGACTCGTTCATCCGCTGCAGTTCGAGCCACGTCGAGTTGAGCACCTCCCACATTTCCGAGGTGATGTTGCCGCGCACAGCACGCGCATTCTCGCGCGCCGCCTTGGCACACGAGTAGATGCTCGAAGGGTTGTCCTGATCGAGCACCATGTAGCGCAGCACGTCGTGCGCGCAGACCTTGCTGAAACGCCCGGCGAAAGGAAACAGCGTGCCGGTGATGTTGAGCGGCGCGAACCACTCCTGGGTCACCAGCTCTGCCGCCTGCGGCATCAGCGACATGCGGTAGGTCACCTCGAGGATGCGCGCGGTGCTCTCGGCACGCTCGACGTAGCGCGCCATCCAGTAGAGATGATTGGCGGTGCGGCTCAGCATGAGAGCGCCGTGAACCGTGACTCGTGACGCGTGATTCGGGACTCGTGACTCTCGATCCGTGATCGGTGATTCGTGGTTCGTGCGCTTGCGCTTTCGGCGCTGGTCGCATCGCGCGTCAACTGCGAAAGCATCATCCGACCACCCAGGTGTCCTTGGTGCCCCCGCCCTGCGAGGAATTCACCACCAGCGAGCCCTCCTTCAGGGCCACGCGCGTGAGACCGCCTGGCACCATCACGATCTCCTTGCCCGATAGCACGAAGGGGCGCAGGTCGATATGGCGCGGTGCCACGCCCTGCTCCACGAAGGTCGGGCAGGTGGACAGCGCCAGCGTCGGCTGTGCAATGAACTTGTGCGGCGCTTCAAGGATGCGCTCGCGATAGGCCTCGCGTTCGCGCGCGCTGGCGGTGGGGCCGATCAGCATGCCGTAACCGCCCGACCCCTGCGCCTCCTTCACCACCAGTTCGCCGAGGTGCGCCAACACGTAGGCCAGGTCGTCCCTGCGCTCGAGCAGATAGGTGGGCACATTGGCGATGATCGGCTCCTCGCCCAGATAGAAGCGGATCATGTCCGGCACATAGGGATAGACCGACTTGTCGTCGGCGATGCCCGTGCCGACTGCATTGGCGAGGGTGACCCCGCCGGCGCGGTAAGCCTGCATCAGCCCCGGCACGCCCAGCATCGAATCGGGCCGAAACGCGAGCGGATCGAGGAATTCGTCGTCGATGCGCCGGTAGACCACGTCCACCGGCCGTGGCCCGCCGGTGGTGCGCATGTAGACGATGTCGCTCTTGACGAACAGGTCGGCACCTTCGACCAGTTCGATGCCCATCTGCTGCGCGAGAAAGGCGTGCTCGAAATACGCCGAGTTGTACTGACCGGGCGTGAGCAGCACCACGGTGGGATCGTGCACGCCATGCGGCGCGACGCTGCGCAGCATGTCGAGCAGCAGATCGGGGTAGTGCTCGATCGGCTCGATCTGCTGGCGCCCGAACAACTCGGGCACCAAGCGCATCATCATCTTGCGGTCCTCGAGCATGTAGGACACGCCCGAGGGTGTGCGCAGATTGTCCTCGAGGACGTAGTACTCGCCCTTGCCGGCACGCACCAGGTCCACTCCGGCGATGTGCGCATAGACACCGGCCGGCACGTCGATGCCCTGCATCGCGGCGCGGTACTGGGCGTTGCCGACCACCTTCGCCTCGGGCACACGACCGGCCTTGATGATCTCGCGGTCGTGATAGACGTCGTCCAGGAACATGTTCAGCGCGCGCACGCGCTGGCGCAGGCCCGCCTGCAGTTCGCGCCATTCCGACAGCGGAATGATGTGCGGCAGGATGTCGAATGGGATCAGGCGTTCTGCCCCGCTCTCATCGCCGTACACGGCGAAGGTGATCCCCACGCGATGAAACAGGATCTGCGCGGCCTGGCGCATCTGCTGGATACGCTCGGGCGGCGTGTTGCTCATCCACTGCGCGATCGGCTGATAGTGCGGCCGGACGCTTCCGTCCCCCGCGTACATCTCGTTGAAGCAGGTGTCTGCGAACATCCTCAGGTCGCACGCTGTCGGGCGAGTCGTTGTTGTAGGTCTGGCTGCGGGAGCACGCAATTGCATCCCCTGTGCCACGCCACCGCCCGGCTGCAGCATTTCCAGATTGGCAGTGAAGTCAGCCGCTTACGGCATCACCGCGAGCCGCTCCAAGAACGCGCGAATCGCCCGGCGCACCGCAACGGTACGCGGTTTCATGCTTGCGCACCAGCGCGGTGCGTCACGGTGAGAGTCCAGCGTGCGCTCAGGTGCGAAGTCTTGTCAGGACGTCCGCCAGTTCAGAGACAACCGCGCTCACCAACTTTTGCTGCGCGGGATCGCGCAGCGCACCGGCGTCGTCGAAGGCCTCATTGGCGCGCGCGAGCGCGAACTGCGTCGGCAGCACGATACAGCCGAGCACGCTTAGAATCTGGCGCACGGCGAACAGTCCGCGGATGCCACCGAGGTTGCCCGGCGATGCCGCCAGCAGGGAGACCACCTTGCCCCGATATGCGGAGGTCGGATCGTTCTGCTGAGGCCGTGACACCCAGTCGATGGCGTTCTTCAGCACCGCCGAGACCGAACTGTTGTACTCCGGACAGGCGATGAGCATGCCATCGTGTTCCACCATCAGCCGCTTGAGCGCGCGCGCCGGCTCCGGAACACCCTCACTGACTTCCAGGTCACCGTCGTACAACGGCATCGGAAAATCGCGCAGGTCGATCAGTGTGACATCCGTGCCCGCTCGCCGACCGGCATCGGCACCCACCCGGATCAGCTTCTTGTTCCAGGACTGTGTGCGGGTGCTTCCGGCGAAGGCGAGGATCTTGGGCATGGGTGATCGCGGATCGGTGAAGGGAATCGGTCCGCAGTATAGCCACACCCCGGCTTCGCCCGCAGTCGCAGGCGGGGGTTGCGCGTCGCGCCGAACACCGTGTTCTCGATGGTGAAGCCGTAGGCGATCTGTTGGTCATCCATGATGTCGTTCCTGCGTGAGCCTCACGCCAGTGCGGCTGCGACCTCGGCGGAGGTGGCTGTCCAACCGACAATGGCGCCCTGCACGCGGATCATCTCCAATGTGGCGAGGCTCTCCCCGAAGCCGCCGGGCTCCACGAAATCGCGTTGCATGTCGATGACCACCTGCGCGCGCGGCCGCCGGCTCGCCGCACTCATGCGGCCGACTTCCCGGTGTGGCCGTGGCCAGCCATCCACGCACCGATGGTCGGCACATCGGCTTGTTCGATCGGGGTTTCGTGCACGATCGCGCCGTCGAACATCACCAAGATGCGGTCACACAGTTTCAGCAACTCGTCCAGGTCTTCGCTGACCAGCAGCACCGCAGCGCCGGCATCACGTGCCGCCAGCAGACGCGCATGGATCTCCGCCACTGCCGCGAAATCGAGCCCGAAAACGGGGTTGGCAACGATCAGGACGGACACGTCCCCGGACAACTCGCGCGCCAGCACCGCGCGCTGGACGTTTCCCCCGGATAGCGTGCGTATCGGCGCATCCGGTCCAGGCGTCTTGACCTTGTACTCGCTGATCAGGCGGCGCGACTGGCTGCGCATCCGGCCACGCCGCAGGATCCGCGCAATGGCGTTGGGCGGGCGGTCGAAATTGCGCAGCGCCATGTTGTCCGACACGCTCATCGGCCCCACGCATGCATTGTGCAGCGGCTCTTCGGGCAGGCTGAATACTTTGTGACGATGGATCTCGTCGCGGCGCGCCCGGTACGGCGTTCCGTTGACGGCAACCTCGCCTGCCGCACGCCCCCGTTGACCGATGAGCGCTTCCACCAGTTCGCGCTGACCATTGCCCGACACGCCGGCGATCCCCACGATCTCCCCTGCGCGCACGGACAGATTGGCGCCGCGCACGGCTGGATTCCCGCTGTCGCCGTGGACGCACAGCCCGTTGACCGCGAGGCGCACGGGGTGCACCCCACCGGCGGCGCCTCGCCTGGCCTCCACCTGGGGAATGTGGCGCGCGCCGATCATCATCTCCGCCAAGGCAGCGGGAGTGAGATCGGCCACGTGGCCCTCTCCCGCGAGCTTGCCCCGGCGCAGGACCGAGACGCAGTCGGCGAAGCGCATCACCTCGCGGAACTTGTGGGTGATCATGAGCACGGTCAGGCCGCCCTCCCCGACCATGCGTCGAAGCAGCCCGAGCACCTCGTCGGCCTCTTGCGGCGTGAGCACCGATGTCGGTTCGTCGAGAATCATGAAGCGCCGGCGCAGGTAGAGTTGCTTGAGGATCTCCAGCTTCTGCTTCTCGCCCGCGGCCAGCGCCGAAACCGGGGCGTCGAGCCGCAGCTTGAAGGGCACCTGTTGCATGAATGCGGCGATGCGTTCGCGTTCACGCGGCCAGTCGATCACCGCCGGCACCTCGTCGCGCGCCATCACCAGGTTCTCGGTGGCGGTCATGCTCGGCACAAGCGTGAAGTGCTGGTAGACCATGCCGATGCCTGCCGCGTGCGCGTGCTGCGGCGTTCGGATCTCCCGCTCGTGCCCGTCCACCAGGATCTGCCCGCCATCGGGCCGGTAATAGCCCACGAGGCACTTCACCAGCGTGCTCTTGCCCGCGCCGTTCTCACCGAGTAGGGCGTGGAATGACCCTGCGCGCACGTTGACCGACACGTCGTCCAGGGCCGCGAATGCGCCGAAACGCTTGCTCACGTGCAGCATTTCCACCGCGCACCCACGCTCCGGCGGCGCATGCTGGCTGGAGGCGACGCGCACCATCAGCGGCGTTCCTTGGAGATCGAGGCAGACATCATGCGGCGATACCCTCGATCAGGGCTGTCGAGCCGGCAACCGCGCCAAACACGCCGCCCTGCATCTTGACCATCTTGATCGCGGCGAGGTGATTGCCCAGGTCAGTCGCCCCGGTGCAATCCTCCAGCATCAGGCACTCGAAGCCGCGGTCGTTTGCCTCGCGCATCGTGGTGTGCACGCACACGTCGGTGGTGATGCCGGCGAGCACGAGATTGCGGATGCCGCGGGTGCGCAGGATCAGGTCCAGGTCGGTGGCGCAGAAGGAGCCCTTGCCGGGCTTGTCGATGATCGCCTCGCCGGGGCATGGCGCGAGTTCGGGAATGATCTCCCAGCCCGGCTCGCCGCGAACGAGGATTCGTCCGCACGGCCCCGGGTCGCCGATGCCAGCGCCGATGCGCCGGGAACGCCAGCGCTTGTTTTGCGGAAGGTCGGACAGGTCGGGCCGATGGCCTTCGCGGGTGTGGATGATGTGAAAACCGCCGGCGCGCATCGCCGCGAGCGTGGCGCGGATGGGTTCGATCGGGGCGCGCGTGAGCGACAGGTCGTAGCCCATCTTGTCGACGTATCCGCCGATTCCGCAGAAATCGGTCTGCATGTCGATCACGATCAGCGCCGTGTTCTGCGGCCGCAGATCGCCATCGAATGGCCAGGGGTAAGGATCGGCCGCCACGAATCGCTCATGCATGCTTGCGCTGCTCCGTAATGCTGCTGCCCGGCTGCTGGGGCGCGTACTCGCGCTGGGGTGCTGCGAAGCCGCAACCGGTGCCGTCCACCACCTTCACCTGAGCCTCCCACGGAAGGCGATACGTGCCTGCGACCATGTCCTGCATGAACGTGTAGGGGCAGTCGCGCGCCCCGCCCTTCACCGCGACGTAACCGCGATGGCCCAGTTGATAGATGTTGTTCTCCACGCCCCAGTGCGCGCGCGCCTCGCGCACGAGATCGGGCCGCAATTCGCAAGTGATGATCTCGTCGGGGCGGTGGCTTCCCTCCACCAGTGGGGTGCCGTCGAAGTTCACGAACGTCCCCTCGCCCATCGAATCGAAAGTGCCGTCCGAACCGCACATGCACACGCTCGCCGTGTACATCAGGTTGCAGAATGCGTTCGCCTGGTTGGTGATTTTCCAGCTGTGGCGGATCGGTGCGGTGTAACCGGCGGTGCGGATCATGATCTCGGCGCCCTTGTAGGCGCACTCCCGCGCCATCTCGGGGAACATGCCGTCGTGGCAGATGATCAGGCCGATCTTCGCGCCTTTGGGTCCGGCGATCACCGGAATCCCGAGATCGCCGGGCTCCCACGGCTCGACAGGCACCCATGGATGGAGCTTGCGGTAGTACAGCCGCAGCTCACCGGTGTCATCGACGATGATGCCCACATTGAAGGGATTGCCACGCGGGTTGTACTCCATGATGGAGAAGCAGCCCCAGATCGCATTGCGCCGGCACGCGAGCCGGAACGCGGCCACTTCGGGCCCGTCCAGGTGGCACATGATCGACGGGTTGGTGTCCATCGACAGCCCATGCAGCGCGTATTCCGGGAAGATCACGAGATCCATGTTCGGCGAGTTGCGCCGCGCCTTGGCCACCATGTCCACGATGCGCTGCGTCTGCGCGCTCAGATCGGCCGGCGTCTGCACCACTGGTAGCTGCAACTGCACCAGCCCTAGCACCACACCGTGCGGCGATTTGTTCAGTCCACCCAATCCGGACATGTCGATCTCCTCGTCGTTGTCCCCTGCGCCCGGGTCTGTGCCGTTGGATTCAGCGCGTCACCGACAGCTCGCCAGGCGCACCGGCAATAGTGCGTCTGGTCGAACACGTGACGATCATGATCAGCAGCGTGAGCACGTAAGGCACTGCGTTGAACAGGTAGTAGCCGCTGGTCACGCCGACCGACTGCAAGGCCGGACCGAGCGCACCCGCCCCACCGAACAGCAGCGCGGCCCAGAAGCAGGCCATCGGCCGCCATCGCGCGAAGATCACCAGCGCGACCGCGATCAGGCCCTGCCCGCTCGACAAGCCTTCGTTCCAGCTGCCCGGGTAATACAGCGACAGGAAGGACCCACCCACGCCAGCCAGGAAACCGCCGAGGCAGGTGGCGGCGACGCGTACCGCGTTGACCGAGTACCCCATCGCGCGCGCAGCATCCGCGCTGTCGCCGACCATCCGCAGCACCAGGCCGGCACGCGTGTTCTTGAACGCCCAGTGCATCGCCAGCGCCAGCAGCGCTCCGATGACGAACAGCACGTTGATCTGCAGTGCGGATTGGATCTGCGGCGAATCCGACCACGCCCCCAGATGAATGGCGGGCAGCGTCGGCGCTTTTGGCTGCACGAAGGGCTTGCCGAGAAAGAACGCGACGCCGGTGCCCAGCAGCATCAAGCCAATCCCCACCGCGATGTCGTTCACGCGCGGCAGGCTGCACAACAGTCCGTGCAGCAGACCGAACGCGAAGCCGGCCACGCCGGCCATCAGCACGCCCAGCCAGGGATTGCCGGTCAGATACGACACGGCATAGCCGCTCATCGCGCCGACCACCAGGATTCCTTCGAGGCCGAGGTTGATGCGTCCGCTCTTTTCGGTGAGGCATTCGCCGAGACTGACAAACAGGAACGGCGTGCTCACGCGAATGGCGCCCGCCATCACGGCAAGCGGAACGCCCCACCAGCCCAGCCCGCCAGGCATCGCCGAGGTGTCCATGGCCGCCTCACTCCCCCTTGGGCTGGAACAGCTTCCAGCGACCGTAGAGCGTCTCGGCCGCAAGGATCGCCATGAAGGCGATGCCCTGGAGCACCAGCACCGTCGCATCGGGCAGATCGAGGCGTCGCTGCAGCATGCCGCCGCTGGCATTGATCCCTCCGACCAGGAGGGCGACCGGGACGATGGCGAGCGGATTGTGGCGGGCGATGAACGACACCAGGATGCCGGCATAGCCGTAACCGGCGATGATCGAGGCGTTCGCACTGCCGTGCACCGCTGCGACCTCGACCATGCCCGCGAGCCCCGCCGCTGCGCCGCCAAGCGCGCAACTGAACAGCACCAGGGCCCCGACGGGCAAGCCCGCGAGCTGCGCCGCGCGCACGTTGCCGCCGACGATGCGTAGGGCAAAGCCGTGCACGCTGTGACGCACCAGCACATAGCAGGCGATGCAGAACACCACACCGAATGCCAGACCCCAGTGCACGTCCATGCCAGGAATCGCGCCGAGCATGTTGGCATCCGCGATGGGAAGCGTGGACGGCTTGTTCAGACTTGCAGGGTCGCGCAGCGGGCCTTCGACGAAGTGATTGAACAAGGCGACGGCAATGTAGGTGAGCAGCAGGCTGGTGATGGTCTCGTTTACGCCGCGCCAGTGGCGAAGCGCACCCGCG
>Ga0316622_100000922_pt1 | contig 18282 bp, 19 predicted proteins | sample OWC_Aug_OW2_C1_D_FD_207646 | JGI IMG/M metagenome (GOLD analysis project Ga0316622, IMG submission 207646) | Wetland soil microbial communities from Old Woman Creek delta, Ohio, United States - OWC_Aug_OW2_C1_D5_C | ecosystem: Environmental > Terrestrial > Soil > Wetlands | place: USA: Ohio... | reverse complement strand
CTTGATGGTTTTTTATCGATATGTATTTGCTGTTTATCGTGTAATTCATATTGACAAACAGGCACTTGACGCCGATATTGTATGCGAGAGCCAGGAAGGGTCCTTCCAGGCCTCTCCGATTCCAAGCGGAGGCCGATCATGCGCCTGTTCGGACCCGGTTCGATCTCGACGCCGGCGAGGGTCCTCCTGGAGGTCCTGCTGGTGCTCATCTGCCTCTACCTGGTCGTCGAGGGGCTGCTGTTCGCCACCCTGCTCGTCGACCCGCTGCATCCGATGAGGAAGTACTTCCAGGTGACCGCGTTCGCCGCCGTGCCCCCGGGCGTCTGGCAGCCGGACGACCTCGTCCGCGTCGATCCCCGGAGCGCGACGGTGCAGGCAGACCCCTGGGTTTACCTGACGTACCGGCCCGTCAGCCGGCTCTTCGTGCTGGTGCCGGCGATCGCCAATCTCTCCGGATGGGCCTGCGTGCTCCTTGTGCTTGTCAACCTGCGACAAGCGTTCATGAACATCGCCGCCGGCACGCCGTTCCCCCGGGTGAACATCCGCTGCATCCGTATCGCCGGGTGGGCGATTCTCGGTTTCTCGGCCGTGGAGCTGCTCATCTCGGCCGGGATGTTCGCTTACATGCGGGCGACGACGACGATCGCCGGCCAGCCCGCCGGGTTTCCGCTGGGCTTGTGGCTGACGATCGGCTTCCCCCTTGGCACGATCGCGTCCGGTCTTGCAGTAGTCGTCCTCGCGGAGATCTTCAAGGCCGGCGCCGATCTCCAGGACGACCAGGCTCTCACCGTTTAGGGAGGCATCCATGGCCATCGTCGTGAACCTGGACCTCCTGCTGGTGAGGCGGAAAATGAAGCTGACGGAGCTCGCCGGCCGCGTGGACATCACCCTGGCGAATCTGTCGGTGCTGAAGCAGAACAAGGCCCGCGCCATCCGCTTCTCGACGCTGGACGCGCTGTGCAGGGAGCTCGGGTGCCAGCCCGGCGACCTGCTCGAGTATCAGCCCGGCCCGTCCGGCGCACAGCCGGCCGGCGATGCAGAGGACTAGGTGGAGCCCGGGGTCTTCCTCGGCCTGAGCGAGTCGAAGGCAGACCCCGGGTTGCCCGGGAGAAAGACGATGGACGCCGTTCATGCACGTCTCCAGCGGCTTCGCGCCTGGTTCCTCGTGTGGTTCATCGCCGAAGCGGTCGTGGGCACGGTGGTAGCTGCCTGGGTGCTCGACGGCCTGGGCCGGTGGCCGTTCCTGCGCCACGCGCTGGGCGGCGTGGGTGCCGCGGGCACGGTTCTGGCGGGCTTCGGTGTGTCACTCGTACTCCTGCTGCTCGCCATGGCCGTGCTCGACGCCCTTCAACGCCTGCAGCAGTGGGCTCGCATGGTCATGCTGGTGGTCGGCTGGATCACGGTCGTGTCGGCCGCGCTCAATCTGCTCATGCTCCCGGCCTCCGCGGAGTTGCTCGAGTCGGTCGTCGGGTTCACGGGCGGCGACTGGCCCGCGCTGGTGGCGATCAGCGCGCTCACCGAGCTGGCCGACCTCGTGTTCTGGTCGTGGGTCATCTACGTGCTGCAGATGACTCCTGCCGTCCGCGACGCGTTCTGCAGTCCCGCGCCCCTGCCGGCGGGGTCCGGCACGGCGTCGCGCCAATGACCATGAACTCGAGGATGACGGCCGTTCAGGGCGACATCACCCGCCTCGAGGTGGACGCCATCGTCAACGCCGCGAACACGGCGCTGCTCGGAGGCGGCGGCGTGGACGGCGCGATTCACCGTGCCGCGGGGCCGGAATTGCTGGCGGAGTGCCGGACGGTTGGCGGCTGTCCGACCGGGCAGGCGCGGATGACCGCGGGCTACCGGCTGCCGGCGCGGCACGTCATTCACACCGTCGGGCCGGTGTATGGCGGCGGCGGGGATCGCGAGGCGGAGGCCCTGCGTTCGTGCTACCGCGAGTCGCTCAGGCTGGCGGAGGGCGCCGGCCTCGAGTCCGTCGCGTTCCCGTGCATTTCGACCGGCGTGTATGGCTACCCGAAGGCCGAGGCGTGCGAAATCGCCGTGAGCGAGGTGGCCGCCTGGCTGGCGGCGCACGCGCGGCCAGCGCGCGTCATCTTCTGCTGCTTCGACGCGGAGGACGCGCGCCTGTACGCCCGGCGGCTCGCCGCCGAAACCGGGGTCAGGCCTGCGGATTCTCAGGCCTGACCCGGGAATCTGCGCCATGCTCTCGCGTATACTCGGCAGTCTGAGGCCGGACATCGCCGGAGCATGGAGGGCGCCATGGTCCGCTCGTTTTACGCAGGGCTCGTCGCGGCGGCGCTGGCGCTGACGGCATCCTGCGACAGCAGTCCCGTTGAGCCCAGTTCATCGTCGGGGAACGAGCAGCTCGCGCTCAAGCTCTCGACCGCCCATTTCCGTGTACTGGCCGACCGCACGAGCCCGACAACCCTCCAGGGGATTGCCGACGCCCTCGAGGCGGCCTACCCGCGCGTGACGGCGGACCTACGCACCGGAGAGTTGGCGGCCGTTTCCGCGTACGTCTGGACCGACGAGGCGTCATTCAACGCCGCGATGCGCTCCAACCTTGGGATGGTGTGGCAGGGAACCAGGGGCTACGTGTTCGCCCCGAGCAGCGTCGCGGTCCTGGCGGTGGCATCGGTCGGGGCAGTTGCCCAGACCGCAACACACGAGTTCATCCACGTCGCCACGCTGGCCGTGAACCCGTCCATCTCGAACAATCCGCGCTGGCTGTGGGAGACGGTGGCGCTCTACGAGAATCGGGAGTTCGTCCACCCGTCGACCCTCGCCTACATGCGGACCGGCCAACTGCCGACGCTCGCCGCACTCAATGCGAGCTTCAACGACAGCCGCCAGATCTATGAGGTTGGCTGCGTGCTGGGCGAGTTCATCGTGGCCAACTGGGGCATTGATGGCATGGTCCGCCTGGTGCAGACGAACGGCAACGTGTCGGACACGCTCGGACTGAGCGTGGCCGACTTCGAGGCGCGGTGGTACGCGTTCTTGAAGGCGAACTACGGGGTGCCCTCCGCATACTCGATCGGCACGGGCGATACCCACTCTGCAGGGGCCACTTCGGGTCCTGCCGCTCAATGACGTCGATTCGTGGAAGGGCGGGGCCGCGCTGACAACCGGCAAGACGCTCACCTACCAGGGTGTGACGGTGACGGTCGTCGGCAGCGACGGGTCTGGAGATGTGGTGCAGGTCGTCAGGTAGACGCCGCTATTCGCGGGGCGTTTCTCTGCCCTGCTTCACTTCACGCCCGGTGACGACGAGCGAGGCGACAACGGCGACGGCCAGGATCCCGGCCACCACGCCCAGCGACACCCCGATGGGGATCTTGTAGATGTCGGTCAGCATCATCTTCGCGCCCACGAACACCAGGACGGCGGCGAGGCCGGGCTTCAGGTAGCGGAAGCGGTCCATCACGCCGGCCAGCAGGAAGAACATGGCGCGCAGGCCCAGGATGGCGAAGATGTTCGACGTGTAGACGATGAACGGGTCCTTGGTGACGGCGAAGACCGCCGGGATCGAGTCGACGGCGAACACGAGGTCGGTGGCCTCGACCAGCACGAGCACGGCGAGCAGGGGCGTGGCGTACCGCCGCCCGGCCTTCACCATCGTGAATCGCTGCCCGTGGAAGTCAGGCACGGTGGGCACGAAACGTCTGAACAGGCGCAGCACCGGGTTCTTTTCCGGCTGCATGTGCTCGTTCCGCTGCACGAACAGCTTCACGCCAGTCAGGAGCAGCAGGGCGCCGAAGACGTAGATGATCCAGTGGAACTTCGTGATCAGCGCGGCGCCGGCGGCAATGAAGATCGCGCGCATGATCAGGGCGCCGAGGATGCCCCAGAAGAGCACGCGGTGCTGGTAGGCCGACGGCACCGAGAAATACGAGAAGATCACCAGGAAGACGAAGATGTTGTCGACCGACAGGGCCTTCTCGATGAGGTAGCCCGTCAGGAACTCGAGGCCTCTGGTCGGGCCGAACCACTTCCAGATGAGGGCGTTGAACGTCAGGGCGAGGGCGACCCAGACGATGCTCCAGGTGAGGGCCTCGCGGAACCGGACCTCGTGGGCCTTCCGGTGGAAGACGCCCAGGTCGAGCGCCAGCATCGCCAGCACGAACGCCGTGAACCCGCCCCAGAGCCAGACTGTGCCGATCGTGTCCATCCGCTCATCATCGGGCACGCCTATGGTTCCAGAAAAGTAGATAGTTACAGCTGGCTGGTTCGGTTTTTTCGAACTATACTCCCCGCGTGGAGTGGCTGAACTACCACCACCTGCTCTACTTCTGGATGACGGCCCGCCACGGCAGCATGGCGAAGGCGAGCGCGGAGCTGCGTCTGGCGCCGCCGACGCTCTCCGCGCAGATCCGCCGGCTCGAGGCATCGCTCGGCGAGGCGCTGTTCCTGCGGGAGGGCAGGCGGCTCGTGCTGACCGACATGGGCCGCGTCGTGCAGGGCTACGCCGACGAGATTTTCTCGCGCGGGCGCGAGATGCTGGACGTCGTCAAGCAGCGCGGCGGACCGGCGGGCCTGACGCTCGCGGTCGGCGTGTCGGACGCGCTGCCGAAGCTCGTGGCCTGGCGCCTGCTGCAGCCGGCGCTCTCCATCGGGCGCGAGATCCGCGTCGTCTGCCGGGACGGGCGGCACGACCGGCTGCTGGCGGACCTCGCCCTGCACGAGCTCGACGTGGTGCTGTCGGACGCGCCCGCCACCGGCGCGCGGCAGGTCCGGGCGTTCAACCACCTGCTCGGGGAATGCGGCGTGTCGTTCTTCGCCGTGCGGCCACTCGCGAGCCGGCTGGCGGGCCGTTTTCCTCGGAACCTCGAACACGCGCCCTTCGTGGCGCCGACCGACGGGACGGCCCTGCGGCACTCGCTCGACGCCTGGTTCGACCGCCACCGCGTCCGGCCGCGCATCGTCGGCGAAATCGAGGACAGCGCGCTGCTGAGGACGTTCGGGCAGGCCGGGGCCGGGGTCTTCGCCGCCCCGTCCGTCATCGAGCGCGAGGTCGTGCGCCAGCACCAGGTGCGCGTTGTCGGCCGCACGAGCGAGATTCGCGAACGGTACTATGCGATCTCCGCCGAGCGCCGCGTGAAGCACCCGGCGGTGGTGGCGATGACCGAGGCCGCGCGGGGCGAGGGATTCGACCGCACGCCGGCACGATGATGCGGGGCCGGCTGCCGCGGTATCATCTGCGCCATGTCTCCATCACGTGCCGCCCGGCTGCTGCTGACCGCCGTTCTCTGCGCCGCGGCGCTGCCGGCCCTGTACGCGCCGCTCGGCGCCGACAAGCCGCTGGCCGATCGCGTCGTCATCCGCCGCGACACGTTCGGCGTGCCGCACATCACCGGCGAGACCGAGGCCGCCGTCGCCTTCGGCTTCGGCTACGCACAGGCGGAGGACCACGCGGCCGAGATGGCCCGGCGGTTTCTCGCCGCGCGCGGGGATGCGGCGAAGCACTTCGGTCCCGCGGACCTCGACAACGATCTCGCCATGCGGCGCTGGGACAACACCGGCGAGTCGCGGCGGGCCATGGCGTCCCTCGATCGGACGTTCCGGGAGGTGCTCGAGGGCTTTGCCGCCGGCTACAACCTGTACGTGCGGCAGCACCGCGACACGCTTCCTCCGTGGGTCATCGAGATCACCGGCGCCGACGCGCTCGCCCTGACCCACACTGACGCTCCGAACGACTCGGCATCGCCGTCCCTGGTGAGGTCGCTGCAGCAGAAGTATCCCGAAGGGGCTCGTCCGCCCGCTGAGCCACGTCTCCCGGCTGAGGAACCGCGCGGTGGATCAGATGGACGCCGGGCCTTCCCTGCCCTGAGCGAGTCCACCTCGCAATGGCGAGCCGAAGGGAGACCCGGCAAGGGTGCGGTTTTCACCGACGGCGACGGATCCAACGCCATCGCCCTTTCAGGTCTCAAGACCACGAGCGGCGCGCCCATGCTCCTCGGGAACCCGCACCTCCGCTGGCCGCAGCTCTACTGGGAGGCGCACGTGAAGGTGCCGGGGCGCCTCGACTTCTACGGGTCGACGCTCGTCGGGTATCCCTGGCTGCGGGCCGGATTCAACGATCGCCTCGGTTACGTGCAGACCAACAACAACTCCGACAACCGCGACATCTTCGCCCTGCCGCTCGATTCCTCGAGGCCTGACCACTATGTGTTCGACGGCAGGCCGCGGCCTCTCCAACGCGTGGACGTGGCCGTCGAGGTGAAGAGAGACGATGGCACGATGACGGTCGAGCGCCGTACGTACTGGCGCTCGCACCTGGGCCCAATCGTCCACCGCAACTCGACGACGGCGTTCGCCTACCGGTCGACGGCGGCCGATGCGTGGAAGTGGTTCGAGGGCTTCTGGCGCCTGAGTCACGCCCGGTCGCTCGGCGACTACATGAAGGTGATGTCGACGCGGTTCTCGCCGGAGTCGAACTACACCTACGCGGACGCGGACGGCAACATCCTCTATCTGTGGAATTCGCGCATCCCGAAGCGCGTGCAGGACGGGACCAGTTACGAGCTTGATGTGCCGGGCGGCACGAAGAAGTACGTGTGGAAGGAGCTGCACCCGACGCGCGACCTCCCGCAGATGCTGAATCCGCCGGGCGGGTACATCCAGAACGCGAACAACCCGCCGTGGTACGTCTCCCTGCGGCAGCCGCTCGACCCCGAGCGGTACCCGCCGTACTTCGAGCGCGGCGAACTGGGGCTGAGGCCGCAGCTGGCCCTTGAGATGATCGAGGCGCGCGAGAAGTTCTCCGTCGATGACCTGAAGCGCCTGAAGTACGACACCCGGCTCCTGCTGGCGGAGCGCGTGAAGCCCGACCTGCTGCGGGCCATCGCCGCCCAGTCGTCGCCTTCCGAGGAGCTGATCGAGGCGCGCCGGGTGCTCGAGGCGTGGGACTGCCGCGCGTCAGCGGACAGCCGCGGCGCGGCGCTGTTTCAGCGGTTCTGGGATGCCTATCGCGCCGATGTGCGCCAGCCGTACGGCGAGCCATGGGACGCGAAGCGGCCGGCTCAGACCCCTCGCGGCATCGCCGACGCCGGGGCGGCCCTGAAGCACCTGGCCGCGGCCGTGACGTGGGCGCGCGCCACGCACGGCGCGGCCGACGTGGCGTGGGGAGAGGTGAACCGCTATCGGTTCGGCGACATCGATCTGCCAGGCGAAGGCGCCAGCAGCGCACTCGGCGCGTACCGGGTGCAGACGTTCGATCCGCTCCCGGCGGGAGGCGGAAATGTCCGCGTGGCGGGATGGGGGCCGGCCGACCGGCAACTGGTTGGCGGCAGCGACGCGTGGGTGCTGCTGGTGCATTTCACGCGCCCGGTACAGGCGTTCTCGGTGATGGCGTACGGCCAGACGACCGACCGTTCGTCGCCGCACAGCCGCGACCAGATCCGGATCTTCGCGAACCGCGATCTGCGGCCGGTGTGGTTCACGGACGCCGACGTCGCCGCGCACACGGAGCGGGAGTATAGGCCCCGCTGACGCGGCCCCCGGGTCTAAAGACCCGGGGCTCCATTGTGATCAGCTGCCAGGCGACCGGGGCGCGCTTGTACGTGGCGTTTCGGGTCGTCCGACGCCGCACGCCCGCCTGTCGCTCATGCCCCGTCTCTGCTGGAGCCCCGGGGCTTCAGACCCGGGGAGCAAGCGTCAGCGTTTCACGAGCGGAAACAGCGCCGAGTCCGTGCGCGCCGTGCGCATGATCGCCTCGAGGCGCGAGACGATGGCCGGGTGAGCGGCGGCAACGTCGGCTTCCTCACCGATGTCCTTCGCCAGGTCGTACAGCTCGAACGCTCCGGTCGCCGCGTTTCTGATGCCCTTCCAGGCTCCGAGCCGCACAACCTGTTTCCCCTGGAACTCCCAGTAGAGGTATTCGCGGGGCTTCTGCTCGGCCACCCGGCCCCGCAGCGCGGCGAGCATCGACACGCCGTCGATGCCGTCCGGGCGCGGCAGGCCGGCCATCTCGGCGAACGTCGGCACGTAGTCTTCGAAGGCCGACACGTGCGCGCTGACGGCTCCCGCCGGGATCGTCCCGGGCCACCGCGCCACCATCGGCACGCGGATCCCGCCTTCGTACACCATCGTCTTCAGGCCGCGGAACGGGCCGGCGCTGTCGAAGAACGCCGAGTCGGTGCCTCCGTTGAACGTGGGCCCGTTGTCGCTCGTGAAGACGATGAGGGTGTCGCGATCGAGGCCGAGATCGCGCACAAGCTGCAGGAGCCGGCCGACCTCCCGGTCGAGGCGCGTGACCATGGCGGCGTACGCCGCGCGCGGGGTGCGGTGCGGCAGGTATCCCTTGTCTCCCGGATAGGGTGTTTCGGGGAATGCGCCCGCGTACTCGGCCAGCGAGTCCTCGGGCACCTGCAGCGCCGCGTGGGGCACGGTGGGCGCGAAGTAGAGGAAGAACGGCCTGTTCCTGTTCGCCGCGATGAACGCGCGGGCCTCCTCCCCCATCATGTCCTGGGCATACTGCTTCCCCCCGTAGCGCTCGTACGAAGCCGGCGCCGTGGGGTCCTTATCCGCCGGGAACTTCTCGTGCGGATAGATGCCCGGGTTGTCGAGCGGGATCTTGTTCGAGTTGCGCCAGAGGTATGACGGGTAGTGGTTGTGGGCGACGCGCTGGCACAGGAAACCGTAGAAGAGATCGAAGCCGAGTTTGTTCGGCTCGCCCGTGCTGCCCGGCCCGCCGAGGCCCCACTTCCCCACCGCCGCCGTGGCGTAACCGGCGCTTTTCAGCATCGACGCCATGGTGAACGTGCCCGCGGGGAGCGGCCGCTGGCCTTCGAGCGCGGGGTCCCGCCACACGTCGCCGCGGAAGCCCATCTCGTCGTTGTCGCGGATGTAGGTATGGCCGGTGTGCAGGCCGGTCAGCAGTACGGCACGCGACGGCGCGCAGACCGGGCTGCCGGAGTAGTGGTCCGTCAGGCGCACGCCCTCCCGCGCGAGGCGGTCGATGTTGGGGGTGCGAATCCTCTTCTGGCCGTACGCGCCGACCTCGTTGTAGCCGAGGTCGTCGGCGAGGATGAGGATGATGTTGGGCTTGCGGGCCGCCGGGGCCTGCGCGGCCGCCGGAGCCGCGCCCGCACCGGTCAGCGTGCCGATGAATGCCGTCAGTGCGGCGATCGTGGACCAGTTGCTCGCGGGCATGGTAACCTCGGCGGTATAGAGAGACGTACCATTCTACGCGCAGGCCGGCGGACCCGCATGACGTGTGGTGAGCAGGTGCTGCGCGTGCGGCGATGGAGGTGTTCGATGGTCCGGCAGTATCTGCCCCTCGTCCTCCTCACCGCCCTGCTGGTTCCCGCTTCGGCCGAGCCCGGTCAGGGTCCTCCCGCACAACAGAACCCGACGGTCCAGTCCGAGCGCGTCCGGCAGGGCGTGAGCCATTTCGAACGGGCGTTTTACGAACTCTCGCCGCAGAAGCGCGATCGCGAAGCGGCGCAGGAGTTCGACCAGGCAATCGCCCAGTTCGAGCTCGAGCTGAAGCAGCAGCCATCGTCGGCGCTGGCGCACCAGTACCTCGGGCGCATCTACTCGCTGCGCAAGAACTACAAGAAGTCCGCCGGGCACTACGACCGGCTGAGCGAGATCGAGCCGCTCAACGTGGATGCGTGCGTGCTGGCGGCGCTGGCGTACGGTGAAGCGGGCGAGTTCGCCGAGGCGCGCGTGCGCCTCACCGAGGCGAAGCGGCGCACGTCGGATCCCGCGGCGCTCGCCAAGATCAACGAGTACCTCGCGAAAGCGGACAAGCTGATTCGCTGAGTTCCGTCGTCACAGGAATGAGGTCACACATGAACACCTGTGCGAAGCGGCTCAGAGTCGCGGCAATCAGCCTCGTCCTGGCCGCCTGTGCATTGCTGCCCGCGCACCCGGCTGTCCATGCGGGCATGCCGATGGGCGCGCGATACAACCCCCTGGGCAACGAGATCTTCTGGTTCATTCATGCGTCCGACCTGCACGTGGGCATGTCAGGCTCGAACGACACGACGCGCCTCCAGTGGCTGGTGACGACGGCGCGCAACGTCATCCAGCCGTCGTTCATCGTCGTCACGGGGGACCTCACGGACTCGACCAACGGCAACTGGCTTGGCATCCCGAACGGCCCGTATCAGGCCGAATGGGATCAGTACAAGGCGATTGTCGACGGCGCGGGCGCGGGGCCGACGTTCTTCTACGACATCCCCGGCAACCACGATGCTTACAGCGACGCCTCGTTCCAGTACTACAGGCTGAACTCCGTGCAGGGCCGCGCGACAGGTGGTACGCAGGTGTCGTGGACGCGCGACTTCGGATACGGCAGGTATCACTTCCTTGGGGTGAACTCCGCCGGCAACGACGGGCGGGCGTTCAGCCTGTCGTTTCCCTACGGCGACTATGCCGGGCTCGACACGACGGAGTTGGACTTCATTGGCGATGAACTGGCTGCCCACGCCACGGCGAAGTTGACGTTCGTGTTCGGTCATCACCCCGTGACGGACACAGGGCAGTCGGACGACACCTGGCTCTTCTACGGCCACCAGGACTTCATCCGCGCCCTCGACACTTCCGGAGCGTCCGCCTACAACTACGGGCACACGCACGACACGTCGCAGTCGCTGTTCGCGGGGAACTTGTACACGGGGACCATGTACAACGGCGGCATCCACTACAACAACGTGGCGTCGCTCGGGAAGTCGAGCTCGCTGAACTACACCCTCATAGCCGTCGACAGCGACGGCGTGTCGTCGGTGACGCGGACGGTTAATTCGTGGCCGGTGGTGCTCATCACGGCACCGGTCGACAAGTACGTCGGCAGCGCCGTGAATCCGCACGCGTACACGGTGCCGGCGGCCAGCGACAACTTCGTCCGGGCCCTGGTGTTCGACACGGGCGCCATCAGCCAGGTGCGGTTACGCATCGACGGAGGCGCCACGTGGTACCCGATGACGCGCGCCGCCGCCGGTTCGCCCGTGTGGCAGGGCGCATGGAACGCGTCCGCGCTCGCGTCGGGCGAACACACGATCGAGGTGCAGGCCACGGGCACGTCCACCGTCTCGGACAGCATCAGGGTGCAGGTCACTGGCGGGACCAACAGACCGCCGGTGGCGAATGACGACAGCTACACGACGGACTTCGGGACGCCGCTGAGCGTCGCCGCACCCGGCGCGCTGGCGAACGACAGCGACCCGGACGGCGACCCGATGACGGCGGCGGTGGTTTCCAACCCTGCGAACGGGGTGGTTGCGTTGAGCGCCAACGGCGGGTTCACGTACACACCGGCCACGGGCTTCAGCGGCACAGACACCTTCGCCTACACGGCCTCGGACGGCACGGCGACCTCCGCGCCGGCGACGGTCGCTATCACGGTGAAGCCGCAGACGGATGTGGTCACGATTGTCTCGGCAACCTACAACGCGAAACGAAAGACGTTGAGCGTTACCGCGACGAGCAGCGCTCAGCCGAACGCCGTCCTCACGGTGGTCGGTTTGGGGCAGATGACGTACAAGACCAGGACGAAGACCTACACCTTCACGGCAACCCTTGCCTCGAAGCCGGCCTCCGTCACGGTGACCTCGAGCCTCGGTGGCTCCGCAACCGCCACCGTCAACTGACCGCGGCGCTTCTTCGGCCGCCGCTGCTGCGCCGGCACCGGCGGCCGTTTTGTGTACGCCCCGGGCAGCCGCTACACTCGTGAGACATGCACGCCACGAAGGCCGCGCTCTGGGATCTCGACGGCACGCTGGTGGACTCGGCGGAGTTCCACTGGCGCGCGTGGCGCGACGTGATGGCCGAGGAAGGCCTGCCGGTCACGCACGAGCAGTTCGTGCAGTCGTTCGGGATGCGGAACGACCTGATTCTGTCGGGCTGGCTCGGCAACAATGCCGATCCGGAGCGGACGAGGCGCCTGAGCGAAGAGAAGGAGTCGCGCTTCCGGGCGCTCGTGCGCGCGCACGGCATCGAGCCGCTGCCAGGCGTGCGCGCGTGGGTCGAGCGGTTGCACGGCGAGGGCTGGCTGCACGCCATCGCCACTTCGGCGCCGCGGGCGAATCTCGAGGCGTTGTCCGACGCGATGGGGATGCGGCAGTTCTTCGGCGCCGGCATCGCCGCCGAAGATGTCACGCACGGCAAGCCGGACCCGGAGGTGTTCCTGCTCGCCGCCTCGCGACTCGGCGCCGAGCCCGGGCGTTCGATCGTCGTCGAGGATGCGCCATCCGGCATCGAGGCGGGCCGGCGCGCCGGCATGCGCACCGTCGGCGTCAGCCTGCTCCACACCCTGCCGAACGCCGATGTCTACGTCGGCACGATGACCGACCTCCCCCCCGACATCTTCACCAGGCTCCTGAAAGAGCCAAGGTCCGCCACCGATCGTCGCGCCGGAGGTTGACGATTCGGTCTTCCCGCCGCACTACATCCGCTCCAGATCGAACGTCCAGCTGAACCGGGCGGCGCCGTCGCGCATGGCGCCGTCGAAGCCATGGCGCCTAGCCAGGTCGAGTTCGCCTTCAGCCGTCTCGAGCGCCACGTGAAACATCGGTTCCGCGACAAGCACGCGCGCCCCGGGTTCAGTCGCCGCGCGCAACTGCTCGAAGAACCCGGCCTGATCGCCGACCTCGTGCACCATCCAGAACGCGAGGACGAAATCGACGGGCCCCGTCAGCCTGAGCGAGCCTGGCGCGGCTTCTACAAACCGCACCCGGTCAGCGACGCCCGCGCGCCGGCACCGCTTCTCGGCCGCTCGCAGTTGCTGCGGCTGCAGGTCCACGGCCTGCACCAGGCCGGCCGGCCCTGCCAGTTGTGCCATGGCTACGGTGAAGAAACCCATGCCGCACCCGATGTCTGCCACGCGGCTGCCCGGAACCACGTACGGTTCGAGCATCTTGTGAGGGTCGTGAACCAGCCGCCGCAGCGGATTGTCGAACGTCCACGTGAACCACCAGGGACAGGTGCGCATGACCGTTCCTCGCCTCAGATATCCCGACGGCGAAACACCATGAACGCCAGTGCGACCGCTGCCGCGGCGGTCCCCAGCAGGATGGCGATGTCGCCGGGCGGCAGCGGCTTCCCCATCACGAGGTCGAGCGGGTTGTAGTAGTGAAACGGCGAGAGCCGCGCAATTCCGCGGATCGGCTTCCACACCCGCGAGAGGTAGTCGACGAGCATCAGCGCGGCGGCGGCGCCGCCCGCGATGCCCGCCGCCACGGCGCGCCGGCGCGACGCGGCGCCGATGACGAGCGACACGCCGCCCCAGCACGCGAGGACCGACCACAGACCCGCCGCGAGCTTCCAGACGAGCCGCGCCGGCGGCCGGGACTCCGCGGCCGGTCCCGCCCACCACAGACCGATGAACGTTCCTGCAGTCATGGCCGCCAGGGCAATCGCCGGGCAGACGACGAGCAGGACGACGCTGCGCGCGATGACGGCTTCGCGAGACACCGGTTGCGCCAGCACGAGGTCGGCGAAGCCCGTTTCTACTTCCGCGGCAGGCTCCGTGGCGATGGCGACGACGAGGCCGACGAGGACGGCGACGATGGCCACGTGGTAGTAGCCGAGCGCCATGATGCCGGAAAACGACATCATCGACACGAGCGCCGTGCCGAACAGTTCGCGCACGAACGGCGGGACGAGGCCCGCCAGCTGCTCGAACGTCCCCTGCCGCTGCAGCTCGGCCGCCGCCATCGCGAGCAGCACCTGGAACAGGGCGAGCGCCGCGGCCATCACGAGCAGCGCCGCCCTCAGCCGGCCCAGCGAGTGGCGCACGAGCACGGCTGCGGCGCGCATCACGGCGCCTCCCGGTAGTACTGGATGACGACGTCCTCGAGGCGCGGCTCGCGGACGTCGAGGTCGGCCACGGGCAGGCCCGCCAGCGACTCGACAACGGGCCCGATGCTGCCGTGCGCGCGCAGGGACCATTGAGTGGCCGACGTCGCGACGACCTCGATGAGCGCCGGCCATCCGGCTGGAGGCGGCGCCACAGGCTGCCTGAACACGACGCGCACGAGCCGCGGCGCCATCCGCCTCACTTCCCCGACAGGCGCCTCGAGCACCAGCTCACCCGTCCGCAGGATGCCGATCCGGTCGCACACGCGGTCCACCTCCGACAGCACGTGCGACGACAGGAATACCGTCGTGCCCCGTTGCCGAACGTCGGCGAGCAGCGCGTAGAAGGCCTCCTGCATCAGCGGGTCGAGCCCTTCGGTCGGCTCGTCCAGGATGAGCAGCGGCGCGTCCGCCTGGAAGGCCGAGACAATCGCCAGCTTCCGTTTCATGCCCGAGCTGTACTCGCGAATGCGCCGGTCGAGGTCCTCGTCACGGAACGCGAGCCGTTCGAGCAGCTCCCTCAGCCACGCCTCGCGCACCGCGCGCGCCGACAGCCTGGCAAGCACCCCCAGCACCTGGCGCCCGGTCATGTCGCGGTAGAACCCGGGCTCGCCGGGCATGTAGCCGGCGAGCGCCCGCGCCGCGACCGAGTCGGACTGGCAGTCGTGGCCGAGGATGGCTGCGCGGCCTGCCGTCGGGCGGAGCAGGTCCAGCAGGATGCGGATCGTGGTGGTCTTGCCCGCGCCGTTCAGGCCGAGGAAGCCGAACACCTGGCCGGGTTCGACGGCAAGGTCCAGGCCCTTCACGGCCACGAGGCGTCCGAACCGCTTCGTCAGGCCGCTGGCAAGCACGGCGGGCGTGGTGGTGGCCATGAAGGCGTGCCGCTCGCTGGATTCTACGCCCGATGGCCGCGTGCGCAAGCGGACCCGTCTTCACCGTCCGGTCTTGAAACCGATTGCGAAGGCGCCGCCCCAGCTGTTCTCCTTCGAACGGTCGTCGAGGTATCGATACAACAGGACGGTGAAGCGCGGCTTCGGCAGTTTCATGTGGGTCGAGGCGAACTGCCTGACGGCAATGATGCCCAGCCGCTGGCTGCGGTTCTGGGGTGCGTCGAACACCTGTGTGAAGCCGTGGAAGAGACCGGCGGACAGCGCCCCGCCTCCACTCGTCCGGTGCTCGTACATGGCGACACTCGAGGTATTGATCAGCTGGTCGCCATCCGACGCGAGCAACTGGTCGCGCGTCGCCTCATAGAAGAAGGGGCCGTCCGCCGACGATCGCCAGAATTCGAAGTCGGCGCCGACCCTGGCGACGATGTGGCCGGCCCGGAACTGCAGCGACGGCGTGACGTAGCTCTTGAGACCGACACCCGCCGACGCTCCGGTCTTTTCGGACAGGACGTCCTGGTCGAACGCCGCGTCGTAGAACGGAAACGGCATCAGCGACGTGAAGGACCCGAAGTAGAACGCGGGCTCGATTCCCGCGCGCACCGCCACGATCGAGAGCGGCGCGTACTCCACCCACCCGCCCGCCCTCGTCATCGTCGGCGTGGTCACGCTGACAACGCCGGCCGCCACGCGGGCGTCGGCGAGCAAGGGGTTGGCCGACGTGCTGAGCGGTTTCACCCACGCCACGTCGAGGGTGTTCTGCAGCCCGGGGTTGTTGAACGACGCGCCGAGCTGCCCGGTGATTTCGTGCCTTTTCGGGCTCACGGCGCCCTGATTGCCTCGCGGCACCTGGCCCGCGGCCTCGCCGGCCACCGTGAACGCCGTGAGCACGACGCCGATAACGACGGAGAACCTGCCCCGGGCCATGAGCACCTCCTCCGCATAATCTAGGCGGCTGGCCGCCGCAAGTCTTGAGCCCGCCCTGAAATCCGATGAACGATCGCTGAAAGATCGGCGTCCTGCTCTACTTCTTCGGGAATCCTACGGTCTGCGCGAGGACAATCACCTGCGTTTCGCGCAGTTGCAGCGTTTTCGCGAGCGCCTCTCTCGGCACCAAGGCGCGGACAACGGTGGCGAGGCCCTCTGAGGCGCAGAAGAGGTACACATTCTCGGCGATGAAGCCCGCGTCGGCGCCGACGTTCAGCATCTGTTGCGGGTCGGTGGCGGGCCGCGAGAGCTTCGTCATGTCCGCCACGTACACCAGGTTCAGGGCCGCCGTGGCCGGGAACGGCTGCGTGCCGGTGGCGGCGCGGTGGTCGCCCGGCACAACGGGGCTGAGGACGTTCGCCTTCGCGTCCCAGACGTATGCGCCGCCGGGCAGCGTCACATAGATCTCGATCTCCTGCCGGTTGCTGGCCGACGGGGCCGTCCGCCGCCCGTCCGGGCGGTTGATGCCCCACGCCGCCCACAGCAGGTTCGCGAGGGTCTGCGGCGGGAGCGGGTCGGCGCTGAACTCGCGCGCCGACGAGCGGGCCCTGAGCGCGCTCATCAGCGGTTTCCCCCCGTCCGTCATCGGGGCGGGCAGCGAGATGGGCGCGAGCGTCTGCGCGTAGGCGGCGCCGGCAGCCAGCACGAGCGCAAGGGAGATGAACGACGGCGAGAGCGCGCGGCGGGTCATGGGCGGTGCTCCTTCCGGCGTATTGTGCGCTTCCCCCGGAACGGCGTCCAGCGCCCGCCGCGGCCGTGATCGGAAGCCGCGCCTCGGGTACAATTCCGGGCGCACATGGTGTACGACTTCGTTTCTTGGCTGCTGCGCCCGCTTGCCTGGTGGGGCCGCGTGCGCGTCGAAGGCCTCGAGCACGTGGCGGCCGACGGGCCCCTGCTCGTGGTGCCCAATCACGACAGCCAGATGGACCCCGTGGTAATCGGGCTTGCGCTCAGGCCGCGCCGGCGTCTGCGGTACCTCGCGCAGGCCGAGTTGTGGAGGATCCCCGGCCTCGGGTGGTTCCTGAGCGGCATGCGCCAGATCCCCATCAGGCGAGGCACCGGCGATTCCAGGGCCCTGGACAAGGCGGTCGACGCGCTCAGGGCGGGCGACGCCGTCGCCGTGTTTCCCGAGGGCCGTCTCTCGTGGGGCGAACGGGTGCGCGCGCGGAGCGGCGTCGGTCTGCTTGCGGGCTGGGTGCCGGAGGCGCGAATCGTGTTGTGCACGATCGAAGGCACCACGGACTACGTGCGCTTTCCGAAGCGGCCGCGCGTGACCGTGCGTGTCTTCGCGCCGGCCGAGGGCGGGATCAAACCCGGCGAGGAGCCGGCGGCGTTCTCCGCGCGGCTGCTACGCGAATTGCGCGAGCGGGCGCCCGTCGTACCCGCCGGCCGCAACCCGGTCATCGGCGGCCCGCCTCGCGTGCGCCGCGCCCTCGCGCGCACCAACTCGCTGACCGCGGAGCCGCCGTCTTCTTCCCTACCTGAATAGTCCCGGGGCGAGGTAGATGCCGCCGAACCGGACCAGCCGCCCGACGACGATGATCACGGTGAACGCGGCCAAGGGAAGGCGGAGTGCGCCGGCGACGAGGGCGACACCGTATAGCGGCGGGAACCCGACAACCGCACTGACCGCCACGATGCCCAACCCGCTTCCGGGCCGCTTCGCGAAGGCGTCCGCCGCCTTCGACGCCGCGCTCTTCTTGACCCACTTGATGTTCAGCGCGCCCTTGCCGACGAGGTAGAGGATGACCTTGGCGAGCGTCTGCCCGGCGGTGGCCAGTCCGACGATGGCGAAGGGAGACGCGTCGGTGAGCGCGGCGACGGCCAGAAGGTACAGCTCGATGTTGAGCACGAAGGGGATGATTCCGCTGACCAGAGCGAACAGAAACGTGACGGTCCAGAGTGCGGCGGTGCCGAGCGCGGGAAGATCGGCGAAGTCCACGTGTGACGACCCTTTGCCCCGGGCGCGACCCGGCTGCTCGTCCGCGCCTCGCAAGAAGTTGGAACCCGCCGCATTGTAGCCCAGGATGCCGCCGGGCGCGGTCCGGCTCATGCCCATCCGACGCCTATCGCAGCCCCCTCGTCACGTTCCAGAAGCGATCGGGAATGGCCAGCAGGTGCGCAAGACCGGTCCGCCGAATGGCGAGGTCGCTCTCTTTCTGCGCCAGTTCCAGCACCTCGGCTTCGTCCACGGTGCGAACCCGGCGCCCCTCCATCAGGATCTCGCCGTTGACGATGACCGTGTCCACGTCGTTGCCGTTCGCGAAGTACGCGACGCGGTAGACGGGCATGTTCAGGGGGAACAGGTGCGGCTTGAACATGTCCAGAAGGATGACGTCGGCTTTCTTGCCGGCTTCGATCGAGCCCAGGTCCTGCTCCATCCCGAGAGCGCGGGCGGCATCGATCGTAGCCATTTCGAGCACCTTGCCGGCCGGCAGGACGCTCTCGTCGCGGAAGTGGAACCGGTGATACCGCATCGCCTGGAACATGTGGCGGAACATGTCGTAGCTGCGATCCGGCGCGACGCCGTCGGAGCCGAGCATCACCGTCACGCCGGCGTCGATGAGCTCCGTCGCCGGGCAGCGCCCGAGCATCGACG
>Ga0316622_100000921_pt1 | contig 18330 bp, 10 predicted proteins | sample OWC_Aug_OW2_C1_D_FD_207646 | JGI IMG/M metagenome (GOLD analysis project Ga0316622, IMG submission 207646) | Wetland soil microbial communities from Old Woman Creek delta, Ohio, United States - OWC_Aug_OW2_C1_D5_C | ecosystem: Environmental > Terrestrial > Soil > Wetlands | place: USA: Ohio... | reverse complement strand
AGATTTGAATCTTCGCTCCTTTTCCCTGCGTTGCCGCGATTAAAAATTTAGGCCTGTTTCTCGCTCCTTGTCAAGCTTTTTCCGCGGCCGGGAGTCCCTGTTGCAAACCGAGGGCGTATTCCGTAGAATAGGGACTCCATAAGGCGCTTCCGGCCGGAATGCCCAAAAAGCCAAGAATGAGAACCCGAGGAGAAGACCCGGTGCCCAAAAATCGCTTTGCTTATGCCCTGGCCAACCCCCTCTCCGTCCTGCTCGACAAGAGCCCCCGGGATTTCGACCGCTCCGACTTCCTCAAAGTGATCGAGGAGAAGCGGGTCGAGAGAATCGGCTTCCATTACACCGCCCTGGACGGCAAGCTCAAGGAGCTGAAGCTGCCCGTCGCCAACCCGTCGCAAGTGGAAACCGTCCTGGCCGAGGGAGAGCGGGTGGACGGCTCCCAGCTCTTCAAGGGGATGGTGGACACCTCGCTCTCCGACCTTTATGTCGTGCCCGTTTATAGGACGGCGTTCCTGAACCCGTTTGACGAGGGCAGCCTGGACTTTGTCTGCCGCTACCTGACCAAGGACGGGAACCTCGCGCCGTTTGCCCTGGACAGCATCCTGGCCAAGGCTGACCAGGCGTTTCAGAAGAACTCCGGCCTGGAATTCCAGACGCTGGGCGAGCTCGAGTTCTTCCTGCTCACCGACCGCAACCCCAACCTCTACCCCGCCCAGAAGCAGCACGGCTATCACTCCGCCGCCCCCTATGTCAAGAGCGGCCAGATCCTGAACGAGATGGTCCGACTGATCACCCAGATCACCGGCGCGGTCAAGTACGCCCACAGCGAAGTCGGGTTCGTCGAGAGCGTCCGCTCCGACCTCGAGGAGATCCGCGGCAAGCAGGCGGAGCAGCTCGAGGTCGAGTTCACGCCGCGGCCGCCCGAGGAGATGGCCGACGCCCTGGTTTTAGGACGCTGGCTGATCCGGAACACCGCCTACAAGTACGGCTGCGTCGCCACGTTCACGCCCAAGATCGAGGAGGGGATCGCCGGGAACGGCCTCCATTTCCATATGGAGCTTCTCCGGGGCGGGAAAAACATCATGTTGGACGAGTCTGGAAAGCTTTCGGTCCCGGCGCGGCGGCTGATCGGAGGGTTGTGCGCTTACGCTGATTCGCTGACCGCTTTCGGCAACACAGTTTCTTCCGCTTACCTGAGGCTGGTCCCCAATCAGGAGGCGCCGACGCGGATCTGCTGGAGCGACCTCAACCGCAGCTCGATGATCCGCGTTCCCCTGGGCTGGGCCAACCTCAGGCATCTGGCCAGGAGGCTCAACCCTCAGGAGACGGCCAGTTTTTCCGCCGACCAGAGCCGCCAGACGGTCGAGCTTCGAAGCCCCGACGGAAGCTCGATTATCCATCTCCTGCTGGCGGGGATCGTGATGGCCGCCGACTGGTCATTCCGCGAGGACGATTCCCTGTTCAAGAAAGACCTGCCGCTCGAGCTGGCCGACAAGCTCTATGTCCAGGGCAACATCTTCACCGACCAGAACCTGCTCCGGACGCTGCCCACGCTGCCGCGGAGCTGTGTCGAGTCCAGCCGGATCCTTCTCGAGAAGCGAGGGCTCTACGAAAGGGACGGGGTCTTCCCGCCGAGCGTCATTGACTATGTGGCCCGGATGCTCCAGGCGGAAAACGACGAAGTTATGAACAAGCGGCTGGTTGACCTTCCCGCCGACGACCGCCTGCTCGAGACGCGGAAGATCATGCACAAGGACCTCCACAAGCATTGAGGCCCAAATGGCGCAGGGGTTGGTGGCGATGAACCCTGGCGCCAAGTGAAAAAGGATATGCTGCAGGAGACGATGACCCCTCGGGAGCGCTGGCTGGCGGTGCTCAGGAGGGAAAAGCCCGACCGTGTGCCCATGGATTACTGGGGAACGGATGAAACCTCGGCGATCCTGCGAAGACATCTCGGCTGTCGCACCATCGACCAGGCCCTGGCCAAACTCCACGTCGACTACGTCATCAAGCTGAAGCCGGAATACAGAGGTCCTCGGCTTCCCCGGCGGACCGACGTCTTCGGCTGCCGGTTCCGGGAAATGGGCTACGGAACCGGGACATATAACGAATGCGTCCATTCGCCGCTGGCCGGGTTCAGTTCCGTCGAGGAGATCGAATGCCGCTACCGTTGGCCCGATCCGGCCTGGTGGGATTACAGCGGCATCCGGGGCCAAATCAGGGGTCGGGAAATGTATCCCATTCGGGGAGGCGGCTCCGAGCCCTTCCTGACCTACAAGTATCTCCGGGGCCAGGAGCAGGCGTTTATCGATCTGATCGAACACCCGGACATCGTTCATTACGGCTTGGGGAAGCTCTTCGACCTGGCCTATGAAAACACCGTCCGAATCTATGAGCAGGTCCCGGGAAAAGTCCTGCTGACCTATGTGGCCGAGGACATGGGCGGTCAAAACGACCTCATGATCTCCCCGGCGCACGTCCGCCAATTCCTCCTCCCGGGGATGAAAAGGATCATCGACCTGGCCCACGGCGCGGGAGTCTATGTCTTCCATCACAATGACGGAAACGTCCGGCGGATCGTCCCCGATATGGTCGGCGCCGGCATCGACCTTCTGAACCCCATCCAGTGGTGGAATACCGGGCTCGACCGGTCCGAGCTCAAGCGAGAGTTTGGGGACAGGCTGGTTTTCCATGGGGCGATGGACAACCAGAACACGCTTCCCTTCGGGACCCCGGCGGACGTCCGCCGTGAAGTCCGGGAGAACCTGGACATCCTCGGCCGGGGAGGGGGCTATATCCTGGCGCCCTGCCACAACATCCAGTCCATCACCCCGGTCGAGAACATCATCGCCATGTATGAGGCCGGGTATGAAATGGGCCGGACCTGAATATGCTCCTGGGTCCGGGAATGGGCGCAATCTCCTCTATTCCATCCGGCAAGGGGAGAGGTCATATTTTTCCACTATTTATGAGTCGATCGGCGAGCCGTCGGGCTTGCGATGAGCCTTGAATTCCCCGACCAACGTCCTCCAAAGGGAATTGAACCTCGTCTGGAGCTCGCCATATATGGCGGAGCGCTTCTTGTCCGGCTCGATCGATGTCCTTGCGGTCTTGACCCTGTCCCGGACGATTTCGGCGATGGACGTTTTTTCTCCCCTCTCCCTCTCGAAGGCCCAGATGGACTGGAGGGCGGCTCCAAAAGCCGCCGCTTCCTGTTCGACGAGAGTCACAACCGGAGTTTCCAGGACGTCGGCGACGATCTGGAGCCACAGCCGGCTCTTGGCGCCGCCTCCGGTCGCCCGGATTTCGGACGGCCGGAGCCCCAGGGAGCGCATCCGCGCGAAGCCGTAGCCCAGGTTGAGGATGGTCCCTTCCATGACGGCCCGGGCGATATGGCCGGCGTTAAATGTCTTCTTGTCCAGGCCGAAGAGGACTCCCGAGGAAAAGGGAAGGACCGGGACGCGTTCGCCGTCGATGAAAGGAAGGAAGAGAAGGCCGCCGACTCCGGCCGGGGCCGCCGCGGCCAGGGCTTCGAGCTCCTGGTTGGACAGGCCGTGCATGGCTTTCAGGTATTCCGTGGTGTTGGTGACGTTCATGGTGCAGAGGAGGGGAAGCCAGCCGCCGGTGCTGTCGCAGAAAGCCGCGATCTCGCCCTCCGGGTCGACGAACGGCTCAGCGAAATAGGAATAGATGGTCCCCGAGGTCCCCAGGCTGGCGGTGCAAACGCCGGGAGAGACATTCCCGGTCCCGACCGCTCCCATCATGTTGTCGCCTCCGCCGCTCGAGACAAGAACATGTCCCAGACCATAGCGTGAGGCCAGTTGTCTTTTGACATAACCGAGAGGCTCCTCGGGATGATGGAGCTTCGGGAGCCGGGCCTCCAGGGAGGAATCGACGGCGGCCAAGGCTTCCTTGTTCCAGGCGCGGCGGCGGATGTCCATGAGCCCCGTTCCCGACGCGTCTCCGAATTCCATCGCGGCTTTTCCGGTGAGCCAGAAGTTGAGATAGTTGTGAGGCAGGAGCACGGTCTTTGTCCGCTCATAGTTTCGCGGTTCATGGCGTTTGAGCCAGAGGATTTTTGAAGCGGTAAAGCCTACGGCCAGGCTGATGCCGAGCTTTTGGATACAGGACTTCTTCCCCCCGAGTTTTTCGATGAGGAATTCGGTTTCAGCGATGGTCGACGTGTCGTTCCAGAGCTTGGCCGGCCGGACGAGCCGTCCGCCCTTGTCCAGCGGGACAAACCCGTGCTGCTGCCCGGAGATTCCGAGAGAAACGACCTTCCTGGGGTTTACCCGGGATTCCTTGAGGGCCTCGGCCAGGGCCTTCTGCGCCGCTTCCACCCAGACTTGGGGGTCTTGTTCGCTCTCGCCCGGCTTGAGGTCGGGGATCGAGCGATGCGGCGCCGTGCCGCGCCCGCGCACCCGGCCCTTGAAGTCGACGACAAGGACCTTGGTTCCCTGCGTCCCCGAGTCTATCCCTATGGCGTACATCCTGTCCTCCTAGTGCAGCTTTTCGCGAGGGCTGATTCTTCAAGGCCATACGGGCAAACTGTGAACAACGAGGAACCTCCTCCTTCTGACCTCCTCCCGCCCTCTCGGGGGAGGATAGAACAGAGGGGGCCCTACCGGAGAATCTCAATGATCGCTTCACCCACTCCGTATCACCCTTCACTATCTTATTTTTTTCAGTAAATCGAAATAGAGTGCATAGTCGATCGGCTGGCGGAGCTTGATCGTTTTGTAGAGCTCCAGATATCCGCCCTGAGTTTTGCGCCTTTGGCGATGTGCGACGATGTTCTTGATGATCCGTGCCTGGGATGTGAATTCCCTAATCGCGGTCATAACCCGCTTCTCGTCCTCGTCGGTGGCCAGGATCCCCAGGTCGGCGCGAGTTTTCTGTCCTGCCGGAGCCGGCTCGAAATCTCCCCAAACAGAATAGGCCAGGTACGTCGTAACAGGGTGAGGACGGCCCAGGTCGATGAGGATCGGGTCCTGCGCCTGAGGCGAGGTATAGACCCCCGCTTCAAAAACACGGGTGTGGTCCCAATGTTCAAGGTAACCGCTCGAAAAGACAACCCGCGAAATGCGGCCTTGGCGGAGGATCGAGATCAACTTGTCGAAAATCCCCTTGCCCCAGGGAGGCCGTCGGTCGAGATGGGCCATCAGCGAAAAATCAGGGACGTTGAAAAAATGGATATTTTCTTTATTGAAGCCGAGTGTCCCGTACGCGCGGACGGCCTCCTTCTTTCTCCTCCCGACGACACCCTTTTTTTCGGCGGGGGTTGAATAGCCGGCGTCCCCGCGGCAGAAGACCATGACTACGGGGATGCCTCCCGACCGCAAGGTGGCCAGGATCAGGTAGCCCGCGCCCAGGATAGCATCGTCATCATGGGGAGAGAAGAAGGCCACGCGCTCGCCCTTTTTCCAGCCCGGGAAGATCAGGTTAATCCGCCCGCGCTTTTGCATTTTAGCGAAATCGACGAATTCGTTCAGGATACCCTCAATGGATTTCGAAGTCTCTGCTGCAGAAAGTCAAACTTTTGGGGAAGGTCGTCGCTGAGCGTCATCACGATGTAGGCGTTTTTTTCATGAAAGAAACTTTCCTGGAAAAACCGATCTTCATCTCTCCCCTCACACCGGCCTATAGTAAGGATTAATTCTTGCTTCCGGTATGTCGGCGAGGCCCTCTCCGGCAAAGTCCTGGACAGCCAGAGGAATGCGGTTATAAACGCCGATAGCCTTTCCCTTTTTCCAGAACGAGTCCTCGATGACCGCATATTCCACCGGAAATACGAGTTCATGCTTATCGTCAAATCCCATGAACGCGACGTCGATCATGAGGGCGGCATTCTTGGCCAGCCGGTTCTCCGAGTAGGGCGTCACCGCCCCGTATCCCTCCTGGCATTCCGAGCAGCCGGTGTTGTGGATGAATGTGTAGGGCTCGCGGGGGGTCAGGCGGCGGCCGCGCTTGTCTCTGACCTTGGTTTTTTCCAGGTACTGCTTGCCCTTCCTGTCGATCACGAATGACGGCAAATTTTTGCGCGCGGCTTCAGCCGTGGCCTTAAAAACGGCATGATAGAGGCCCTCAAGCGCGTCCATAAAGGCCTTGTCCTGTTTCGTCCATCCGGCCCCGACCTTGACTGTCCGGCGCATGATGCCGTGGTAGCCGTTGAACGTGGGACTGAGGCCGAGCGATACAAACTCGCCCTTCTTGATCACCCGGTTCGTGGCCGGTCCGAGGACAGTCCGTCCCCGAGTTCCCGAGGAAACGATCGTCGGGAAACCCGTCCTCCCGGCGCCGAGCCTTTTCATGATGTAATCAGCGGCGGCGGCGACATCGAGCTCGCGGACCCCCGGCTTGAGCACGGCCAGCATCCCCAGTAAGGCTGCATCGGCGATGGCGTTGGCGACGCCGGTGACTTTGAGCTCGGCGATCGATTTTTCATATTTAATCAAGCGCAGCAGCTCGAGGTCGAAGACGACGTTGTCGGCACCGAAGCGTCCCTGGAACATGGCGACATGGTCGTGGGGGATAAATTGGCCGCTCGAAAACAGGGCGATCTTGATCGGTCGTCCCGGCCGGAAGGGGACAAGCCGATAAACCAGGTCTTCCAACCGGCCGAACTTGGCGAACCGGTAGTCTTCGTCGGAAATCTGATATTCCCGGAGGAGGGCAATCTCTGCACCGGACGCTTTGACGCAGTCTTCGATGACATGGCCGCCCTCGGAGCCGGCGACAACGACCGGTTTTCCTTGGGCCGGGACGAGGATGCCGTAGCGCTCGATGATCGGGTCGAAAACACCGGCCAGCCAGGCGACGTCCGAGCGGTCAAGCTCGCTCCCGCAGGCATAGCCCAGGTCATAGCCTTTCTCCTGCATGGCCTTCTGGACCCGCGCCCAGCGCTCGGCATATTCCTTTTTGGGGATTCCGACCTCCCGGTCGATCTTTGGGCTGTGAACGGCGACGATTTTTTCGATGGCATCGGCGCTCATTTTTTCTTCTTTCCTCCTATGGCCTGTTCGACTCCCTCCTCGAACGGCTCGGTCAGGATGGGGGTCACCCATCCCTCGGGGTTTTCGGCGAAGGTCTCGATCGATTCCAGGATGCTGGGCGGGTATTTGAGCACATGGAAGAGCGCATCGGCTTGGGCGGAATATCCCGAGTCTTTCTTGAAGGAAAACGGATAGAAGGCCAGCCGCTCGGCGTAGACGCTGCCTTTCCGAACCGAGAGCATCCGGATCTGGTTGTTGGTGCCGAAAGAATAGACCAGACCTCTGGCCAGATAGTACCAGGGGCCGTTCTGGATATAAATGAAGGGCTGCTCAGTGGACGCCTCGCCGCCCTCGACGTTGGTCATGGCCAGGTCCAGGAAGAGGTTGGCGAAGGCGACGCCCTTGTCCTGGTTGTAGAAGGTCACCCAAGGTGTATCCGGCCGGAGGGTGATCACGTGGTCGGGATGCATCCGGGTATGGTGGAGGTCGATCGTCTCGACCCGGCCGTCCATGGTTTTATAGCCTACGCTATTGAAGACCTTCTTGTTGAAGACGACCTCGCCGTTCCGTAGCGCCTGGACGAACATGTTCTCGGTGATGTCGATTGTCGTTTGGACAAGAATGTAGGGTGCGTTGGCGTAGAAATGATAGGTCACGCTGCACAGCGCCTGGGGATAGAAGGGGAGGGGAGCGGCGATCCGGATCGAGTAAAAGACCGGCCCATTCACCTCGACATAGGGCGGGTTCTCCCAGTCCGAGGTGTGGGTCCAGGTGTGCGGCGGCGAATAGAGGCAGGGGTTCCAGTGGATCGAGCCGTTCGTCTCGAGCTTGTGCTCGAGGAGCGTCTGGGTGGATTTCTCGATGATGTCGTAAATGACGCCGCTTTTCTTATTCAGGGTCACTTTATAGAAGTTGTTTTCAATCGTCTTGCCGATCGGCTGTCCGACGCCGTAGCCGAGGACCTTGAGGTCAGTGGCGTAAGCGGGCTTGGAGGCTTCCGGGTTATTGTAAAAGACCAGGTAGGTGGCCTTTTCTTTGGGCTTCAGGTTGGCCAGAAAGGCGATGCTGAGCGAAGTCGTGGGATGATAGCGAACGACCGGCAGGCCCGTTTTTTCGTCCTTCTCTTGAGCCGCCAGGATTTTGGGGTCGGACCAGGTGACAAGGTCATAAACCTGGGAAGGAATCTCGGCATAAGCGACGTCGTTTCCGGCGCGTTCCGCCTTGACCACCCTGATCTCGTCGCCGGACTTGAGGTAGTTGGCGAAGATTCCGATGGTGGCATGAACCGGATAGTTCGGGCGCGCGATGCCGTTTTCTTCCGCTACGACAAGGGCCATATAGTTTTTCCAGGCCGGATCCCAGTAGCCTTTGAGTGCCGGTGAGGAGACTTTCTGGGTGAAGGCAGCGCTTTTTTGGGTTTTTGCGTTCTCCAGTTCAACTCGCACTTCATAAGTTTGGCTGGCCTGCCAGGAGAACCGGGCTTTGACTTCGAAAGGCTGCAATCCCTGGACGTCCTTGCCCAAAACCTCCGAGCCTCCTTGATAAAGAAGAAAGTCCCTGATTCTCGTATTGTTGACCGCAACTCGGGATACCCTCCAGCTGCCTTTTGAGAGGGCAGAAACATCGCGGAACGATGCTTTAATGAAATACCAGGGTTCACCTTCAACTGGGTAGCCGAAGTCGGCTGGCCCGGCGAAAATGGCCAGGTTCATGGCCAGAAGAACCACCAATATCGAGGCTTTTTTCATCGTGCCCTCCGAAACAATCCAAAAAAGGATCGCCGGCTTGTACCAGACATGAGAGGTGATTCATTATCTACCAAAATCCTCCCTCAAAAGCAATAATGGGGACGTTCGCCAAAGGGACACCCTTAGTTACCCCCACCTTGGCCTATTACAAACCCGAGTGTTGATGCAAGCGCCGTGAAGTTGACTCTGAAGCTGTTTGTTGCTACCCTTAGCGCCATTGAGATAGGCTTCGGTTCGGGGAAAATATGAGCCCTTCTAAAGGGGAAGACGCCGTCGAGGAAGGAAAGGCGCCTTTCTTTGGGGCATTTTTGGCCAAGCTCAGAAAAAGGCGGATCATCGAGACACTGGCGGCGTTTATCGGGGGCGGCTGGCTGATTTTAGAATTCGTCGACCGCTTGCTCGTCGCGCATTATCATTTCCCGGATGAAGCCATCGACTTGACCTTCATCACGATTCTAGCGGCCCTTGTCAGCACGGTTATTTGGCGGTGGTTCAGGGGGGGGGAAGCCAGGCCGGGAAATGTCAAAGTGGAGGTTCTTCTGGTCCCACTGATCATCCTGGCCACGGTGGCCATCGACTTGAATATCGTCCTTGATAGCGTCGGCATTTCGGGCCTGAGGCTGATGATCGGTCTCGCTGCGCTTTGCCTGGGGATTGCCTGGGTTGTCATTAAATCCTTGCAGTGGGCGGCGCGCCCGCCTGGGCCGTCGCCTGAACCTGTCGAAAAGGAAGAAGCGAAATATGCGGCAACCGCGCCGGCCGTAATAAGGTCCGACAAATCCATCGTCGTGCTTCCCTTTGTCAATATCAGCCCGGAAGAAGGCCAGGACTATTTCTGTGACGGGATGACTGAGGAAATCATCACCGACCTTTCTCACATTCACGACCTTCTGGTGATCTCTAGAAATACCGCTATGACCTACAAGGCGACGAAGAAAGACTCCCGAACAATCGGGGATGAACTCAAGGTTCGTTATATTCTCGAGGGCAGTGTGCGCAAGGCCGGGGATAGCCTGCGCATCACGGCCCAGCTCATCGATGCCGCCAGTGACACTCATCTGTGGGCAGAGAAGTACAGCGGTACTCTCGACGACGTTTTTGACATGCAGGAGAAACTCTCGCGGGTCATTGTCGATGCGCTCCGTGTGCGGCTTAGCTCGGCGGAGCAGGCGAGTTTGGCCCGGCGGGCTATCGCCGATTCAGAGGTCTATGACGACTGGCTGCGGGCGCGGCACATGGTGAGGAATTACAGCGTCGAAGGCCTGGATAAAGTCATCTCCAGGCTGGAAGCCGGATTGAAACGAACGGGAAACAATCCCGAGGTTATGGCCGGCTTGGCCTTCATCTACTGGCATGCCGGAATGCTGGGTTCCGGGGGACAGGATGCCTACGACCGGGCCGTCGATTGGGCAACCCGAGCCCTGGCGATAGACAGTACCCTTGCCTATGCCCATTTAACCTTGGGGAATATATATATTATGCGTGGTAAGCCCAGGCAAGCACTCGCCGCGCTCAAGGCAGCATATGCTTCTGACCCTGGTGACTGGGAAACGCGCCTTTTCTTGGCCTATCTCTATGCCGGAGTTGGACGCCATTCCGAGGCCGTTATTCACGCCCAGGCTTTGTTAGCCATCGATCCGAACGAACCCATGAGCAAAATATGGTTGTGCTGGGTCCTGCTCTATGACGGCCGGCTTCAGGAGGCTCGATCGCTCTTGCAAGGTGCGAACTTTGATCTGGCCTTGCCTCATCGGCGCTTCGGACTGGCTCAGATACGCGCCTGGCTGGGTCAGCGGGAGCTCGCTGAAGAAATCCTCGCTCCGGTCGAAGCCCCAAAAGCCTATGACTATATGACACAGCTCTGCCTGTTGTTGAGGGCTGCCCTCCAGGGGGACCGAGAGGCCTTCAGGAGAGATCTGACCCCAGATCTGGTTCAGAGCGTGCTGGCCGACGCCTGGGGAGCCTGCACCGTCGCTGAGTGCTACAGCCTCCTCGGGGATATAGAATCCGCTCTCCACTGGCTGGATAGGGCCGTCAACTGGGGCTGGTTCAATTATCCGTTGTATGCCCGGACAGACCCCTTTTTCGAGCCGATGCGCAGAGATCCCAGGTTCCAGGCCTTTCTGGAGAGGGTGAAGGTTCAATGGGAGAGCTTCGAGGTGTAGTATAGCCCTATGATCGGGAAGACCATATCTCATTACCGGATATTGGAGAAGCTCGGAAGCGGAGGTATGGGAGTCGTCTATATGGCCGAGGACACCAGGCTCAAGCGCCTGGTGGCCCTGAAGTTCTTGCCTGAAGAACTTGTTAAATCGCCCCAGGGCCTGGAACGATTTCAGCGGGAGGCCCGAGCGGCCTCGGCGCTCAATCACCCCCACATCTGCACAATTCATGACATCGACGAAGCCGAAGGTCGGCCTTTCATCGCCATGGAACTCCTGGAGGGAGCATCGCTCAGGGCTCGAATCCAAGGACGGCCCCTCCCGATCGGGGACATCCTCGATCTGGGCGTCCAGTTGGCGGATGCACTGGACGCCGCCCACGCAAAAAGGCTATTGCATCGCGATATCAAGCCCGAGAATATTTTTATCTCCCCGCGCGGGACGGCGAAGCTCTTGGATTTTGGGATAGCGAAATTCGTAGCTGAGCAAACGGACGAGACAATCCCAACAATCACGCTCCCGAATTGGGTCACGGCCCCTGGAATGGCAGTCGGTACGGTCGCCTATATGTCTCCGGAGCAGGTGCGCGGCGAGCCGCTCGACGCCCGGACGGACCTTTTCTCATTCGGCGTTGTTCTTTATGAGATGGCCACCGGGATGAAGCCTTTCAGCGGTGCGACCTCGGGAGCTGTATGCACTGAGATTCAGACTAAGGCTCCGACCGCTCCGGTGAGGTTGAATCCGGATATTCCCGGGGAGTTGGAGCGAATCATCAACAAGGCGCTGGAAAAGGACGCCCGCCTGCGCTACCAGTCGGCGAAGGATATATTGGTGGATTTGGAAAGGCTGCGCCGCAGCTTGGCCTCTGGGATGCCGGCGCTCGGCCGCCCTGCTGAACAGGCGTCTATCGCTGTCCTTCCTTTTGAGAACCTGAGCCCCGACCCGGATAACGCTTTCTTCGCGGACGGCCTGACCGAGGAACTGATTGCGGATCTCTCCAAGGTTCAATCCCTCCGCGTGATCTCGCGCACCTCGGCGATGATGTACAAGGGCGTCAAGAAAAGTGCCCCCGCCATCGCCCAGGAGCTGGGCGTTCGTTATATCCTCGAGGGGAGCGTGCGCCGAGCGGGGAACAGTTTGAGGATCACGGCGCAGCTGATCGACTCTTCAACAGATGCCCACCTTTGGGCGGAGAAATATACGGGCACGCTCGAGGACGTGTTCGAACTGCAGGAGAAGCTATCACAACGTATCGTTGAGGGCCTTCGGCTAAAATTGACTCCCAAGGACCTGCGGCGCCTCGCGGCCCACACGACCACTGATCCGCGGGTCTATGAGATCTGGCTCCGGGCGAGACAGGAAGGATGGAAGGTGACAGCGGAGGGAGTTAGGGAAGCGATCCGCCTGACGTCGCAGGCACTCAATACTTTTGGAGACGATGCCCTGCTACACGCGGCAGACGGCGTTTTCCATTATTTGGCTTATGACTTCGGCTTCAGCCATAGCGAAGAAACCCTCGTCCGCATAGAAGCCTCGGCGAGCCGCGCGCTTGAACTGAACCCAGAACTAGCTCTGGCCTGGTATTCCAAGGGCTTGGGAAGATACAAGCACGGCGACATGCTGGGATTTGTGCAGAACATGCGACACGCCGTTGGATTGGAGAGAAACAGCGAAACTTTATTCTTCTTGGCGTTCGCTTTAGCAGAAATTGGCAGGATTGATGAAGCCCGAACCCTTGCCGATGAAAGCATAGAGAGAGATCCACTCCAATGGACGGGTCAGTTAGCCCAATCGGTCGTCGAGATATTTGATGGCAGGTTCGATGTTGCCCTGGCCAGGTTCAAAGGTTGGACCAAAGATGTGCCTGATCTTGCATTTGCCCAGTGGTGGCTTGGCCAGGCGCTGGCGTATGCCGGGAAAGAGGACGAGGCCATCGCGGTTTTTGAGCATGGCGCCCGATCGGGCCCGGGTGTGCTATCGGAGCTTTGTGAATTGGGTGCCCTATCGCTCAGGGGAGAAAAAAGAAGCGCTGTTGATTTGTACAAATCAAAAGAGAGCCTGCGAAAGGCGGCAAGCAGCGATGAAACTTTTCCAAGGTATCTGGCCATGTGCTTCGCGCGAATAAAGGAATATGACTTGGCGCTACGGTGGCTGGAGCAAGCCATTCAATGGGGATTCACAAACCATCGGTTCCTCTCGGAACACGACCGCTTTCTGGCTCCCTTGAGGGGCGACCGGCGTTTTGAGGCTCTGATGGAGCGCGCCCGGGAGAAGCAGAGGGCCTTTGAGGTATGAAAGATGATCGGCAAGACGATCGCCCAATACAAAATCCTCGAGAAGATCGGGGAAGGGGGGATGGGCGTCGTCTACAAGGCCGAGGATACCAAGCTTAAGCGGACAGTTGCGCTCAAGTTTCTACCCGCTGAGCTGACCAGAGACTCCCAAGCCAAGGCTCGTTTTGTCCAGGAGGCCCAGGCCGCCGCAGCTTTGGACCATCCGAATATCTGTGCCGTCTTCGAGATCGGCGAGGCAGAAGGGACCACGTATATGGCCATGCCCTACGTCAAAGGTCAGAGCCTAAAAGAGAGGATAGCATTGGGGCCCTTGTCCGTTGAGGACGCTCTGGCCATTGCCGGGCAGATGGCCGAAGGCCTTAAAGAAGCCCATGACAAGGGCATCATCCACCGGGACATCAAGCCGGCAAACATCATGCTGACTGAGAAGGGCCAGGCGAAGATCATGGATTTTGGGCTGGCAAAGTTGGAGGCAGGGGTTGACCTGACCAGGACGATGGCCGTGATGGGAACGGCGGCCTACATGTCACCCGAGCAGGCCCGCGGGGAAGAGGTTGACCTTCGTACCGACATCTGGTCGTTTGGGGCGACACTCTACGAGATGCTGACCGGGCAGAAGCCGTTCGGACAGAAGCATGACCAGGCCTTAATCTATTCGATCCTGAACGATACGACAGAGTCCGTGAGCCGCATACGCCCGGAGATCCCCAAGCCCCTGGAAGTGGTCATTCAAAAGACTCTCGAAAAGGACAGATCCCGGCGGTATCAGAACATGGTGGATTTGCTGAAAGACCTCAAGACAACACATCCCGCCGGGCCAATTCTGCACAAAGCCGAAAAATCGATCATCGTGTTGCCCTTTGAGGACATTAGCCCCGCCAAAGACAATGATTATTTCTGTGATGGCATGACGGAGGAGATCATCACGGACCTGTCTCATGTCCGGGACCTTCTCGTGATCTCTCGAAGCTCAGCTATGACCTTCAAGGGGACAAAAAAGACGATTCCAGAGCTTGCTCAAGCAGTTAATGTTCGCTATGTGCTCGAGGGCAGCGTCCGCAAGGCCGGCAATAGCCTCCGCATCGCTGCCCAGCTCATCGACGCTGAAACAGACATTCATCTCTGGGCTGATAAATATAGTGGGACGTTGGATGATGTATTTGATATTCAAGAGAAAGTTTCTGGCGCTATTGCTAAGGCTCTTAGACAAAAATTGAGCGCCAAAGAGAAACAGATAATGATGGAGCGACCCATCCAGAATGTCAAAGCGTATGAGTGTTACCTCAGAGCCAAACATGAAATAGATACTTTCACGGAAGAAGGGATAAACCGTGCCATTCAGCACCTGGAAGCTGGCCTTAAAATCATCGGAGAAAACGCCACCCTTTATGCTGGATTAGGCTATGCCTATTGGCAATATTTCAATATTGGGACTAGGGAAAAGCATTTGAATAAAGGACTTGAATATGCTCGAAAAGCCTTAGAGTTGGATCCCGATTCATCAGAAGGGCATTTTATTACAGGAAACCTGCATTTTTTTCTGGAGACTCCAAGGAACATAAAAAAGATCATTTATCATCTTGAGCGGGCGCTTGCGCTTGATCCCAACAATTGCGAAGCATTGTTTCATCTTGAAGTCGTTTACCTTTTCCTCGGCAGAAACGGTGCTGCTGCCTCTCTTGTTGAAAAGCATCTCAGTATTGATCCACTCAGTTTTTATGGTCATTTGTCCTCTGCAGTGCTACATCTGTTCCAGGGTGAACTATCCCAGGCAATGGAGCCGATGGCTCTAGCATACCAGTTGGCGCCAGGAGTTCCCGTCACGGAACTCTTTTATGCGGTAATCCTTGCCTACAATGGTCGTCTCGAAGAGGCCTTCTCCGTCATTGAGCAGAGTGAAAAGAGGAGCCCAGACAATATCACAACTCAAGTTGGTGTCTTTTTAAGGTATGCGTTACAGGGGAAAAAAAAGGAGACGTTACAATCCATTACTCCTCGGCTGCTTGAGTGGGGCAGAATGGATTTTACCAATCCATGGCTTGTCGTAGCAGGGTACTCTTTAATTGGAGAAAAAGAGGAAGCGCTAAATTGGCTGGAGGAATGGATCGGTCTAGGATGCCGCAACTATCCCTTTCTTAATAAACACGACCCCTTTCTGGCCAACATCCGCGGTGAGCCGCGTTTTAAGAAGCTCATGGAGCGGGTGAAGCACGAATGGGAGCATTTTGAGGTGTGAGGGTGATCGGCAAAAAGATTGCCCACTACAGAATGCTCGAGAAGATCGGGGAAGGGGGGATGGGCGTCGTCTATAAGGCCGAGGATACGAAGCTCAAGCGGACGGTTGCCCTCAAGTTTCTGCCGCCTGAGCTGACGCGGGACGCCCAGGCCAAGGCCCGCTTTGTCCAGGAAGCGCAGGCCGCTGCGGCCCTTGACCATCCCAATATCTGTGCCGTCTATGAGATCGGTGAGGCCGAGGGTTCTACGTATATCGCGATGCCCTACATCAAAGGGCAGAGCTTGAAAGAGAAGATCGCGGCCGGGCCCTTATCCGTTGAAGAGGCTTTGACCATTGCCGGCCAGGTTGCCGAAGGGGTCAAAGAGGCCCATGAGAGGGGTATCATCCACCGGGATATCAAGCCGGCGAATATCATGCTGACCGAAAAGGGCCAGGCGAAGATCATGGATTTTGGCCTGGCGAAGTTGGAAGCAGGGGTTGACCTGACTCGGACGATGGCCGTGATAGGAACGGTGGCCTACATGTCGCCCGAGCAGGCCCGTGGGGAAGAAGTTGACCTGAGGACCGACATCTGGTCGTTCGGGGCGACGCTCTATGAGATGCTGACCGGGCAGAAGCCGTTCGGGCAGAAACATGACCAAGCTCTTATCTATTCGATCCTGAACGATACAACAGAGACGGTAAGCCGCATACGCCCGGAGATTCCAGACTATCTGGACCGGGTCATCCAAAAGGCTCTAGAGAAGGATATATCGCGCCGCTACCAGAACATGGCGGAGCTAATGAAAGACCTCAAGGCTTATCAGCCATCTGGAGTAGGCCTGCCGAAACCCCAAAAGTCCATCATCGTGTTACCCTTTGAGGACATTAGTCCGGGCAAGGACAATGAATATTTTAGCGATGGTATAACAGAAGAAGTCATCACGGATCTTTCCCATGTCCACGACCTTCTTGTCATCTCGCGTAGCTCGGCAATGACCTTCAAAGGGACGAAGAAGAAGGTTCCCGAGATCGCCAGAGAAGTCAACGTGCGCTATGTCCTCGAGGGGAGCGTCAGGAAAGCAGGGAATAGCCTCCGCATCACAGCGCAATTGATTGATGCTATAAACGATGCCCACCTTTGGGCGGATAAGTTCTCCGGAACGCTCGATGACGTATTTGACATACAAGAAAAGGTAGCACGGGCGATCGTGGAGGCACTCAAACTGAGGTTGACTAAAAACGAGGACGAACAGATTGCCAAGAAACCCTTGGTAGACATGCGAGCCTATGACTGTTATTTGCGGGCCCGCGGGGCAATCTATCGTTTCACTGATGAAGGATTCGAGGAGGCAAAACGCCTGTTGCGGGCCGGCCTAAACATCGTAGGCGATAATGCGCTTATATATGCTGGGCTGGGCTACACGCATTTGGCCTCCGCGGACATTGGGATGAAGCCAATTGAGACAATTGACAAGGCTGGAGAGTATGCGGAGAAAGCCTTGCGCCTGGATCCTGAAACATCGACGGCCCATATGGTGCTGGGATATGTCCAGATGATGCACGGTAATCAGCGTGAGTGCATCCGTCACTGCAAACGGGCATTGTCAATAGATCCCAACGACTACGATGCCAATATGTGGCTGAGCATGAGCTTGTGTTTTGTCGGTAAAATGCAGGAGGTTTTTCCAATCGCCCAGCGGATGATTGAGCTCGACCCCCTCAACCCTGTCAGCTATTGGATGGAGGCCTTTGGGCATTTTTTCGAAGGCCGCTTCCTGGAGGCTTACGAGAGCCTGAAGCGGGACCCTCTTGGAGCCAGCCTGGAGGTGCCCGTTTTTCGCCTCTGGTTAGCCTATTCGCTCAGCTATGCAAATCGCAGGCAGGAGGCTCTCGCCCTTCTGGAGCAGGCACCGGAAACTCTGAAGGCAGAGGACTTTGTTCTTCGCTCTCTTCCGCTTTTGCGAGCTGCACTCCAAGGCGATCGTCTGTTTATGACAGAGATGATAACCGCGGATCTTGTTACGGCGGCAAGCATAGATTGCATGAAAGCGTGCTTCCTTATGAGTTTCTATGCCATTGTGGGGGATAAGGACCAGACTCTCAAGTGGCTGGAAGCCGCTGTCGGCCGTGGCCTAATCAATTATCCGTTCTTTAATAATTATGATCCCTTCCTCGCCGACATCCGAGGCGAACCGCGCTTCCAGAAGCTGGTAGAGCGGGTGAAGTACGAATGGGAGCATTTTGAGGTTTAGAATGATGCGGGCAGGTCTCCTCCTGCATGGGCGTCCCAAAGATTGGGGAGTTCAGATGCATTGAAAACTCGGTTGATTTGACCGAATTATCAAGGTAAGATATGGCCATGATAGACCGCCCGAGAGAAATCAATACGCTGAAAAGGCTCATTGCCCGGCATCCTGTTGTCGGCATCATCGGTGCCCGGCAGGTTGGGAAGACGACTCTGGCCCGGTCGTTTATCGCCCACTGGCCGGGGCCAACTCATTATTTCGATCTCGAGAATACGGAAGACGAGGCCCGGCTCGGTGACCCTATGCTTGTGCTCAAAGGGCTTAAGGGCATCATCGTGATCGATGAAATCCAACGCTTGCCGGGTCTTTTTCAAGTTCTGAGAGTGCTGGCAGATAGAGTCCGGCCCGCCGCCCGTTTTTTGGTCGTGGGAAGCGCCTCGCCTGAACTGCTTCGCCAGGGGTCGGAAACGCTTGCCGGGCGAATCATGTATCATGAGCTAAAGAGCCTGTCCCTGGATGAAGTGGGCATGATTCATCAGGCTCGCTTATGGTTGAGAGGAGGATTGCCCAGGGCTTATCTGGCTCGAACGGACGCCGCGAGCGATGAGTGGCGCCGAGGCTTTATCAGGACATTCCTGGAGCGGGATCTGCCCCAGCTGGGTATTGCGATCCG
>Ga0316622_100000920_pt1 | contig 18335 bp, 17 predicted proteins | sample OWC_Aug_OW2_C1_D_FD_207646 | JGI IMG/M metagenome (GOLD analysis project Ga0316622, IMG submission 207646) | Wetland soil microbial communities from Old Woman Creek delta, Ohio, United States - OWC_Aug_OW2_C1_D5_C | ecosystem: Environmental > Terrestrial > Soil > Wetlands | place: USA: Ohio... | reverse complement strand
ATCGTCTGGGTCATCGGCCTGGCGGTGCCGGTGACGGCGAGCTACATCATCTGCGCGGTGATCGCCGCGCCGGCGCTCACCAAGCTCGGGGTGCCCGATTTCGCGGCGCACATGTTCATCTTCTACTACGCGGTGCTGTCCGAGGTGTCGCCGCCGACGGCGTTGTCGCCGTTCGCCGCGGCGGCCATCACCGGTGGCGACCCATACAAGACGACGCTGCAGTCGTGGAAGTACACGCTGCCGGCATTCGTCGTGCCGTTCGTGTTCGTGCTGGACCCGTCGGGCGTCGCCCTGCTGCTGAAGACGCCGCCCGACGGGTCCTGGCTGCACGTCGCGTGGATCGCGCTGACCGCCTGCATCGGCATCGCCGCGCTGGCCGCCGGGACGCAGAAATGGCTGCTGCGCGCGTGCACGCAGTGGGAGCGCTGGCTGCTGATCGGCTCCGGACTGCTTCTCGTCTACCCCGCGCCGGCGGCGGACTTCATCGGCCTCGCCGGGATTGCATTGGCATTCGCATTGCAGTGGCTGCGACGGCCGGTCGCGGCGTGAGCCGGATGGCGCCGGCGGGCAGAGTCACCCTTCGATCTCGACGCCCGCCTGCCGCAGCGCGTCGTGCAATGCCTGCACGTGCGGATGGCCGGTAGTTTCGACGAAGGCGGCGAGCGGCGCGGCGCCGCCGCCTTCGATCAGCGACCGGCCCGGCGACGGTCACGACTTCGTCGACCACGCGGCGCAGGGCTTCGAACGGCAACGCGCCCAGCATCGGCACGGCCAGCCCGTCGGCCAGCGTCGGCGACAGCGGCACCGGCACCGGACGCCCGGCCGCGAAGGGTGAGGGCGACGCGGCGGCCCTTGACGGCGGTGCCGATGCCGGCGAGGAGTCCGCCGCCACCCACGGGAACGACGATCGCATCGAGGTCCGGCGCCTGCTCCAGGATTTCGAGCGCCATCGTGCCCTGGCCGGCGATGACGTCGGCGTTGTCGAACGGATGCAGGAACGTGAGATCGTCGCGGCGCGCGATCTCCTCGGCGCGGATGCGCGCTTCGCCGACATCGGCCCCGTGCAGCACGACGGTGGCGCCGAGCTGGCGACAATTGCTCACCTTGACCAGCGCGGCGAACTGCGGCATCACCACGGTGACCGGGACGCCGAGCAGCGCGCCGTGATAGGCGACGCCCTGCGCGTGGTTGCCGGCCGAGGCGGCGATGACGCCGCGGCGGCGCGCTTCCGGCGAAAGCTTCAGCAGCGCGTTGCGCGCGCCGCGCTCCTTGAAGCTGCCGGTGCGCTGCAGGTAGTCGAGCTTGCAGAAGATGCGCGCGCCGGTGAGCTGCGACAGCGGGATCGATTCGACGCAGGGCGCAGGTACACGCCGCCCGCGATGCGCTCGCGCGCGGCTTCGATGTCGGCGAGGGTCAGCATGGTCGCGGCCGTTGCGGCATCAGAACGGCAGCGCGATGCCGGGCTTCGCCGCCGCCAGCACGCGCCGGAACTCGCCCTGGATCCGGCCGAGCGCGGCGGCGTCGTCGGCCTCGAAGCGCAGCACGATGACCGGCGTCGTGTTCGAGCCGCGGGCGAGGCCGAACCCGTCCGGGTATTCGACGCGCAGGCCGTCGATGCGGATGACGTCGGTGGCGCCCGGAAACCGCGCCGAGGCGGCGAGCTTGGCGATCAGCGCGTGATGCTCGCCCTCGGCGCAGGCGATGTTGAGCTCCGGCGTCGACACCGCGTCGGGGAGCGCGTCGAGCACGCCCGCCGGGTTCGGGTGCCGCGACAGGATCTCGAGCAGCCGTGCCCCGGCGTAGAGCCCGTCGTCGAAGCCGTACCAGCGCTCCTTGAAGAAAGTGTGGCCGCTCATCTCGCCGGCGAGCGCCGCGCCCGTCTCCTTCATCTTGTTCTTGATCAGCGAGTGGCCGGTCTTCCACAAGAGCGGCTTGCCGCCGTGCCGCGTGATCCACGGCCCGAGGTTGCGCGTGCACTTGACGTCGTAGATGACGGTGGCGCCGGGCTCGCGCGCGAGCATGTCGGCGGCGAACAGCATCAGCTGGCGGTCCGGGTAGATGACGTGCCCGTCGGGGGTCACGACGCCGAGCCGGTCGCCGTCGCCGTCGAAGGCGAGCCCCAGGTCGTGCCCGCCGCGCGCGAGCACCGCGATCAGGTCGGCGAGGTTCTGCGGCTGCGACGGGTCGGGATGGTGATTGGGAAACGTGCCGTCGACCTCGCAGAAGAGCTCGGTCACCGCGCACCCCAGCCGGCGGAACAGCGTCGGCGCGAAAGCCCCGGCGACGCCGTTGCCGCAATCGATCGCGATCTTCAGCGGCCGCGCGAGCCGGACGTCGCCCGCGATGCGGTCGAGATAGGCGGGCGCGATGTCGGCGGTGCGGTAAGTTCCGGCGCCGGCGGCGAGATCGCCCGCCTCGATGCGCTCGCGCAGTGCCTGGATGTCGGCCCCCGACAGCGTGTCGCCGGCGATCACCATCTTGAGCCCGTTGTAGTCGGGCGGATTGTGGCTGCCGGTGACCATCACGCTGCACTGGGTGCCAAGCTCGTGCGCGGCGAAGTAGGTCATCGGCGTGGCCACCATGCCGACGTCGATCACGTCCGCCCCGGCGGCGCGGATGCCCGCGGCGAGCGCGGCGCCGAGCTCGGGTCCGGACAGGCGGCCGTCGCGGCCGATCACGATGGCGTCGCGGCCGCGCTCCCGCGCCAGCGACCCCAGGGCCTGGCCGATCGCTCGCACGATCGGCGGCGTCAGCGTCCGGCCGACGATGCCGCGGATGTCGTAGGCCTTGAAGATCTCGGTGGGGAGCGATGGCATGGCCATGGGCATGGGTGGCGGGAAGGGCGGGAGAGACGGTAAAGGCGGGGACGGGCGGAAGCGGCGGAAGCGGCGGTAGTCGCGGTAGTGACGGAAGTAGCGGTAGTGACGGAAGTGGCGGGAGCGGCGGGAGAAAAGGGCGCGCCCGGCGATTGCGCCCGCGCGGGGCCGGGTTCGGTCCGCGCGGCGCGTCAGCCGCGCGACGCGAAGAATTGTACCAACCGCCGCGGCAGCCAGGAGAGGTTTCCCGGGAAGGGGGGCGAAAGAAAGCCGACGTGCCCGCCGCCGTTCGGCTGCTCGAGCAGCACGTCGGCGCTGACCTCGGCCGGGCCCGGCAGCGACTCCGCCGGCACGAACGGATCGTTGCGCGCGTTGAGCACCAGCGTCGGCACCGCCACGTGCCGCAGCCAGGGCTTCGACGCGGCGCGGTGCCAGTAATCGACGGTGTCCTCGAAGCCGTGCAGCGGCGCGGTCACGACGTTGTCGAAATCGTGCATCGAGCGCGCGCGGCGGATCCGGTCGACGTCCAGCAGGCCGGGAAAGCGCTCCGCCATGGCCAGGCTCTTCGGCCGCAGCGTCCACAGGAAATGCCAGGCGTAGACGCGGTTGAGCCCCTGGCCGATCGCGATGCCGCAGGCCGTGAGATCGAGGGGCGTGGACACCGCGGCGGCGGCGTCCACCGTCGGTGCGGCAGCCCGGCCGGCGCGGCCGAGCCAGTTGACCAGCGCGCTGCCGCCGAGCGACACGCCGACGGCGAACAGCGCGCCGCCGGTGGCGCGTGCGCCGACGCGCGCGCGCACCGCGTCGAGCATCGCGCCGATCTCCTCGTGATCGCCCGAGTGGTAGGCGCGCGGATGCCGGTTGGGCTCGCCGCCGCAGCCGCGGAAGTGGGGGATCACGCCGCGCCAGCCGATGGCGGCGAGATGCGCCATCAGCGCGCGGGCGTAGTGCGACCCCGATCCGCCCTCGAGGCCGTGGAAGAGGACGACGGTCGGCGCCGGGCCCGCGGTGCCCGCTGCCGCGGGCGCGTCCGGGGCGGCATCCAGCCAGTCGAGATCCCAGAAGTCGCCGTCGGGCGTGTCGACGCGCTCGCGCCGGAACGCCACCTGCGGCCGGGCGAGGAAGAACGGGTAGATCGTCTGCGCGTGGCCGCCGGCGAGCCACGCCGGCGCGCGATAGGGAGCGACCGGCGCCGCCAGCGGGCTCACCGGCGGCCGTTGCGGGATCGGGGCCGGCCCCGCGGCGTCAACCGAGCGCATCCTCGATGCGGGTGACGATGGTCTTCAGCACCTTGACCCGGGCGTGGCGCTTGTCGTTGGCTTCGACCAGCGTCCACGGCGCGAGCTCGGTGCTGGTGCGGTCGACCATGTCGCACACCGCGCGCTCGTAGTCGCCCCACTTGCGCCGGTTGCGCCAGTCCTCGGGCGTGATCTTGAAGCGCTTGAACGCGGTGCGCTCGCGCTCGCGGAAGCGCGCGAGCTGCTCGTCCTTGCCGATCTGCAGCCAGAACTTGACGACGATGACGCCGGACTTCACCAGCTGCTCCTCGAACTGGTTGATCTCGTCGTAGGCGCGGGTCCAGTCGTCGACCGAGCAGAGGCCCTGCACCCGCTCGACCAGCACCCGGCCGTACCAGCTGCGGTCGAAGATGGTGATGCCGCCGCGCGGCGGCAGATGGCGCCAGAAGCGCCAGAGGTAGGGATGCACGCGCTCCTCGTCGGTGGGCGCGGCCACCGGAATGATGCCGTACTGGCTGGCGTCGAGCGCGCCCGCCACCCGGCGGATCGCGCCGCCCTTGCCGGCCGCGTCGGCGCCCTCGAACACGACCACCAGCGCGTGCTCGCCGCAGAAGCGCCTGTCGTGCGACAGCTTCGCCAGCCGGCGCTGGAACTTCGCGGTGCCCGCGGCGTACTGCTTGTCGGTCAGCTTCTTGCCGAGGTCGAGCTCGCGGATCAGCTTGACGTTGTCGACCACCGACGGCGCCGGCAGCATGGCCCTGACCGACGGGCGCCGGCTCGGCGGCGCGGCCAGCGTCTGCTGCATCGTGTCGAGCAGGATCTTGCCGACGGTGAGGTTGCGGTAGCGCTCGTCGGCGCCCTCGACCACGTACCACGGCGCCATGCCGGTCGACGTCTCGCGCAGCACGTGCTCCCAGATGGCGTGCGACCTGCTGTAGACCTTCAGCGCGCGCTTGTCCGCGGCGTTGATCCGCCAGCGCGTCTGCGGATCCGATTCGAGGTCGGCGATGCGCTGCTTCTGGGCGTCGCGCGAGAGATGGATCCAGAATTTGAGCAGCACGACGCCCTCGTCGGCCAGCATCCGCTCCTCGCGCCGGATCTCCTGCAGGTAGACGTCGAGCGCCGCGTCGTCGATCTTGCCGGCGACCCGCTCGACCAGCGCCTCCCGGTACCACGCGTTCATGAAGATCCCGATCTTGCCGGTCGGCGGCAGCGCGCGCCAGTAGCGCCAGGCGACGGGCCGGGCCAGCTCCTCCGGCGTGCGCGGGCCGAAGGCGTGCACGCGGATGTGGCGCGGATCCATCCAGGTCGTCAGCTGGTTGGCGGTCTCACCGCGGCCGCCGCTCTCGACGCCGCTGATGAGAATGAGCACCGGCCCGCGCGCCTTCTCCGACAGCTCGTACTGCGCGTCGAGCAGCGCCCCGCGCAGGCGCACTTCCTCCCGCGCGTAGACCTTTTTTTCGATCTTGTGGCCGATCTCCGCCGATTCGAGCATCGCTGTGTTCTCCGGTTCGGGCTGCTCAGGGTTTGCGCCAGAAGCGCTGCGTCTTCGCGTATTGCTTCCATGCGCGTGCGAGCTCGGGTTCGAGCTCGGCGGTGGTTGCGGCAACCCAGGCGCGCAGTGCGGCCAGGGCCGGTCCGTCGCCCTCCGCGGCGAGCTCGTCGACCAGGCGCGCCGCGGTGGCGGCGTCGTTGCCGCGCCCGAGCACATCCTGCAGGCTGGCCAGCGCGGCGGCGTAGTCGCGCGCGCGCTCGGCGTCGAACAGCGGGGCGAAGAATTCGGCGGCATAGCGGAGCTTCTTCGCCGCGATCCGCAGCGCGTGCCGCTGCTCGGGTCCGCCCGCGGCGCAAGCGTCCGCCCGGCGGACGAGCCGGCGATGGCGGCGGCGCAGCAGCCGCCGCGCGAAATCGACCGCGCGCGGCCCGGGGCCGGCGGCGGCGGGACCGGCAACCGCCGGCGCCTTCAGGTCGAAATCCGGCGTTGCGCACACCGCGCCGCCGGCGAGCAGCAGGTGCTGGAATCGGGTCGACCGCACCGCATGGCTCGCGGCCGCGCGCGCGTCGTGGCGCCGCCGGACAACGCTGGCGGCGAGCCGGCGGAAGCTCGCCGCGGCCGCCGGATCCGCCTTGCTACCCGCCGCCGCCGCCGGCATGGTCTCGGTGGCGAAGACATCCCAGTCGCGCGCGCTCCCCAGGATCCCGGCCAGCCACCTGATCTCGGCCAGCAGGGGCCGGAGGCGATCCGCGGGAACGAACCGCGCGGCCAGCGCGAGGCACGAGCGCAACCGGCGGGTGCCGACCCGCATCTGGTGGATCCACTCCGGATCGTCATCGTCGACGAGCCCCGCCGCATTCGCCGCCACTTGGTGGAGGCATTCGACGGCGATCGCGCGCAGGGCCGCGGCTGCGCGCGCGGTGGCGGCCAGGGGAACGGACTGTGCGCGCACCGGCCGGTGCCAGCCGTCGGGACGGCCCTGCGCCAGAGCCTGACCGCGCGCCGCCTTGCCGGCGGTCGCCACCGTGAGCGGCAGCGCGGCCGTCAGCGCGGCCGCGAGCTCGAACAGGCGCGCGGTGCTTCCGGACTCGAGCTCGATCCCGACCTCGGCGACGGGCGCGCGCAGGGGCCGCCGGCGGCGGCCCGCCGCCGCGTGCGCGGCGCGTATGGCCCCGACGTCCACGGTGAGCTTCGCCCGGGTGCCGTCGGGAAACGCCACCTTGAGCGTCGCCCGTTCGACGTCGGTCGTGAACCGCGGCGCGAGCTCGCCGCCCGCGAGCGCGCGTCCGAGTTGCCGGCGCCACGGCGTCGTCGCCAGGCGCACCGGGTCGAGGCGCGGCCCGGGAATCGGCCATTCGTACTCGCCGCGTGCATGGAGGGCGCCGCCGGCCGGCGCGAGCGGCGGCCCCTTCACCGTCTGCAGCCAGCGGCTGCCGTCGCGGCGCAGGCGCAGCGCGATGCCGGCGCTGGCGAGGCGCCCGTCCGGCGTGTCGAGATAGGTGCTGACGACGCGTGCGCGGCGCACCCGGCCGCGCTGGATGGCGGCGACGGCCGGATGACGGAACAGCGCCGCGGCCGTCGTGGCGGCGGCAGCGGGATCGATCGCCAGCTTGACCTCGATCCTGGCGGTCACGGCAGCGTCGCCGTCGGGCCGCGGCGGGGCCGGGTGCCGCGCGCCTGGAGGCTCAGGCGGCATCCGCGAGCCGCACGCGGCGGGTGCGCACCGCCGCGGCAAGCTCGTGCAGGATCTCCACCGTCGCATCCCAGCCGATGCACGCGTCCGTGATCGACACGCCGTACTGAAGCGGCTGCCCCGGGACGAGGTCCTGGCGGCCGGGATTGAGGTGGCTCTCGATCATCACGCCGAAGATCCGGGCGTCGCCGCCGGCGATCTGCGCGCCGACGTCGCGCGCGACCTCGACCTGGCGCTCGTGGCGCTTCTGGCTGTTGGCGTGCGAGCAGTCGATCATCAGCCGGGCCGCGAGGCCGGCCGCGGCGAGCTCCCGGCACGTCGCCTCGACGCTGGCCGCGTCGTAGTTCGTCGTCCTGCCGCCGCGCAGGATGATGTGGCAGTCCTCGTTGCCGGCGGTGTGCACGATCGCCGAGTGGCCGCCCTTGGTCACCGACAGGAAGTGGTGCGGCGCCGAGGCCGCCTTGATCGCGTCGACGGCGATGCGGACGTCGCCGTCGGTGCCGTTCTTGAAGCCGACGGGACAGGACAGTCCCGACGCGAGCTCGCGGTGCACCTGGCTTTCCGTGGTGCGCGCGCCGATGGCCCCCCACGCGATCAGGTCGGCGAGGTACTGCGGCGTGATCATGTCGAGGTACTCGGTGCCGGCCGGCAGCTCGAGGTCGTTGATCTCGAGCAGGATGCGGCGCGCGAGGCGCAGCCCTTCGTTGATGCGGAAGCTGTCGTCGAGCCACGGGTCGTTGATCAGGCCCTTCCAGCCCACGGTCGTGCGCGGCTTCTCGAAATAGACGCGCATCACGACGATCAGGTCGGCGTCGAGCTCGCGCCTTGACGCCGTCAGCCGGGTCGCATAATCGATCGCCGCGTCGTAGTCGTGGATCGAGCAGGGACCGACGACGACCAGCAGGCGGTCGTCGGCGCCGTGGAGCACCCGGTGGATGGCCTGGCGCGCGCCGTAGGTCGTCGCGGCGGCACGGGCGGAGACCGGAAATTCGCGCAGCAGATGTGCTGGCGGCGCGAGCTCCATGATCTCCCGGATCCGGGTGTCGTCGATGGGCAGGGGCGCCGCCGGATGCGACGCGATGGCGGCCGCCCGATTGCGCTTGGCGGTGGAATGGGGCAAGGCGGGACTCCTGAGGCTTTTTGTCGCAAAAACAATATATTACCGGGTCAGGCCCGGCGCGGCCAGCGTTTCGCGTGACCGGATGCTGCGGTGCACGATTCCAATTTGCGACAGGGCCGGCGCGGATGCCGGCGAAATCGTTGCCGGAGGTGACGTTGCTGTCGTAGACTGCCATCCAAGGTTGCCGAGGCACGTTTCCACCGCTTCCCGGGCATCCCCCAGACAACTGCGCGGGCGTTTTCGCACCCAGCCCGAACCAAGGAGATTCCGGATGAAGAAATGGCTTGGCCTGGCGCTGGCTGGCGCGCTCGCGGTGGTCGCGTCACCGGCGTTCGCGCAGGACAACCCGCAGCAGCAGCGGATGAAGGACTGCAACGCCAAGGCCGCCGGTAAGACCGGCGACGAGCGCAAGGAGTTCATGAGCGCGTGCCTTGCGGGCAAGGAGGCCACGCCCGCGAAAATGACGCAGCAGGACCGGATGAAGGACTGCAATGCCAAGGCAACGGGGAAGACGGGCGACGCGCGCAAGGAGTTCATGAGCGCATGCCTGTCGGGCAAGGACGCGCCGGCGACGGCGATGACGCAGCAGGAAAGGATGAAGGATTGCAACGCCAAGGCCGGCGACAAGAAGGGCGACGAGCGCAAGCAGTTCATGAGCGCGTGCCTGAAAGGCTGAGACCGCACAAAGTTTGCTGAACACGGTCGGGTGACCTCCTGTCCACCCGACCGAGGCTGACAAGGCCGCACCGGGCAACCGGCTGCGGCCTTGTTTTGTCCGTTGCCGGATCGAGACCGGATCGTATCCGGATCGGTACCGTCCGTAGCCCGGGTTGAGCGCGAGCGAAACCCGGGGGGATGTGCCGTTGGGCAGGGCCGCGCCCATGGTGTGCGATTGCCCCGGGTTTCGCTGGCGCTCAACCCGGGCTACACCCCGGTTACATGGCCTTCCGGATGAGCAGACCCTTGAGGTAGTCGCCCTCCGGAAACGCCAGCGCGACCGGATGGTCCGCGCTCGGCCCGAAGCGGCCGACGATCGCCGCGTCGGCGCCGGCGTCGAGCGCCGCGCCGGCCACGATCTTGCGGAAGAGTTCGGCATCGACGCCATGCGAGCACGAAAAGGTCGCCAGCAGCCCGCCGGGGCGCAGCAGCTTCAGCGCCCACAGGTTGACGTCCTTGTACGCGCGCGCGGCGCGCTCGGCGTGCGCCACGGTCGGCGCGAACTTGGGCGGGTCGAGCACGATCAGGTCGAACGAGCGCGCGGCGTCGCGGAACTTGCGCAGCGTGGCGAAGGCGTCGGCTTCCAGCCACTCGGCGCGCTCGCCGTCCAGCGCCGGGTTGGCGGCGAGGTTCGCGCGCGCCCCGGCGAGCGCCGGGCCGGAGCTGTCGAGCGAAGTGACCCGGGCCGCCCCGCCGGCCAGCGCGGCCAGCGTGAAGCCGCCGGTGTAGCAGAACACGTTGAGCATCTCCCGGCCCGCCGCGAGCGCGCGGACCGCGCGCCGGTTGTCGCGCTGGTCGAGATAGAACCCGGTCTTCTGCCCGGCGACGACATCGGCGTGATAAACGAGATCATCCTCACGGAACACGACCGGCGCCGGCAGGTCGCCGCGCAGGACGCCGACCCTGGGCTCCAGGCCTTCGAGCTTGCGCACGTCGGCGTCGGAGCGCTCGAAGATGCAGGTCACGCCGGGCACCGCGGCCAGCGCGTCGACGATCGCATCGCGCCAGCGCTCCGCGCCGGCCGACGACAGCTGCACGACGACGACCTCGCCGTAGCGGTCGGCGACCACGCCCGGCAGCCCGTCCGCTTCCGCGTGCACGAGGCGGCAGCCGGTGTTCCTGTCGTCCTGCAGCGCCGCCCGCGCCGCGACCGCGCGCTCGATGCGCTGCCGGAAGAAGTCGGCATCGATCGCGACCCGCGGCTCGAAGCTCCAGACCCGCGCCCGGATCTGCGACGCCGGCGAGTACGCGGCGCGGGCGAGCAGCGTGCCGTCGGCGGCGATGACCGACACGGTGTCGCCCACCGAAGGCTCGCCCTGCACGGCGTCGATCGCGCCGGAGAACACCCAGGGGTGCCGGTGGCGCAGGGACTTTTCCCGGCCGGGTTTGAGCTTCAGCGCCGGACCCTTCGCGGCGGTGGGGTCAGCCAAGGGCCACCCCTGCGGCGCGTCCGACCAGGAACGTCACGCCGCCGGCGAGCGCGCCGAGCAGCAGCATGCGGGCGCCGGAGTACAGCGTGTTGCGCCCGGTGAACAGCGACAGCAGGGCCCCGACCCCGAACAGCGTCAGCGCGGTGACGCCGATCGCGATCGGCAGCGCGTTCGGGCCGGGCGCGAAGATGAACGGCGACAGCGGCAGCAGCGCGCCCGCGGCGAACGACAGGAACGACGAGATCGCGGCGCCCCACGGCGATCCCAGCTCGTCGGGATTGAGGCCGAGCTCCTCGCGCGCCAGCGTGTCGAGCGCGTGCTCGGGATCGGCGATGATCGTCTGCGCGAGCCGCGTGGCCTCCTTGAGCGGCAGGCCCTTCGCCGCGTAGATCAGCGCGAGCTCCTGCGCCTCGGCCTCCGGGTATTGCGCCAGCTCGTCGCGCTCGAGCGCGATCTGGTGCTCGAACAGCTCCCGCTGCGAGCGCACCGAAACGTATTCGCCCGCGGCCATCGCGAACGCGCCGGCGCTCATGCCCGCGACGCCGGTCAGCAGCACCACCTGCGGGTCCGCACTGGCGCCAGCCACGCCGAGGATCAGGCTGGCGTTGGACACGAGGCCGTCGTTGACGCCGAAGACGGCCGCGCGCAGGTTGCCGCCGCCGCCCAGCCCGCGATGCCGCCGCTCGATCCCCGACGTCGGCGTCGGCGGCGCGTGCCCGGCCTCGCGCGGCATCGCGCTGCCGTAGATCGACATGCCGCGGACTTTCATCGCGGCGAGCACGCCGCGCATCCGCCGCGGGCCGAGGCGCCGCACGACCGCCGCAACCAGCCGGGTCCGGCCGTCGGGCAGATACGGCGGCGGCGGCACATGGCCGCGCGCGGTGAGCTGCGCGCGCCAGATCGCCGCCTGCGCCTCGGCTTCGCCGGCCAGCCGGCGGAAGAGCTCGGCGCGGGTGCCGTCGCGCTCGGCTTCGGCGCAGACGCGATAGAGGAACGCCGAGCGCTGCTCCTCCTGCCAGCTGGCGAGCGGATTCATGCCGGGGCGACGGCGGCGTCGATCCTGGCCATCACCGCGGCGTCGAGCTGCGGGACGACCTCGAGCGCCTTCATGTTCTCGACTACCTGCGCCGGGCGGCTCGCGCCGGTGATGACGGTCGACACGTGCGGATTCTTGAGGCACCACGCGAGCGCGAGCTGCGCCAGCGTGCAGCCGAGATCGGCGGCGACCGGCGCGAGGCGCCGCACGACCGCGAGCTTTGCGGGGTCGGTGAGCCGCTCGGCGAGCCACTCGTAGCCCTTGACCGTCCCGCGCGAATCGGGCGGGATGCCGTCGTTGTACTTGCCGGTGAGCAGGCCGGAGGCGAGCGGGCTCCACGTGGTGGTGCCGAGGCCGATGTCGCGGTACAGGCGGGCGTACTCCTTTTCGACGCGGTCGCGATGCAGCAGGTTGTACTGCGGCTGCTCCATCACCGGCTTGTGCAGGTGGTGCCGCTCGGCGACGTGCCACGCGGCCATGATCTCCGCGGCGCTCCATTCCGACGTGCCCCAGTACAGCGCCTTGCCCGACGCGATCATGTCGTGCATCGCGTGGACCGTCTCCTCGATCGGCGTCTCGGGGTCAGGCCGGTGGCAGAAGACGAGGTCCACGTAATCGAGCCCCAGGCGCGCGAGCGACGCGTCGATCGCCTGCCGCAGGTACTTGCGGTTCAGCGTGTTCTTTTCGTTCGGACCGTCGTGGATGCCCCAGAAGAACTTGGTCGAGACGATGTACGCCGACCGGCGCCAGCCGAGCTGGCGCAGCGCTTCGCCCATGATCGTCTCGGACTGGCCGCGCGCGTACACCTCGGCGTTGTCGAAGAAGTTGACGCCCGCGTCGAACGCGGCGGCCATGCACGCGCGGGCGGACTCGCCGGCGAGCTGATTGCCGTAGGTCACCCACGAGCCGAACGAGAGCTCGCTCACCTTGAGGCCGGAAGCGCCGAGCCGGCGGTAGTTCATGGTCATCCTCGTCGATCCTGCCGGGCGGGCCGGGCGCCGCCGCGGGCGGTTACACGCGGCCGGGTCTTGCCTCGTGGGTTTGCTGGCATTCGAGGCAGCGCGTCGCCGTCGGATAAGCCGACAGCCTCGCCGGAGCGATCGCGTCGCCGCAGTCGATGCACAAGCCGTAGCGGTCGTCGCGAAGGCGCGCCAGCGCGGCATCGACTTCGGTCAGTTCCTTGAGGGCGTGGCGCAGGCCCGCGATGTCGAGCTCCGCCAGCGAATCGGCCACCGCCCAGTCGTCGGTTTCGTCGAGGCGATTGCGCAGGCCCACGACGCGGTCGTCGCCGCTGCCCCGCAACTGCGCCTTCACCTCCACGCGCAGCGCGGTGCGGCGCGCGTCGAGGTTCGCCTTGATGCGGTCGCGGTCGATCGGGGAGGGCGTGTCGGAGGCCATGCGCGTCATTCTATCAGCGCGGCGCCGGTTGCCGGAATGCGGCGGTGCCCGGCGCGAGGCGCGGGCTCTTGAAACCGCTGGCGCGACCCTCACCTAAAGTGCACGGTGACGCAGCCCGCGATCGAGCGGGCGGGGCGCGCCGATCCATGCACCGCGACCCAAGGAGACTCACGATGAACAAGCTGATTTCGTATGACCCCTTCGCCGACGCCGCGTTCGACGACCTGTTCCGGGGCTTCTTCAAGCCGGTCAGGAGGGCCACTCCGTCGCCGGTGAGCGTCCGGATGGACGTGAGCGAGAACGACAAGGGGTACGTCGTCCACGCCGAGATTCCCGGCGCCAGGAAGGAGGACATCCAGGTGACGATCGAAGGCAACCAGGTCACGATCGGCGCCGAGGTCAAACGCGATGTCGAGCCGAAAGAGGGCGAGCAGCGGCTGCGCAGCGAGCGCTGTTTCGGCAGCGTCTACCGCAGCTTCACGCTGCCGGTCGAACTGGACGAAGGCGCGAGCGCGGCGAAATTCGAGAACGGCGTGCTGGAGCTGACCCTGGCCAGGAAGGCGGCGCCGGCCGGCCGGAAGCTGACGATCCAATAACCCGCGCCGCGCGGCATCCGCGCGGCCGGCCGGCGCGAGGCGGGGAGCCGGCAGTCGAGCGCCGTCCCCTCGCGCGCGCCGCCGCCGTGCTCGCGCCGCGGCATCAGCGCAGGCGCTTGGCCGGGTACTCCTCGTCGATGTTGTCGCGGAAGAAGCTCCACGGCGACGATGCCGTCGCCAGTCGGCGAAACGTTTCGGCCGACACCCCCGCGTATTCGAACGTCCCCGACGTGAGCTCCACCACCAGCACGCGCCGCCGATCGTCGTAGCCGGCGGCACGCAGATTGCCGCCGGCCAGTCTTTTCATCTCCATCGCCGCATCGCCCCCGCCCGTTCGCCGGGCCCCGCGGCCCGGACGGCGCCGCCCAGTATTCCCGCCGGCGAAGCACCGGTCAACGGGAATGCCGCGCCCGCCCATGGCGCCGGTCCCGGACGACGCCGACGCGCCGGACGGGCGCGCCCCGGCCTGGCGCCGGGTCCATGGCGGCGCCCTACTGCGGCACCACGTACGGCTGGCACCCTTCGAGCGTGAGGGCCGTGCCGTCGCGCACGAGCTGCAGTTCCATGCCCTTGCCGCGCAGCTCCATCAGGCCGTTGGTGTAGCGGACGCCCGACGCGGCGGCGATCTGGTAGAGCGTGACCCGATCGCCGCCGGGCATCAGCAGCCGCGCCTCGCCGGAGTCGAAGCGAATGACCAGGCGCTCGCCGGCGAGCTGGCAGGCGAAGGTGTTGCGGGCGGCCTCCTGCGCCTCCTTGCTGGGCGCCGTGTTGCAGGCGGCGAGCGCCGCGAGGGCCGCGAGGGCCGCCACCGCCGCCGCGCGGTGCCACGGCGTCCGCCGCCGGGGGAGGTGCATCGGGTCGATCGGCATGGACGGAGCCTCGCAGGCGGTGGGTGGGTCGCGGCGGCGGTGCCGTGCCCCGGGCGCGACGCTCACCGGACGTCCGCGAGCGCGGCGGCCATGCCGCGGCCGCCGTCGAACCTGCAGGCGTCGCTGTAGGACAGCACCTCGACCTGCCGTCCCGACCGGATCTCGCGCTGCATCGCCTGCCACCATTCGGGCCGGAGCAGGTCGGCGTGGTGGTACATGAAGCATGCGCGGGTCCGGGGGTCGGTCAGCAGGAAGGTGGCGAATTCCTCGGGAAAGATGTCCTTCGGGCCGACCGCGTACCACACGTCGTCCGACATGTCGTCCCAGCCCGGCGGCGGCTCCGGGATCCGGCGGAAGTTGCAGTCGGTCAGGTAATCGATCTCGTCGTAGTCGTAGAACACGACCCGGCCGAACCGCGTGACGCCGAAGTTCTTGAACAGCAGGTCGCCGGCGAAGATGTTGACCGCGGCGAGCTCCCGCAGCGCGTTGCCGTACTCGCGCATCGCGTGCATCCGCTGCGCGTCGTCGGCGCGCTCGAGGTAGATGTTGAGCGGGATCATCCGCCGCTCGATGTACAGGTGCTTCACGACCACGTGGCTGCCGTCGATCTCGATGACCGACGGCGCGACCGCGACCAGCTCGGCGATCAGGTCCGGCGAGAAGCGCTCGCGCGGGAACGCGACGTCGGAATACTCGAGGATGTCGGTCATCCGGCCCACGCGGTCGTGGTGCTTGACCAGCGTGTACTTGTCCTTGACCCGTTGGCGGTCGGTGTCCTTCGACGCGGCGATCTTGTCCTTGATCACCTTGAACACGTAGGGGTACGACGGCAGCGTGAACACGCTCATCACCAGCCCCCTGATGCCGGGCGCGATGATGAACTTGTCGCGCGAGTGCTTGAGGTGGTGCAGGAAGTCGCGGAAGAAGAGGTTCTTCCCGGCCTTCTGCAACCCGACCATCGTGTACAGCTCGGACGCGGTCTTGTCGGGCAGCACCGCGCGGAGAAAGCCGATGTACGCCGACGGCACTTCCATGTCGACCAGGAAGTACGCGCGGTTGGCCGAGAACAGGACGGCGAGATCGGCTTCGTCCATCAGCAGCGCGTCGAGGCGGAGCCTGCCCTCGGTGTCGTGCTTGACCGGCACCACGAACGGGTAGGTGTTGATGCCGTTGACGACGCGGCCGACGACGTAGGCGGTCTGGTTGCGGAAGAACGGGGACGACAGCACCTGGATCTGGTGATTCGGCTCCAGCGCGAACGGCCGCGGAAAGCGCGCCCGGAACGCGGCCAGAAGATTGATGATGTCGCGCCGGAAGTCGGCGAACTGGCGCTCGAAGCGAAGGTCGAGCACGATGTCGACCAGCGCCTCGCGCAGGCCCTGCTGCAGCGGGTAGTACGACTTGTACGACGGCGGCTCGGCGTCGATGTGCTCGGTGGAGATCGCCGGCCGGACGAAGATGAAGCGGTTGTGGTAGTAGACGCGGTGCAGGATCTTGACCGACACCGAGTTGAAGAACGTCTCGGCGCACTCGGGCTGCTTGTGGTCGATCAGCAGGCCGATGTAATGGAGCTTGACCTGCTCCCAGAGGCTGTCGCTGCCCGCGCCGACGAGGCCGGCCGAGCGGAATTCGTGCGCGACGCGCTCGGCCGTCTCGACCACGCGCCGGTCGTAGAAATCGATCCGGTCGCGGGCGACGTGCTGGATCGCGAGCCAGTTGCCGGCCTCGAAGTGGCGCTTCGCGGCGCGCGCGCATTCGCGGAACAGCGCGTAGTGCTTGTTGAAGCCGTCGAGCAGCGCCTGGGCGATCGCTCGCGCCTGCTCGACGGGTGGGGTGTGGCGTGTCGCGAGTGCCGCGGAGGCTATGGGCATGGGGCCGGGGGTCGGTTGCGGATCGCCGCCGGGCGCGGCGGTGGTCGCGTCATTGTGCGGCGGCGGCGGCGGCGGCCTGCATCTCCTTGACCGCCGCGTTGTAATCGTCGATCAGGGCGTTCGCGGCATCCTGGTACTGCTGCGCGCGCGCGCGCTGGTCGATCGCGTGCTTCTTGAAGCACTCGAGATAGGCATTGGCCTCCGTGCGCCACTGCCGCTGCCGGGTGTCGGAGGCGCCCCGGCCCGGATGCTCGGGCTTCGCGCCGCAGTCCGGCTTCGGCAGCACGACCGGGTCGGCCACCGCCGCCGGCGCGGCCGGGGTCTGGGCGCGCACGGGATGCGCCAGCAACGCGCCCGCGAGCGCGACCGCAAGCCAGAGGGAAAGGGCGCGCGGCCCCCCGCGATTCGAATTCATGGCGTTTCCTGTTTCGGGTCAAGCGCGCATTGTAGAGCGCGCCGGGCGCCCGGAAAAGTCAGGGCGCTCCCGCCGCGAACGTGTTGCAGCGCTTGACGTCGCCGCTGTCGAGCCCGACCCGGAACCAGCGCGCACGCTGCGCGGACGAGCCGTGCGTGAACGCGTCCGGCACCACGGCGCCCTGCGTGTGCTTCTGGATCCGGTCGTCGCCGACCGCGGCGGCGGCGCGCAGCCCTTCCTCGACGTCGCCGGGATCGAGGAGGTTCCGCCGCTGCGCGAAATGGCCCCAGACCCCGGCGTAGCAGTCGGCCTGCAGCTCGAGGCGCACGGAGAGCGCGTTGCGGCCGCGCGCGTCCATGCGCCGCGACTCGCGCTCGACCTGCTCCATGGTGCCGGCCAGGTTCTGGACGTGATGGCCGACCTCGTGCGCCACGACGTACGCCTGCGCGAAGTCGCCCGGCGCGCCGAAGCGGCGCGCCAGGTCGTTGAAGAACGCGGTGTCGAGATACACCTCGCGCGACGCCGGGCAGTAGAACGGGCCGACCGCCGCCACCGCGTGCCCGCAAGCCGACTGCGTGCTGCCGCCGAAGAGCACGAGCTTCGGCGGGACGTACTGCTGGCCCATCGTCTTGAACACGGCAGTCCAGGTGTCCTCGGTGTCGCCCAGCACATGCGCGACCATCTCCTTGGCTTCGTCGCGTACCGCCGGACGCGACGCCCCTCCGGAGCCCACCGGCGCCGGCGCGGTCTGCTGTGGCACCGCCACGGGTCCGCCGCCGCCTTCGAGCATGGCGAGCATCTCGAGCGGATTGACGCCGAACAGCAGGCTCGCGATCACCACCACGACGATCGCGCCGCCGCCCAGCTTGATGCCGGCGCCGCCCGTGCCGCCGCCCGAGGCGCCGCGGTCCTCGACGTTGTCACTGCGGCGGAAGTCTCCCCAACGCATATCTGTTTCCTCGCCGGTCAATCGTGGTTCCGGTGCTGCCTGCGACGGCCCGGCAGGCGTAGCCCGGCGTTGAGCGAAACGAAACCCGGGTGGTTCTCCGCGTGGGCGCCTGCCCCGGGTTTCGCTTCGCTCAACACCGGGCTACGAGGCCCGGGTCACGCGGCCCGGGTCACGGTTTCAGCGCCTGGTACAGGAACGGCAGGCTCACGTCCATCCGGTAGTCGACGTCCGAGTGATTGTCATCGTACTCCTCGTAGGTGTGCCGGATGCCGGCTTCGGCGAGGCGCTGCGACAGGATCCGCGTGCCGTAGTGGATGTGGTACTGGTCGCGCCAGCCGCAATCGATGTAGATGCCGCGCAGCGAGGCGAGATTGTCCTTGTACTTGCCGACGAGGTGGATCGGGTCGTGCCGGCGCCAGTTTCGCCACCGCGCTTCCAGCCGCTCGCCGGTGTCGAGGTGATAGGGCAGCCGAAAGCCGAGCGGCGCCGCGGGATCGGGATCGTAGGTCGCGGCCATGCAGACGTTCATGATCGCGTGGACTTCGGGATGGGACAGCTTCTCGCGGCGCCAGACCGCGTCGAGGAAGCGCTTGACGCGGCCGTCGTCGAAGCCGTCGGCGAGGCCGGGGCGGGCGGCCGCGTCGCGCAGCACGGCGGAGGATCCCTCCTTGCGCTTCGGCTCACGGTACTTG
>Ga0316622_100000919_pt1 | contig 18336 bp, 13 predicted proteins | sample OWC_Aug_OW2_C1_D_FD_207646 | JGI IMG/M metagenome (GOLD analysis project Ga0316622, IMG submission 207646) | Wetland soil microbial communities from Old Woman Creek delta, Ohio, United States - OWC_Aug_OW2_C1_D5_C | ecosystem: Environmental > Terrestrial > Soil > Wetlands | place: USA: Ohio... | reverse complement strand
CTGGCGGTCGATGAGGATCGTTACGACGCAGCCATTGTCAACTGGGCCGACCTGGATAACGACGGCAGGATCGACATTCTGATGGCTCTTGACGAGAACAGGGAATTTCGCCGTTGGTGGGAGTTCCGCAAGGAACTCAAGCCGCGTGGCCGGTGGGACGTGATGGCCCTGCGCAACACAATCGCGCCAGGCCACTGGCTTCAGATTGCGCTCGTAGGAGATGAGGGCAACCGGCAAGGCATTGGTGCGATGGTGTCGGTCACGGCGGGGAATGAGACCCGGGTGCAGGCGGTGGGAGCGAGCGAGGGATCATTTTTTTCACAGGGTCATTACCGTCTGTACTTCGGGCTGGGTCCGCATCAAAAGGCAAGTGCGATCAGGGTGCGCTGGCCAGATGGCGTCGAGCAGGAACTGCGGGACGTTGCAGCGGACCACCTCGTTACCATCGAACGCAAGGCGGCGCGGTAGCCCTCTAACGACATTACGAGAGCCGACTCGGATCCTGCCGATGATCATTTCGCATTCACGAAGATTCATCTTCATCAAGTCCGCCAAGACGGCGGGCACCAGCCTGGAAGCGGCGCTCTCGAACTATTGCGGAGGCAACGACGTGGTCACCCCTCTTGGCGACTACGAATTCAACCGTGACGAAACGGGGCGGTGGGTTCATCTGTCGATGAATGCGGAGGGGTTTGAGCAGCATGACTGGGGCGTCACCATCAGGGACAAAGTCGGACCGGCCGTGTGGAACAGTTATTTCAAGTTCAGCATCGCACGCAACCCATGGGATCGCGTCGTCTCCCTCTTTAATTGGAAAGCCAGGAACGACAAGTCTCTCAAGCCCAAGACGGGACTGCTTGGCAAGATTGGCTTGCCGGTTGACGAACTTCGAGAGGTGCGGCGCAGGTTTGCGGAGTTCGTGCTGGGGGACTGGGAAACGAACGATCGCTTCTACGTCATCGATGATGAACTCTGCGTCGACTCAATCATCCGTTATGAGTCGCTGGCGGACGACACCCTGGGCCTTTGCCGCCGGATTGGCGTACCGCCGATCGAACTGCCGCGGCTGAAGTCGGGATTCAGGCCGGGCCAGTACCACTATTCACAGTATTACGACGAGACAACCAAGGCGATCGTTGCCGAACGCCACCGAAACGATCTGCGGTTGTTCGGCTATCGATTCGAGTGCGCTTGACGCTGGCACTGCAGAGCGAGATTGGGGAGGGGCACACTGAATGGCGGGCATCGCAGGAATAGTCGGCGGCGAGCCAACCCGGCACGACGCGCTCATCGCGCAGATGTCGCAATCGCTGACGCATTCGGCGAGGGCAAAGGCCGATTTGTGGAGTGACTCGCGGGCGGCGCTTTGCCGCGTCAGGAGCGGGCACGACAATCCGGAGACGCAGCCGCTGTTCGATCGCGACCGCACCCGGTGCATCGTCATGTTCGGCGAGTGCTTTGGCTACGAACAGAAGAAGGCGGAACTCGAGCGGCAAGGGCATCGCTTCGAACATCCTCGGAACGATGCCGAGTTCTGTCTCAAGCTATACGAAGCCGAGGACGAGCGCGGGCTCGCGCAGCTGAGCGGCTCATACAGTTTTGCCATCTACGATGTCGGCCAGGGTGAGCTGATCCTCGTGAACGACCGGCTCGGGTCGCGATCCATCTTCTACGGGACGACGCCGGACGGCCGCCTTATCTTCTCGACCCAGGTGTCCTCAGTGCTGTGCTCACCGGACATCTCGCGCGAACTCGATGTCGGAGCGGCGCTCGAGTTCTGTGCCCTGCAGCGTGTCCTGGGTTCAAAGACCTACCACAAGGCCGTGGCGGTGCTGCCACCCGCTTCGATATTGCGCTTCCGCGACGGCAGAGTAACGGTTTCGCCGTATTGGGAGATGCGCTACAGGCCGGAGGCTGGCTCGGCCAACGACTACGCCGCGGAACTTGCCGCGACGTTCAAGCGTACCGTTTCACATGTCTCGCGGGGCGGCGCGCGGGTTGCGATGCTGCTGAGCGGCGGGCTGGACGCCAGGATGGTCGTTGCTGCGGCCGATGGAGACTTGACTTGCGTTACTTTCGGCGACTACATGAACCCGGAAGCCGAGACGGCGCGGGAGATCGCGGCAGCCAAAGGATTTGGCTTCCAGTTCCTGCAACGGGAGTCAGACCACTATCCGAATTTGATCGATGCGGCCATCGAACTCGGCGGGGGCATGCACGCGTTCAATCACGCGCACACCGTCGGCTTCGCGGAGCGTTTCCCGGAGCGCTTTGATGTCGTGACCCACGGCTACGCGCCCGAACTGCTCTTTCGAGGATCGAGTCTGCCCAAAGTCATTCGACACCTTGGCTCGATCGAGATCGGCGAACGCCTCGACCCGAAACTGAACGCGTCAAACCTGGCCGAGCGGATCTTCTCGCGCGGTTACAGTCTTCTCGGCAAAGGCTGCGCGGAACTGTTGAGCCCGGTAGGGCGCGATGTCCTGATGGAAACATTGGCAGCGGACGCCCGTCAAATGATCGCGGAAGCGTCGGCGGCCTCGTCGGACGTCTACGACCAGTTCCTTTGGCCGGACGTTCGATACCACGCGCGCTATCCCTCGATGCTGTTCGAGACGTCCCTTCGGGCGTACAGGACAGAGCGCAGCTTCGTGCTTCATAACGAGGTGCTGGATCTTCACCTGCGGATGCCGAGAGCGCTGCGCAGCGATAGCCGTTTATGGGTCGAAGCCCTGAACAGGCTTGACCGCAGAATTGCACGCATTCGCAATGCGAACACGGGTTTTTCGCCGACGATGCCTCCTCCGCTGGCTGGTGCGCTCAAGACGGCATCGAATTGGGTGACGCGGCTGCCACTGGTCTGGCGGCTGAGCAAGGCTCGCCCCACTGCCGAGTCGCCGCGCCCCGGCGCGTCGCCGATCTCCTGGCCCAGGTTCGACTGGCTGATTCGCAACAATCACTTGCTGCGTCAACGCATCACGTCCACCTTGAGCGATCCTGATGCATTGCCGCCGCAATACTTTGACCACATCGCAATTCGAAGGGTGGTCGACGACCATCTCGCGGGTCGGCGCCAAAGCCGAACGATCTTGTTCGCTTTGTTGACGTTTGGCTCATGGCACAAGAAGTACGTGTGCCGGACAGTTAGCCATGCATGAGATTGGTGATACAAGCGCGTGTGCCGGTTGCCGACGCGGAGAAGCCGCTGTTGCTTCAGGAAACAGGAGGACAGATGCGAACGAACGGCAGCCCTCTTGAACTGCGCGTTGGCCTGCGCGTGGCTCTTTGTCTATGCGGAACAGTGTTCGCATCCCCGCAGATTGCGGCCGGCGAAATTACCGCCTCGGAGCTTCTGTCTCTAAGCCCGGTCTGCCAGGCCGTTCTGCAAAAGAGCCACTTGAACCGGGCCGAACGGTTGCGTCCGTATGCCCATCTGGTGTCGGGCAGTTGCGGAATCATTCACACCTGCGCTGGCGAACTTGCCTTGGTCAGATATCGACAATGGAGCATGCCATATTCATCGAACCCGGACGTCAAGGCGAGAAACGAGCGGAAGCGTAATGACCTCTTGGGTACTGCGGCAGCGGAATTCTCCTACGAGATACGCTGTGCGCCTTCCTCGTATCCCCTGCTTCCGATGATTCATACGGGACGAGGAAATGCCTTGTCCCTTGGCAACAGGCACAAGGAGGCGCTGGCGGACTTCGCGCGGGCACTTGAGTTGGATCCCAATTACGGTCCCGCGAAGCAGGGCCTCGCAGCGGCGCAGGCTCGGGCGGCCATGCCGAAGTCCGGGAGGTGAATAGGCAGGCATGTTTGGGGGGCTCTTTACCCCGCGCCGAGCGCGATGAGATTCGAGTTCTCCATGGGTGCGGTGGCTGCTGGGTTTCTTGCAACATTCGATTGCGCAGCGAGTGGTTGCCATCCGACGTGGTAAGTCCGGGTTTCGGCTGTCGGGCTTGACTCCGCGTCAAGTGCGGCGCAGTTCCCGATGGTTTTCTTTGTAATCGTGCCGCCGGTTTCTGCCCGCCGTGTGTGCTGGGTGTCGGCTGTCTTTGCGCAGATGTGGTCCCAACAATGACACTGGGTCAGCGGATCAGGAGCGGTGTCGCCTGGGTGATGTTCGGGGAAACGGGCAGCCATGTGCTGCAGTTTCTATTTGGAATCGCGCTCGCCAGGCTGCTTGTGCCGGCCGACTTTGGAATGATCGCGACGATTCAGATCCTCACCGGCATTGCCGGGATAGTGTCCAGCGGCGGTATGGGCCAGTCCCTGATCCGTGCCAGGGAGGCGTCGAAAGAGGACTTCGACGTTGTGTTCACGCTGCAGTTTGGCGTGTGCCTGCTGATATGCGCCGCGATCTTTGCCATTGCGCCATGGTTCGCGCGCTTTTTCGAAAATCCGCTCTACGTTCCGCTGCTTGGAATCTCGGCCTTGAGCTTTCTGCTGCGGCCTTTCGCAGTGGTTCGGTCGGCCTGGCTGACGCGGGAGATGAGGTTTAAGGGGGCAGCCACGGCGAACCTGGGCACTAGCGTGGTGATCGGTTTTGCTAGCGTAGGGATGGCATTTGGCGGTATGGGGGTCTGGAGCCTGTCGCTTTCCGGACTGCTTGCGGCGCTGACGATCAATCTTCTCCTCTATCGCCTGTGTCCGCTTCGCCTGAATCTTCGGTTAGACGCCTCGACGATGCGGCGGCATGTCACGTTCGGGTTCAACTTGACTGTCCTGGACCTGATCAGCCACTTCCGGATGCAAATCTTCAACCTGATTCTGAGTAAGCTCGCAGGGCCCGCCGCCCTTGGGCTGTTCAACAAGGGTGAGAGCTTGGCGCGGATGCCTAATCGCCTGATCACACCCGCAACTGGCAAGGTGGTGTTCCGTGCGCTGAGTTCCGTATCAGATGATCTCGATCAGTCGAAATACATTCTCTATCGGACCATCACACTCTTATCCGTCTACATCTATCCGTTCTTGGTTATCTTGATCTGGGTGGCAGAACCGCTGATCTTGTTCCTCTATGGCGAGAAGTGGTTGGCCGCTGCCGCGCCCGCCCGGATTATCGCGATAGGAAGCCTCATTTTGCCTGCCCTCCGTCCCTGTTCTGTCTTGCTGCAGGCACAGAATAGGCTGCGCCAGGAAATCGTTGTCTCCGTAATTGCGCTTGTTGTCGGCGCGGCCGGATGCTTCGTTGGACTTCGGTGGGGGCTCGTTGGTGTGGCGTGGAGCGTGGTTCTGTCGCAGGCGCTGTCGTTCGCGTTGCTGTATGCCTTTGCTTACAGGACTATTTCGACGCGTCTTTCAGAATTAGGTCAGGCCCTTGCGCCTGCATTGATCCTGAGCGCTCTCTTGTGGATCTCATTGGCCGCGCTGCACTGGTTCATTGCGGAACTTGCGCAGCGGACCCCCTTTGCGTACCTGGCCGCAATGGGCGCGGTAGGCGGTGCGGTCTATGGCGGAGCGTTTCTGTTCTTGCCTATGAAGACCCTGGAAGGGGAGGTCGCGCGGTGGCGCGCACGGCTCAGCGCGGCCCGCAGGAAGGCGAAGTTCTGGAGTCATTAGGCAGCACGCGGCGTTCCCGGTGGTGCCGCTGCCGGGCGGCGCCCTGGGACGTGGATCTCATGGCGTGAGTAGCATTGATGCAATTCTCGATCAGCGCAGACGGCGCAATAGCGACAGGCCGAATTGGAGACAGAAGTTCCCGCAGCGGCGGTCACCGCCCGCGCGAGCTTTTCCGGAATGTTTTGTTTGAGGCATAGCTTGCAGTCCGACAGGCGTAGCAATGCGGAGCAAGATGAAGATGTCGGCGGCGTGCCGCCTCGACCAACTCGATCGTCTGCTTTCGGAATACCACCGGATGGGGCGGCTTGGTCTTGCTCGTCGTTGACTCGCATCTGCGCAACAGTGCGGTGTCTTCGAAAAGGAGTCAACTTCAAGTCCAGGTCTGGAATGCCACCGAAGGTCGCGGACTCGACAGCGGGCGTAAGTGTGCCGGGGCAAACGCCGCGAATGGAGTTGGCACGGCTATTGGTGTGGCACACGATCGTCTGGCCTTGCGCGACGCTTGTACTCGCGACCCTTCTATTCTGGGTCGGCACGCCCATTGGACCTTTCCATCTCTGGATTGGTCTGCTGGCCTCGGTGGCGCTCTCGATCTGGGCCGGCGTCGATTGGCGCGCGTCGGTGAAGGCGGTCGGTGCACTCCTGTCCGTTGCATTGCCGGCTGCGCTGGCGCTGGAGTGGGCATACGACTTCAGCGGCGATGGTCAGCTCTACCACCTTCCTGGCGTCCTCGCGCTTGCCCAGGGTTGGAATCCATTCCTGAATCCTCGCCTTGCCGACTGGAATGCTGCTTTCGAGCAGGCACTCCCGATCGCGGGAACCTACGTCCAGCACTACGCAAAAGGTGCCTGGATCGTCGGCGCTGCCATTTACCGTGGCACGGGCCTTCTCGAGGCAGCGAAGCTGCTCAATCTGCTCTTCATGTGGGCGGTTTACATCGTTGCGGCGCAGGCCGGGCGGCAGGCGGGCCTCGGTCCCCTGTTGTCTCGAGCGGCTGCAGTGGCTGTTGCAGCCAATCCGATCGCCTTGTACCAGGCCACCAGCTTCTTCATCGATGGCCAGGTGGCGTCCTTGTATACGCTTCTCCTTCTGCTATCGATAGAGCACTTTCGGCGACCTGACACGCGTTTGCTTGGACAGATTGCGGCGATCGTCGTGTTGCTGGCAGAGCTGAAATTTACCGGTCTCGTGTACGCGGGATTCGTTGGGGCCTCCCTTTCCGCGCTCGCCTGGATGAACGGCTGGCGACGGCCGATCCTGGCCTACTTGATGGTCGGGTCAATTTCGCTTGCTCTTGCGGTGATCGTTGCCGGCTTTCAGCCTTATGTCACCAACGTGCTTCAGCACGGGAACCCCTTCTATCCCGCAATTGGTCGGGAGGATGGGCGGAACATCCAATACAAGGAGGCGAGTCCGGAGTTTCTCGCGAAGAATCGCGTGGAGAAGCTAGTTCGGTCTGTGTTCTCGGAATCTGGTCTCGGCGGGTACCCGCGCTGGAAGGTGCCATTTGCCGTCCAGAAGACCGAGTTGTATGCGTTCTTCGACGCGGGTCCCCGGGTAGGCGGGTTCGGACCGATGTTCGGCGGATTGCTAGTCACCGCGCTGATCCTCTTTGCTCTTGCGTGGCCATCCTTGCCAAGGAAGGCTCGCCATTGGGCGGGGGCTATTGCTTCCGTCATCACGCTCTCGACGCTCTTGAATCCGGAAGCTTGGTACGCGAGGCTTGCGCCTCAACTTTGGCTGCTGCCGTTGCTTCTGTTGGCCTGTACCCTGTTGTCCACGAGCAACTGGATGCGGCGCGCCGCCATCGTGGCAATCGTGGCAATGATCGGAAACGCAGTTTTGGTGGGAGCCCTGAACTGGGGGCGGACGATCCAGAAGAACGTCGAATTCAGGGAGCAGATCGCGATCCTGCAGGAGGCAACACGACGTGATCCGGTGCAGGTTACCTTCCATCCGCTCTTCCGGTTTGTAACCGAGCATCGGCTGCGCAAGTATTCGATCCCGTACGTGGCCGTCGAGACGGCCGACTGTGAAACGCCAAGGCCGTTCTCTTACCCGAACTCGATGGTATGTCTTCCATGCGGCAAGTGTGAGCCACATCGCTAGAAGGGGCGGTCGCGAGGCCGGATGAAGTCGCGAATTCCGGCGTCGCGTAGGGAACCGTGCCCGCTGCTTCAAACGGCGGGCCATGACGTCAAGCTGTTCGCCCGACCAGGAAGACGCCGCAAATCACGAGCATCGTGCCGAGCAGGCGCTGGGCGCTCAACGGCTCCCCCAATAGAATATGGCCCAGCAGCGCCGTTAGAACGAAACCCAACCCGACGAACGGATAAGCCGCGCTCACGTCCACGCGGGCAAGGACCAGCAGCCAGATGAGCGCGCCGAGTCCGTACAGGGCGAGTCCGGCGAGGACCCGCACGTCGCTAAGTATGGTCAGGAACGCCTCGACGAGGCTTGCGTTGCGCTGCAGGACCTCGGCGATGCTGCCGCCGGACATGCCGAACTTCAGAGTGATTTGGGCGATGGCGGAGAGTCCGACGCTGAAAAGAATCAGGCCGAGAAGCTTAGGGGTCATCGTAGGGGTCCTTCGAACGCAGCCGCTTGGCGTCGGCAGCGGTCAGGTCGAGACCAGGAGAATCACGGCACTCGCCGCTCCGAGATACCAACTTGCGCGATCCTTGACCGCGTAAACGACAGGATCGTCGTGCATCTCTCCTCGTGCAGTCTTCAGCCAGAGACGGCTAATCCAGTAGAGGAGGACCGGACAGAGCATCCAAAGGACCTCGGGCCTCGAGTACAGGGTCGCGACCACGTCGCTGTTGATGTAGAAGGCGACGACGAGGACGGCCAGGTAGCCGCTGCTGATCCCCATGGCCGTCAACGGCGTCCTGTCGGCGACCCGATAGTCGCGTCCCCGTGTGGCGTCCAGTCCCTGCTTCTCTATCGTGAACAGTTCCGAGCAGCGTTTCACCAGGGCCAGGCTGGTGAAGAGGAAGACGCAGAAGGCGAGAAGCCAGAACGACGGCCAGACATTCGCTGCAGCGCCGCCCGCGATCACACGTGTGGTGAAGAGCGCCGCCAGCACGAATACGTCGATCAGTACGTAGTGCTTGAGCCTGAACGAATAGGCCAGCGTCATTGCCAGATAGGCCAGCAGGATGCCAAGAAACGGCATCGACACGGCCGCGCCGATACCGCATGCAAGCAGCGCGAGAAGCGGAGCCGCGACAAGCCCATGGCCGACCGAAAGCTCGCCTGCGGCAAAGGGCCGTGAGCGCTTTCGGGGGTGGCGTCGGTCGGCGTTGAGATCAAACAGATCGTTCAGGATGTATACGGAAGACGCGCACAGCGAGAACGCGACGATGCCGACAAGAACGTGGAGCAGTGCATCAAGATCGGAGAAGCGATGTGCTGCCAGCAGGGGTACGAGCAGCAACAGGTTCTTGATCCACTGGTGAACTCGGAGGGCGCGGACAGTACTGGAGAAGCCGGGCCGCCTATCGTCGAATCGTTGGGTGACTGTCGCCTTGCCGGCGAGTTCGGATTCGACGCCAGGGACCGGGTTCACCAGAACGGCGCCGGCGGCGCTGTCCCAGACCGCAAGATCCTTGCGGCAGTTTCCGGCGTACTCGAAGGGCTTGCCATCGGCGTGCGCCAGAATGGCGCGGGCCTTGTTCGCTCCAGAGAGGTTGGTACGGCCATCGCTGGCAAGGATCGAAGAAAAGATGCCCACGTGAGCCGCAACCTGCCTCGCATACTTCTCGTCGGAGGCGGTGGCGAGCACCAGCCTTCGGCCCGCGGCCGCTTCTTTCTTCAGGAAAGAAAGGAAGCTCTCGCTGTAGGGCAGGCTGCCGACGTCGATGTGCACACGTTCGGCGATCGCGCGCTTCAGGTGGGCGCGTCCCTTCGCGAGCCAGACGGGAAGCGAGAACAATGCCAGGGGATCGCGCTTTGCCAGGCCGAGGACGGCCTCGTGCAGGAGGTCAGTCTTGATGAGCGTTCCATCCAGGTCCACGTAGAGTGGCCGCTGCTGCACCTTGGAATCCTCGTTATCTTGACTGCATGCAGCGCACGCCACGGGCCGACCTCGCTAGGTCACTGACCAGCAGGGCAGGCCGCGGCCCGTGCCGACAAGGGGAAGGAGAAGTAGATCGGCTGAGCGCACTTTGTGACCGGCACAAGTGTGTAAATGATGGACTTGCTGCGCAGGCGATGCTCGGTGATCATCCGAAAGCTCGGATGGATGGTCACCTCGAGCGGGCCGGCGGCCGACGCAGTCCTCAGTTGATTCATCTGGGCCCTGAAGTCGAGCGACTTCCCGGCTGCCCTCGACCAGTTGAGTCCGGCAACGAGAAGCGCGTTCGCCAGCAGGGTGGCGATGAGGAGGGCGGCGGCCCGTCGGGGCCAGCCGACCGCGCCGACGACAAGGGCAGTGGCCAGAATCACGGGCACCAGCCAGATCTGGGGCGACAGGCGCGCCCACCATGCCTCCGGGTTCAACAGCGCAGCAGCGGTCACCGCCGCGGAAAGATAGGCGCCGACCCGCCAAGGGGCCTGCCGGGTCTTCGCCCTCGCGAGCGCGAAGGCCGGCAGGGCGATCAGTAGAGCGGACCCGAAGAGCGGCCCAAATCCCCCGTATCGCGGCTCGGTATTGAAGAAGACGTAAAGCTCGTCCTTGCTCACCGTGAATGGCGGCTTCCAGCGCGGCATCTCGCCCCCGCTCGAGTACGCGAAGGTGGAGCGCACCAGCTTCTCTGCCCGGTTCATCGCCAGGAACTGTGGCGGAGCGGTATTCCACTGTACGTTTCGGCCGTCTCCGTGGCCCAGTGCCGGATAAAAAGGGTGACCGTGCTGCTCGACATTGGTGACATACGGCTGGTATCCGAGGAGCAAGACGCCGATCAGCACTGCGGCGGCTCCCGTCGAGGCGTGGATGAGCAGCGCGGAGCGCCGGCCGGAGAACCACGCAAGGAAGGACATCGCAGCAACCAAGGCGACCGCAAAGACCACGCCGGTGAACTTCACTTCCACGAGCAGTACGACGCACGCGGCAAGCAGGAGCAGGGGTTGCGGTCGCGGTCGCCGCAGGTACTCGAGAGAAACGAGGACGCAGAGTGCGCACAAGGAGGCAACGTGGCCATCGACGAAGAAACTCGGGGCCTGGTAAAGGCTGACCGGATTGACCGCGAACGCAGCGGCCAGGACGTGGCGCCACGTTCTTCCGACGTTGAGGCGTTGCAGGAGCGCCAGCGCGTACCAGTAGACCGCAACGAGGTAGAAGAGATTGAGGACCTTCGTCGCTTCGAGCAGACCGGTCGCACGGAAGGCCGCGGCGGAAATGATCCAGGCTCCCTTGGCGTAGTGCTGGACATAGCCCGATGTCGGCAGGTCGTTGATGTCCCGACGGGCGAGTGCCTGGGCGAACTCCCGGTTCCAGTCGGCCAGTACCGGAATCTGGAACGGATTCCAGCCTTCGGCCAGCGCCAGGATGGCCGGAAGGTGATACCACTGTCCGTCACCGCTGAAGTCCAGCAGGAACTCGCCGAAGGCGCCGCCGACAAGGGCGAGCACCGTCAGTCCGCCCGCTGCCCGCACGAAGGTCGCGCGATCGCCGGCAAACCGCCAACCAGCCGCCAAGGCGATGAGCAGACCGGCCCACAAATGAAGGGGCCCGATCGGAACGCCGATCCAGAACAGGATGCCTGTCAGCGCAAGCGTGGCGAACGGCCAACTGATTGCGAGGACGGCGGCCACCTCTGGGGCGGAAGGCCGCGATGGAACGAGAACTTCGACGGGTTTGGTGTCAATCACGCCGGGTTCCACCGCGCAGCGGCCGATGCTGCCGGGGATCTCGTCAGCGGTCTTGGTCCAGATGACCGACGCAGAGGTTGTGGTCCAATGATCTCCATCAGCTGCCGCGCCACGCTCCGATGTCCTGTGAGCGTCAAGTGGCCGTCGATCAAATAGAAGTCTTGCGGACCATGTTGCACGTCAACAAATTCAACGTGCGGCATCTGCCTATCCTTTCCAACGGGAAAGTTGCGAAATGGCTTTCCGTGTTCATTGCTATAAAACACAATGATCCGCTTATTGTTTAAGCTCTCATATTTTGAAAGTGTTGCGATCAAAGGCCCATAATGATCGGAGAAATCATAAGATTCCTGCTGATATCGCCTCCGACTGGCCGCAACCAGTGGCACTTTGAGCGTAAATACATAACCGCGCAAGACGTAGCGCAAGTCGGCAAGAAGTGATCGGTCTTTTGCCTTAAATAGCGACTCGAAAATGCCTTGCGTGTTCTCCGATGGACGTGCTCGAAATTCAATGTTTTCTCTGAGGTCATTCTCACAGTATTGGATGACAATGGTGTCGACCGCGGCAATCAAGCCGGACTTCTGCAGTCTCAAGAGCTCCCGTGCCGTCCCATAGCTGGAGACGGCGAGGTTGTAAACGGGTCGGCCGCTAAGTCTTTCCAGTTCGGCTGCGAACGTTTCCTGATCGTTTACTCCCCAGCCCATCGCATGCGAATCTCCGACAACGGCAATGCCGACGCCTTCAGGTTTTGGGTCTGTGCCGCGGCCCTCTTTGCCAAAACTCAAGACGGTCGAGAACTCGGCATTCTCAAACAGGCACGTGCCTTCTCGGGGCTTATAAACAAGATCCTCATCGTATTGCGCGCAATCGGGTCTGGCTTGCCAGATGTTTCTTTCCCCTTGAAAGTATAAATATCTTTGCGTTGGCAATATCCACGGGATATGGCCGGCAATGTGATTCCGCAGCAGCAGTAAGCTCAAAGCGAAAACGCCGGCACTGACAGTCAGGTACATAAGAGATAGCAGTAGCAACCAACCAAGTATTCTTGCGCGGACTGGCTGCTTGGCTGGACGCGTAGCCGAGCTCATGATTTCTGGCAAGTGCTCAAGGAGTCACGGAAGGCATGGGCTGCGGCTGCGTCGAATCGAGAGCCCAGCGATGATCTGCGGCGGCGGCTTCGAGCTATCTGTTCGCGGAAGGCGGCTCGGCTGGGTCTCGCATTCATGTCTCTGGCTTTGCGATATCCAGTCACACGGAGGGCTAGTTGGATGGCACGGTCGTCGCCCCTTGTGTGGGGCTCGAAAACACGATCACGCCCATGCCGTCCACCACGCCTACGCTGCTTGGATGGGGCCAAGCTCCGTGCACAGCCGCATACTCCAAGACCTTGGGCAGGGTCGCGTCGGCCCGCACAAATTTGACTTCGTCTCGCATGAGGCGAGCGAGCAGGTTCATGTGGCCGGGCGTCATGTAGTTGTTGGCCACGCCCGTGGACGGACGGAAGGGAAAGTCCGACGGCATGGCATAGCTGCCGACCACGGCGACGGTCTTGCCGTCCCAGCTGGACTCTGGGATTGCCCGTAGCCGGGCGAGGATCTGAGTCAGCGTCGCGTAATGCGCCAGCGTGTTCAGATGGTTGACGGTCGAGATCCAGCTGCATTGCATGGTGTAGCCGGCAACGAGGAACACGGCAGCGACCGCCGATCCGTTTCTAATGAGTGTCCTGCTGCATTTCAAGATCACCAGCACGGCGAGCGCGATCGTCAGTGCGTAGCCGGTGAGGGTAAGAACGTGGAAACTCCCCGCAGGATGCAGGAATTGCAATGTGCGGGGAGAAAGGACGACAAGGCCAAGCAGTGTCAACGCCGAGATCCTGGCGGGCAGGCTGCGCGAAACGAGAAGGCAACTGAGCGCGGCCGCGGCCAGCAGCAGACCGTGGAGTACCTTGAGCGGTTGCGGCAGATATGCCTCGGGCCACACGAAGAATGCCCGCGACCCCCGCAGGACCTCGGAGACCGCGTGGGAAAACCTTAGACCGTGCTCAAGGCGGCTGCCTAAGCTAAATGCCTGATCGGCTCCGTGCGCGGAATCGAAGTGAATATCGAGCAATGAAACCGCGAACACATGCAAGATGCCGCCGACTGCGATAGCGACTACGGTAGCCATTGCTGAGCGTCCGATAGCACGGAGCGCGGGACGGTTCAGTTCGGGGGCAAACAGCGTTTGCGTCAAGAGCCACGCCAGAAGGATGGTCACGGCGTTCGCCAGCACCGCTTGGTAGATGGAGAAGGCGACAAAGAAGAGAAGGGCGGCGAGCGCGAGAGTGATGGCTCTCGCGCGCGCCGCGACGACCACGGCGGCGGCGGCGAGCAGATGGGCGAGGGGGTAGGCGACCATCACCGAGTTGTACTGATAGACGTGCGCCATGTAGGGAAAGACGCAGAGAATGGTCGCCACCAACGCGATGTCCAGAGTCCGGCGGGCTCCCCAAAAGTTTGCGACGAGAAGGCCATAAGCGCACATCAGCAACATGCCCAGCGCCATGTGCAGGAACGGCGCAAAGTGGCCTTGCAGTGCGTAAAAGAAGATCCATGAATGGACGAACCGACCGAGGTAATAACCGACGAGCGGCTTCTGCACCATCAAGTGGGTGAGGTCGTCATGGTGCAGAGTGAGATTGGTCATCTCGAAGCCAAAGGCGAGCAGACTCACCACGGCCGTGACGAGGAGGGCGCGCCTTTGGGCCTGATCAATGCGGTTCCATCGATCCTGCAAGAGCTGTTCGATCGGTACTTGTAGCAGACGGATCATCTAAGAGTGCGCCGGCTTGATCGCGACGAGCGAACGTGCGGTTCCATCGGTTTAAGGAGTGTTGGGTTCGCGGTCGAGGTCGCGACCTGCAGTGAGGCTGGCCCAGTTTTGGGCATTTGCCGCATTTGGGCGCCGTCTACCGGGGCGGGAGACCGAGGCGAGCGCAGATGCGAGACGCGAGTTGCGGGTACTCGAGCACCGGCTCTCGCATCGAGAGGATGTTGTTGCGCATTCCTGAAATTTCGCGCTCGGTGATTTGACAGATCCTCTCAATCGCCGCCGGCCAACCGTTGGCCTCGACCGCAATGCAGGTTCGGCTGTCCACGAGTTCGACTCCATAAAGGTCGAGCTCGTCGGCGCTAAGCACGGGAATGCTGCCCCTGAGCATTGCCTCGATTGGTCGATGCGTGATCAGAGAATAGCCGCGCGGGCAAAGGGTGAAATCGGAGCGCGTCAGCATATCGACAAAGTCCGCTGGTGGCACTCCGGCCGGCTCGGCGTCCGAATATTCGTGCCAGAACATCGACTTGCCCGGCCGTGGGGAGCGGGCGCCGCCAGATGGTGTGTGGAACAAGTGCCGCACGGAATCCAGGATGGCCTTGCGCGACCCCGGATCCTGGCTGCCCAGGAAACTAACCAGCACCGGCCGGAGATCGTCGGCGTTCCAGTCGCATGCATGCATCGCGCTGAACAGGTCGGGCAGGTGAAGGAACTGAGAATGAGCGTCGAAGCCAATGACATCCCGTCGTCGAAAGGACCGGAAGAGATCGATGCCATGGAAACCATCCTTGTAGACGATCCGGTCGACCTTGCCGACAAGCGCGCCAAGGGTTCTCGTCTCGAGCCACTGCAGTTTCATCGCTTCGCTCCAGCAACGGCTCCTGTCCCCCGAACTGATAAGCGTTATGGCGCGCGCCCGGGGCGCAAGAAGTGGCAGCGCCTTGACCGCTTCGGCGGGTCGCGGAAAAGTCTGCACGATGAGGCGGTCTATTGCTTGCGGCACTCTGAAGGAATCGCCGCCAAAGACATGAATGCCCTCCGTTTCTGCGAGTCTTTTCTGAATTCCGCTTTCGACCCGTGTGCCGTACTCAGGGTCGGCCACCCAAACAGATACCTCATAGTTGCACTCGCGCAGGGCCCTGCAGATTGTGTAAGTGAGGGAATCTGTCCGAAATACGAGGTGCCACAAGTTCATGGGTCCTGCCCTATGCGGCGGGATATCCGGTGGCGTGGCGCCATAACCGATCTAGGCGGGTTCCTTCGCGCGAACCCTAAGCGGGCCGACGGAAAGCCGCTCGCTGTTGTAGGCCGGCTGTTGGCCCGACGCCCCATCAACCGCATCGATATCTGCCGCCCGGAGCACGGCGTGCGCGGCAGCCATCCTCCATTCGGAAGTCGCCGAGAAGATCAGGCCGTCTGCCGCGGATCGCTCCAGAAGCCGGCACATCGCAAGCCCCCGACTGGCTCCGTCGCCGTCGGCAACCGAGTTCGCCGGGCTTGCCTCTGCTGCCTCCGAAAGCTGTGGCGCGAGGCGTATTGCCGTGCCGCCGACACCGCGCCTGAATGCCCCTTTGCCTGCGCGGGCAAAATAAGTCACGCCCTTGGCAGGAGCATGAACGACGCCGTAGATCGGACGCCCGTCCTCGATCAGAGCCAGATTGACAGAGAAATCGTCTTCTGCCGCCGTTAACGCTTGGCGGCCGTCGAGCGGGTCGACCAGCCAGACATGATTCCAGTGTTTGCGCTCGGAATATGTGGCAGGCTCCTCGAGCGGCGAGAGGATCGGGATATCTGAATTGAGTTTCTTGAGGCCAGCCACAATCACTTTGTGCGCTGCCTGCGCTGCTGCTCCAGGCGCATCGCGGCCGAGCGCGGCTTGCAGTGCTCGGTCCAGCAAAGCCATCGGTTCGAGCGGCCTGCGCGCGGCCTTGCTGGAAGTCGGTAAAGCAATCTTGCCGCGGTATCGCTTCAGCAGTTCGCGTCCGGCAGCCTCGGCGACCGCCACCAGATCCTCGATGCTCATCCACCGTATCTTGGTGACGTTGGCCTTGGGAAAGGGGACATCGGGAACCGGCCGCTCGACGAAGGGGCAAAGTTTCTCCCAGCCGTCTCCTCGAGCGACGTCAAGTACCAGCAGGTCTTGCGGCCGGTGCTTGAAGTACTCGAACACGCCGTTGACGAAACGCTCGTACCCGCTCGCGAATCGCCTCTCATCGAAGATGTTCGTTCCATAGAGATCCTCGAAGATCTGCCGGTGAGCCTCGTTCTGCGCCGCTGCGGAACGCTCGTTGAACTGTTTCTTGCACGACTTGAGCCATCCTTCCTGGTCACGCACCGTCAAGATGAACCTGGAGCCGGGAAACCTCTGATCCAGTTCGCGATAGAAGCTCGGGATCGGTGTGTCGGTGAGAGCGTCGTGGGCAAGGACTGTGTCCATATCAATGGACGACAGGTCGCCGGGAATGTAGCGCGTGGCGCCCATGCAGTCCCTGGTCTTGAACCCAAGTCGCTCGAGCGCCTGCGCGAGGCTCGATGTCCCCGTCTTGGAGAGGCCTATGCCAAAGATCTTCGTACGCACGTTACCCACGATTTACATGCGCGGTTCGCCGCTGATCGTCTGATCGCGCCGCCGGCAGGGTGCCTTCGCACGGCCGCGCGAGCGTTGCGGTGACCGTGGTCTGCGGCGCGCCCAAGGTCATCGATGGCGCAGCCCGCGACGCCTCCGCGAAGCCGACGACGCCTTCGACCAGGTATGACGGCCGCGCCTTGATCTCGTCGTAGATCTTGGCGATGTACTCGCCGATGATGCCGAGGCTGATCATGATGGCGCTGCCGATGATCAGCAGCGTGGCGATGGTCGTCGTAAAGCCGGATATGGCAAATCCCCGCGCCCAGCCGATAAGTGCCTCGACGCCGACCACGAAGCCGAAGGCGAGCGTCAAGAAGCCGAGCACGGTCACGATGCGCAGTGGCGCGCTGGTGAAGGAGATCAGCGCCGTCAGCGCCAGTTCCACCAGTTTCCACAGCGACCACTTCCCCTGGCCAGTCTCGCGCTCGGCGACGTCGAACGGCAGGCTGACCCGCTGGTAGCCGACCCAGTCGGCCAGGCCGCGGTAGAAACGCCTGCGCTCGGGCAGCATGCGGGCGATCGTGTCGACCACCACGCGATCGAGCAGCTTGAAGTCGGATGAGTTCTCCAGTTGGACGCCGCCCAGCTTGGAGACGAGCGCGTTGAACAGGCGCGCCCGAAATCGCGTCAGCAGCCCATCGGTATCACGACTGCGCTTGACGGCGTCGACGACCCTGGCGCCGCCGCGCCAGTGCTCGATCATCTGCGGGATCAGGCTCGGCGGGTGCTGCAGGTCGGCGTCGATGGTGATCACCGCGTCGCCGGCCGCAAAGTTCAGCCCGGCGAGCAGTGCGGACTCCTTGCCGAAGTTGCGCGAGAAGCGGACCCCCCTTATTCGCGGCTCGCGGCTGCCAAGCTCGCGCACTCGCTCAAAGGTGCCGTCCCGGCTGCCGTCGTCCACGACGATGATCTCCCAGGACACATCGCAGCCGTCGAGCACACCGCCGATGACCTCGGTCGCATGCACGATCCCCGGCGCTTCGTTGTGCGCGGGCACGACGACGCTGATCAGCGGGGATCGAGCGGTACTCACCGGTGCGGGCCTTCGGTTGCGCTGAGCCCCCTGGGCATGAGCCGGCCGCTATCCGCGACGACGTCGCGATAGCCGACCAGCCGGATGCCTCGCTCATCGAGCAGCGCCTTCGCGCGTGGATCGGTCAGGGTCGCCAGTTCTCCTTCCCAGTCGTGATAGTCGAGCAGGCGCGGGTTGCTCACCTCCGAGCGATCCAGGCGGCCGGGATGGCACATCAGTTCGTAGACGCCGCCGGGCTGCAGGTCGGCAGTCAGCGCGTCCAGATCATCGATCCGCAGCCGTCCGCTGGCCTCGAGGCCCAGGAAGCGGGCAGCAGGTCGGGTCAGCTGCCGGCGGCAGTAGGCGGCGACAGTGCCGATGATCGCCCCGCGCAGCAGGGCGCCGACGCCGCGGCTGCGCTTCAGGTCGGCGGTTGCGAAGCGCAGGTGAGGAATGCCGTATTCGTCTGCGAACGCCTGCGCCAGCGGGAACAGCACCGGAAGCATGT
>Ga0316622_100000917_pt1 | contig 18343 bp, 13 predicted proteins | sample OWC_Aug_OW2_C1_D_FD_207646 | JGI IMG/M metagenome (GOLD analysis project Ga0316622, IMG submission 207646) | Wetland soil microbial communities from Old Woman Creek delta, Ohio, United States - OWC_Aug_OW2_C1_D5_C | ecosystem: Environmental > Terrestrial > Soil > Wetlands | place: USA: Ohio... | reverse complement strand
CCGATTTGGAAGCCATTGCGCTGCTGAATCAGCGGTGTAACGTCTACGGGTTGGACACGATCAGCGCGGGCTCCGCCATCGCGTTCGCCATGGAGTGCTTCGAGCAGGGGATCCTCACCGAGCGGGAGATCGGCTTCCGGCTGGACTGGGGCGACGCGCCGGCGATGGTCCGGTTGCTGGACATGATTGCCCGGCGCGAGGGGGTCGGCGATCTCCTCGCCGAGGGGGCGCGCCGAGCGGCCGCAAAGCTCGGGCGCGGGGCGTCCGACCTTGCCGTGGAGGTCAAGGGGCTGGAGTTCGGGATGCATGAGGCCCGCGGCAAGAAGGGGCTCGCTCTCTCGTACGCCACGGCGCCCCGCGGCGCGGACCACATGGAGGGGTTCCACGACCCATCGCTCGCCGTGCCCAATGCCTGGCCAGAACTCGGGGTCACGGAGGCCATGGACCGCTTCATCCTGGAGGGGAAGCCCCGCGTGGTGCGCCTGGCGGAGGACTACACCTCGTTCATCAACTGCCTGCCGCTCTGCTCGTTCATGAGCCTCACGGTCGGGGGGATCCGGAACACCGACGAGATCTCCGGCATGCTCTCCGCCGCCACGGGCTGGACCGACCTCACCTTCGCGGAAGAGATGGCGATCGGCGAGCGGGCCTACAACCTGGCGCGCGCGTTCACGGTGCGGGAGAGCGGCGGCACGGCCGACGACCGGCTCCCGGCCAAGCTGTCGCGGCGCCTGCGCGACGGGGCCTCCCGGGCGCAGGTCATCACCGACCGGGACCTCCAGCCTGCGCTCCAGGAATACTACCGGTTGCGCGGCTGGAGCGAGACCGGCACGCCCACCGAGACGAAGCTCACGGAGCTGGGCCTGGCGGACGTGGCCCGGCAGCTCGCGGGACAAGGAGACGGCCGATGAGTCGCATGATCGTCGTGGACCCCGCCAAGTGCACCAATTGCCGGATGTGCGAGCTGGCCTGCTCGCTCGTGAAGACCGGCGCCTTCGCCCCCTCGCGAAGCCGCATCCGTGTCCATGTCTTTGCCGAGGAGTTCAAGCACATCCCCCTCGCGTGCTTCCAGTGCACGGCGGCGCCCTGCGTCAAGGTCTGCCCGGCCGGCGCCCTCGCGCAGGACGATGGCCTGGTGCGCTTCGTGGCGGAGGCCTGCATCGGCTGCCGCATGTGCATGCTCGGCTGCCCATTCGGGGTGATCGCGTTCGACAGCGCCACGGGGGTGATTGCGAAATGCGACACCTGCGACGGGGATCCCGAGTGCGTGCGGTTCTGCACGCCGCACGCACTGGAGTTCCGGGAGTCGGAATTGGCGGACGTGCCCAAGGGGCGGGACTTCGCGCGCCGGGTCGCCGAGGCGGCCAAGGGCTAACAGGCTGCTGAAAACGGCCCATCTGCGGCGTTGCTCCGCTTAGGCACTCGTTGCGGCGTACCTGGAGTACGCCTCACTCGGCCTTTCGCGGATCGCCTTGCATCTGGACCTTTTTGAGCAGCCTGGGTGAACACGGCTTTTTCGGGAACATGTTAGCCGACCGGCGGGGCCGCCGATGCAAGGAGCAGAGGTGTCGCAAAGGAGAATCGTGATCGTCGGCAACAGCGCCGCGAGCCTCGCCGCCTTGGAGACCATCCGGCGCGTGGATGCCACATCCCCCGTCACGCTGGTCGCGGAGGAGGCGATCCCGGCCTATTCGCGGGTACTGTTGCCCTACCTGCTGAGCGGGGAGCGCCGGGACCTGTCCCTCCGGCCGCGCGACTACGCCCAGCGGATGGGCGCGCGCATGCTGCTGGGCCGCCGGGCCGTGCAGATCGACGCCGATGCGCTGGTGCTGGACGACGGGACCCGCCTGCCCTTCGATCGGCTCCTGCTGGCTACCGGATCCCGGGCCGCGATCCCGGACGTGGAGGGGATCGACACCCCCGGGGTCTCGCCGCTCAAGACGATGGCCGATGCGCTGCGGATCTGTGAGCAATTACCAGGGGCGCGCCACGCGGTCATCCTCGGGGGCGGGCTCATCTGCCTCCTGGTGGTCCGCGCGCTGCTCAAGGCGGGCCTCTCGGTGGCGATCGCGGTCTCGTCGGACCGGCTCCTCACGCGCATGCTGGACGAGGAGGCCTCGGCCCTTCTCCAGGATCGCCTGGCGGAGGCCGGCGTCCGCATCCTCACGCGCACCGACGCCGCCCGCATCGTCGGCCGCGACGGCCAAGTTCGTTCCGTGGTGACGGCGGCCGGCGAGGTGCTTCCGGCGGACGTGGTGATTCTGGCCAAAGGCATCCGGCCGGACATCGACCTGGCCCGGGCCGGCGGGTTGGCCACCGGCCGCGGCGTCCTGGTCGACGAGTGCCTGCGCACGAGCCGGCCGGGCGTCTTCGCGGCGGGCGATTGCGCCGAGGCGCCGGATATGCTCGTGCGCGGGAAGACGACGATCCCGGGGACGTGGTTCGAAGCCGTGGCCCAAGGCGAGACCGTCGGGGCCAACATGCTGGATCTGTCGCGACCCAGCCCCGGAGCCTTCAAGATGAACGTGATGGAGATCCTGGGAATCGCGGTGGCCTCGATGGGACTGACCCAGGCGCCGGATTCCGAGGGGCGGGTCGTCGTGCGCGCCCGGGACGGCAACTACCGCAAGCTCGTGATCTCACGCGACCGGGTCGTCGGGGCCGTGCTCGTGGGCGATGTGTCCGAGGCGGGTGCGATCGCGCTGCTGATCCGCCGCGGTCTCACGCTCTCCGAGCTCAGACCCTTCGATCCCGCCCAGCCCATCCGCTATGCAGACCTGGCGCTGCGGCAACCCTCCGTTCTGTTACGCCAAGACCTGACGCACTGCCACTGAGACCGCCGCCCGCTCCGAGAGACGACGTATAATACGAATTGAACGAGGGGCAGGCGATTAATCGGTACCTGGTACCGTCTGCCGCCTACGTGACGGCGAGCACAAAACGGCTCTCGAAGTCTGGGTAGGATGGGATGGCATCAGACGGTGGAGTGGAGAGGGACCATGAAGACCAGGCCGAGCGTGCGGGAGCGTGGGCGGAGGCGCGATGGGTCTCAACCGGTGTCCGGGAAAACGGGGATGGTGTGCTATTGCGTGGCGGAATTCTTGTTTCGCAGCGTCTGCAATTTTTCTAGAACCCGTGTTGCCCGCTTGATACGAGCGGTCAATTGCTCGTTGTTGGGGTCCAGAACCTGCGCTTTTTTCCAAACATCCAAGGCCTCTTCGTATCGTTGCTGACTGTACTGGGTAGCACCTATATCGATCAAATGTTTTACTTGTCTGGCGACATCACTCGCGAGTTGCGTCCTGAGCTTTTCGAACTCCTGATTATCGACCCCCTGCTTCTCCAGTTGTGACATCAATTGCTGCGCTTCCCCGAGATTTTTTTCACGGCACGCTTTTCGAAAATCAGCCATCAACCGTTTCGTTTTTTTCTGCTCCTCAGTATGGATCGCGGAGCGCTCGATCTTGCTTTGCTGTTCATCAGCCATCCTTTGTGCAGCTGCCTGCGCCTCGCCGATCCGTTGTTGTTCGTGAAGGATGCGTATTTCTTCCTCCTGAAGCGTTTCCTGTAATTGTGTATTCAACGCGCCGCTCTCGACAGCATTCGATAAATTTATCGCTAAGGGGAGTAAGCGTTTTGCCAGCGTCAGATCTTTCCGCTCAAGCGCACGCTTGCCGTGATCCGCCAACTCGAGTGCGAGTTCACCGGCGCTGGCACTCTTCCTGCTTATCGCATATCGTCCAAGCCAGTCGCCAGCGTTGTCTGCCTTCGCCAATTTGCTGATCTCCAGATCTTTCAGCGTCCATTCGCCTTTCGCGATCAAACGTTCCAGTTCCAATTTGTCGAGATGTTCCGCGCGGCGCTGGAGGAGTTGTTGTTGTCCTTGCTGTAACCGTTTGCTTTCCGGCAAACGGGAAAGCGCTTCTCGGTATACATCGAACGCTGTCCCCCAATCATTCATCGCCACTGCATTGTCGGCCTTCGCAAGGACCTCTTCTTCATAGCTCGCTATGTGCGCATTTATCTTCTCTTGAATTTCCTGCAGATTACTCATCGCAGGGGAGGGTGATTCCTTCAAGTCGGCTACTAAAGCCAAAGCTTTCCCATATTCCTGCTGACGTAGCCAGTAATCAATCTGTTCATTGGCCTTGCCGGTTGAAATGCTCAGGTTGGCACAACCGGTTATGTGGCCCAGAAGGATGATGCCGCACAACCAAACAATGCGTTTCATAATACCGCTTCCAGATGATTCAGCAGCTGCCCGATCCGTGATTTAATAAAGTCCTGATGTTTGGCCATATCTAACAACACGGAATATGTCATTAACGGCTGTGCCGTGCCGCGCAAGGCAATTACGCCATGCTGCTTGCATTGAATCGGTCCCGTTTTTCGGATCGCATCGTACGTCGCGTCGCTCAGCAAAATCTGTCCTGGTTCTGCGGACGCAGTCAGGCGTGAAGCGGCATTGACTTCCTTGCCCATAACCGTGTATTCGAGCCTATCGGCGGCACCGATATTACCCGCCAACATCGCGCCGCTATTAATACCGATATGAAACATTAAGACGACCTGGCCGCGTGCTTTGCGCCGTTTATTTAGGGTTTCAACCAAGTACTGAATAAGCGCCGCACATTCCACAGCGTGTTGCGCATGTAGCATGTCCGATTCCGGGACACCGAAAACGGCCATCACACAATCGCCGATATACTTGTCGATATGACCATAGCAAGCACCAACCATTGGGGCAATGTAACCAAAGTATTCATTCAATACGGTGTTCACTTCATCTGCGGGCATACTTTCTGACAGGGCCGTGAAACCGACAACGTCGGCAAACAATACGCTGGCAATAACACTACGCCCGACAGCACCGGACTGGGCAGTGTCTTTTAGGACTTCCCTGGCAACCTGAGGCGCGACATAGCGAGAGAAAGTCTGCTCCACGTGTTCCTTCTGTGCCAAGCCGTCGGTCATCGCATTCATGGCTTTCATCAACTCACCCAATTCATCGTTGCGCGGCTTGGTAAATCGGACGTCATAATTTCCGTGAGATATGGCACTGCTGATCTTGATGATTTGATGTATCGGTCGAGTCAGGCGTTTGCCCAGGATAATCGAGGCCAGGGAACCAATGAGAACAAACAACAGGGTTGCCAGACCCACTGTGCGAATAGTCTGGTGTTTGGCTGCCTCGACTATCGAGCGATCAAAACCAATCAGCGCATAGCCTACCGTTACACCATCGACCGTCATGGGGCTCATTGACGCCATGACCGTGACAGGTTCGCCCTCATCGTTCATGGCCTTGCTATACAGAAACATGCCATGTGCGGTGGCGTGATCAGCAACGAGCGCCGCATCAGGAACGATTCCCGCCTGCACAATAGGTTTGATCTCGTCAGAATAAACCGCGACGGCCAATAACCCACGTCGCTCATGCAATTGATTGACGATCACCGTAAGCGTCAGGGTGTCATCGGCCAACACCGGCTCCTTAGCGATCTGGGCAAGTTGTTGAACGACGGTATGACTGGACTCAATCATTTGCTGCTCAAGCATGACGGTTTGATCTCTTGCAATGACCCATCCAAGGATCACCATGCCTGAACTGATAATAATCGTAAACGCCAGCGCCAGTTTATAAGCGATAGGAAAATTCCTCGGCAGACAGGCCGGCAATGCCTGACCCATAAGCGCGCCCATTGTAGTGATAAACGGGCGTGCCCCCGAGATGTACGCTTCGACACCGCGCATAACGCCGGCCCCTCTCAGCGTGTCCCTCTTCTGTTTGCCGGGCGAATTGCTGGGCGGACTGCCAGCAAGCGGAATGCTACGTCCCCGAATGTGGGAGTCAAGGGTAAAGTAAAGCCCCCAATATGCTGTACGGGGACATGGGTGACCTCCTCTCTGGGGTGCACCTCCTGTCTACCGCAGGCAGCCAGAAGTGCCACCCATGTCTCCTTACAACACGCACGCGATTCACGCTGCCTTGACTTCCCCACCCCCAGTAGATATGGTACAGGTCCCGTGAGGCGACCCGGCGCCAAGCGGTGGGTACGGCGACGCGCTCTCGGTCGAAGGCAAACACCCTGCGGTCGCGGGCGATGGAGATCGAGCGGGGTGTGTTGCGATGCGCCGGGCGCTCTGTAAAGGGGACGAAGCGCACCGCGACCGTCAGGTCCGTGTGGCACCCCTACGGAAAAGGAGAAAGCGGATGGTGACACGTCGTGCGTTTTCCATCCCCCGCTGGTTGGCAGTCTTGGCCGTTCTCCTGTCGTTCGCCGCCGGACTCTCGCAGCCGGCGCACGCCCAGGAGTTGCCTCGTTACGGTGGGACACTCATCATCGGGTCGGGCGGCGATCCCGCCTCGTTGAATCTGGCGGCAAGTTTCAGCACCGTCGACACACTCGCCGCGGCCCACATTTACAGCTTTCTGGTTGTTTCGGACTCCGAGCTCGCCCCGCAGCCCGACCTGGCAGAATCCTGGAAAGTCTCCGAGGACGGTCTGACCTATACCTTCAACCTCGTCAAGAACGCCGTGTGGCACGACGGGAAGCCCTTCACCTCCGCGGACGTGAAATTCTCCCTCGCCGAGGTGCTGGGAAAGCTCCACCCCCGCGGAGCCGTGGTCCTGAAGGTGGTGGACTCGATTGAGACTCCCACCCCCTACACCGTGGTCCTCAAACTCAAGTACCCGTACGACCCGCTGATGAAATTCCTGGGGAATGAGGGCTTCATTATCGCCAAGCACCTTTACGAGAACACCGACGTCCTGAAGAATCCCTACAACGTGAAGCCGGTGGGGACGGGCCCCTTTGTGTTCAAGGAGTGGAAGCGGGGCAGTCACCTGACCCTCGACCGCAACCCGAACTACTTCAAGAAAGGGAAGCCCTACCTCGACAAGATCATCGTCAAGATCGTCCCGGACGCCAACTCCCGCATGATCGCCTTCGAGGCCAAGGAGGTCGATTACCTGTACTACGTCAATCTCCCGACCTCCGACGTTTCGCGATTCAAGGGCCGGCCGGGGTTCATCGTGTCCGACAAAGGCCACGAGGACGGCCCCTCCGTGATGCTGATGGCCTTCAACATGCGGAAGGCGCCCTTCAACAACCTCAAGGTTCGCCAGGCGATCGCCCATGCCATCGACAAGCAGTTCATCGAGGACAAGGTCGACTACGGGCTGGGCGTTCCCGCCACGGGACCCATCCCCAGCGTGACCCGGTGGGCCTATACCGGCAACGTGACCCGCCACGACTACGATCCCAAGAAGGCCGAGCAATTGCTGGACGAGGCGGGCTACCCGCGCAAAGCCGATGGCATCCGCTTCCAGACATCGCTCATCGCCGACCGAGGCGCCTTCCTGTACGCCAAGACCGCCGAAATCGTCCGCGACCAACTGGGCAAGGTGGGTATCCAAGTAGAGCTGAAGCTCATGGACCGCTCCAGCATGATCGATGCGACGTACATCCGTTGGGACTTCGACATGCAGGTCCACGGGTTGGGAACTGGCCCGGACCCAGCCATCGGTGTGGCCCGGACGTACGTGTCGAGTAACATCAAGCCTGTCGCTTTCGCCAACTGTACCGGCTACGCCAACAAGGAGGTTGACGAGCTTTTCGATCTGGCGGAGCGGGCCCCCTCCGTCAAGAAGCGAGCCGAGTACTATCACAGGGTGCAGCAGATCCTCACCCGGGACCTGCCCTACGTCTGGATCTCGGAATACGCGCTGAACTCCGCGTGGCGGGACGAGTTCAAGGGGCTCCACACCTGGGCGGCGCGGTCCTACACCAAATTGGGGGACGACACCTGGTGGGTCAAGGGGAAGGAGGCTCCTGCCAAGTAGAACGCGACGCCCCGGGAGCCGACGCGGGATGCGCCGACTCTCGGGGGGCCGTCGATGGTGGCTGAGAGTGGCCCGCGCACCGCGCCCACTCTCTTTTTTTTCCGACGGACCTGAACCCATGGCACGAGAATCCGGGTCAATCTGGAGATACACCTGCCGGAGAATGGCGCACGCCGTTCCCCTGGTTCTCGGCGTGGTGGTGGTGAACTTCACGCTGATCCATCTGGCCCCGGGCGATCCTATCCTGGCCCTGATCGGCGAATTCCAGGCTTCGCCCGAGTTCGTCCAGGGCGTCCGGCAGCAGTTCGGGCTGGATCGGCCCCTCGCGGTGCAGCTTGGCCTCTATCTCCTCAACCTCCTGCGGGGGGACTTCGGCTTCTCGTTTGCCTTCAAGCAGCCGGTCCTGGAGGTCATTCTCGACCGGGTGCCGGCCACGCTCCTGCTCATGGGCGCGGCCCTCTTGTACGCCACGCTGTGCGGCGCCCTGTTCGGCGTCATCTCGTCCCGCCGGCAGTACTCCCACACCGACAACTTTTTTACCTTGGTCTCGTTGGTCGGCTACTCGATGCCGGTCTTTTGGCTGGGCCAGATCTTCCTCATCCTCTTCGGCCTAACGCTTCCGATCTTCCCCGCCCAGGGCATGGAATCGCTGCGGGAATCCTACACCGGCCTCGCCCGTGGCCTGGACATCTTGCACCACCTGGTGCTGCCCGCATTCACCTTGGGCTTGGGCTACCTGGCGGTCGACGTGCGCTTCACCCGGGCCAGCATGATTGAGGTGATGTCGCAGGACTACATTCGTACCGCCCGTGCGAAGGGAGTTTCCGAGCAGGCGGTCTTCTACAAGCATGCCCTGCGCAATGCTCTGATTCCCCTGGTGACCATCACCGGACTCAACTTCGGGTTCCTCCTGGCCGGCGCGGTGCTCACCGAGACGGTGTTTGCCTGGCCGGGCCTGGGCCGGCTCATGTACGACTCGATCTACGCGCGGGACTATCCGGTGCTCATGGGGATGTTCGTCGTCATCTCGATGATGGTGATCGTCGTCAACCTCATCACGGACATCGTCTATTCGGTCCTGGATCCCCGGATCAGAATCGGGTAAACCCATGCGCCAGTTCTGGAACAAGTATTCCCGGAATCGACCCGCCGTGGTCGGGCTGGGCATCGTCTTCTGCTTCGTCGCTCTGGGTCTGCTCGCTCCCTGGCTGGCTCCCTTCAAGGCCCTCGATACCGGGCCGCACTCCTTCCGCCCCCCCGACGCCACCTATCGCCTGGGGACGGACGACTTAGGCCGGGACATCCTCAGCGGGGTGCTCGCGGGGACACGGGTATCGGTCGCCGTCGGACTGCTCGCCGCCCTGACCTCCACGCTCATCGGGGTGGTCATCGGCGCCGCGGCGGGGTACTACGGGAGGACGCTGGACGACTTCCTCATGCGGGTGACGGAGTTCTTCCTGGTCATTCCCCGGTTTTTCCTGGTCCTGGTGATGGTCGCACTGTTCGGGAACAGCCTCTGGCACGTAATCCTCGTGATCGGAATCCTGAGCTGGCCGGTCACGGCCAGGCTGGTGCGCGTCGAGTGTCTCGCGCTGCGCGAAAAGGAATTCGTCGAAAGCAGCCGGGCGGTGGGAGCCTCCGATCTGCGGATCATCCTGCGTCACATCCTTCCCAACGCCGTCGCGCCCATCGTCGTCAGCGGATCCCTGCAGATCGCCCGAGCCATCCTCATGGAGGCGGGCCTCAGCTTCCTGGGTCTGGGAGATCCCAATCAGACGAGTTGGGGAGTGATGCTGTACAACGCCCAGCGGTTCCTGCGCCAAGCGTGGTGGACCGCCGCCTTTCCAGGGCTCGCGATCTTTTTCATCGTCATGGGCTTCAACCTGGTGGGGGACGGCCTGAACGACGCCCTGAACCCCCGCCAAAAGGGAAGGGAGCTGCAGTGAAATGAGCCCGCCAGCCGCAACGCGATTCCTGGCGCGCCGGATCGCGGCGTTGACCTTCGGCCGCCTGCCCCGGCGCGTGGTCGATCACGCCAAGGCCTGCCTGCTGGACTGGATCGGCAGCGCCGTGTGCGGATCGACGTCCCCCACGGCGGCGATCGCCCTCTCCTGCGTCCGCCGGATGGCCGGTAAGGGACCGGCGACGCTCGTCGGCGCCTCCCCGGGCGCGTCGCCCTTCGGCGCGGCTTTCTACAATGGCGCCGTGGCCGCCGTCGACGAGATCGATGACGTCCACGAGGACGCCTCGCTGCATCCGGGTATCGTCGTGATCCCAGCCGCCCTGGCCCTGGCCGAGGACCGCGGAGCCTCGGGCCAGGACCTGCTTACGGCCGTGGTGGCCGGTTACGACGTCGTGGTCCGGATCGCCCGGGCTGCCGGCGCCAGCCACTACGCCTATTGGCACACCACCGGTACCTGTGGCACCTTCGGGGCCGCGGCCGCAGCGGGGAGCATCCTGGGCCTCGACGCCTCCGCCATGACCTTGGCTCTGGGGCTAGCCGGAACGCAGGCCGCGGGGCTCTGGGAATCACTCAACGACGCGGCCACCATGGCCAAGCACCTTCACAGTGCCAAGGCCGCTTCATCGGGGGTCCTTGCCGCCCTCTTGGCCCGAGAAGGCTTCCAGGGCTCTCCGACCATCCTGGAGGGGAAGAAGGGCTTCCTGGCCGCCTCCTCCCAGGCGACGCCGGAGGACCTGAAACGGCTGACCGCGGGGTTCGGACAGCCCTTCCTCATCACTCGGAACTTCTTCAAACGCTATGCCTGCTGCCGTGCCAACTTCGAGGGAGTCGAGGTCATCGAGCGGCTTCGCGAGGCAGACGGCGCCGCCCTGGGGGCGATCCGTCGAATCACCGTCACCATGAAGCCGAATCGTCTCTGGCTGATCAGTGTTCGGAGCCCCACCACCACCTCCGACGCCAAGTTCAGCCTCCCATTCTGCATGGCCCTCATGGCCCTCACGGGCCGGGTCTCCCCGCGGGACTTTGCGCGAAAGAATCTCCGGGACCCCGCCATTCGCCGCTTCATGCGGAAGATTGCCCTGGTGGCCGACCCGGCCTGCCCCGTCAAGTCGAGAATCGAAATCCATTTCCGAGGGGGGAGGGCTCCGCTGACGTCGGAGCCCGTGTGTCGCTCTCCGGAATTGACCGATGTGGGTCGGAAGTTCGTGGAGACTCTGACCCCCTTGCTCCCCCGGCCGCGCATCCAACGGTTGCTCTCCGCCGTGGACCGCATGGACCAGGTGGAGTCGCTGACGGAGTTGAGTCGTCTGCTCGCAACCCTGCCCACAAGGAGACTGCCCCGATGAAGACGCGCGTAACCAGCGACTCGCACCGCCAAGGCCCCGGCGTCGACTCCCGGCTCAGCGAGGGGCCGGCCCGGGAACTCATCGAGTACGGCTACAAGCAGGAGATCGAAGAGGCCCACTACAGCTTTCGCCACGAGATGTGGAACCACAAGGCTCACACGGTGATGCTGTTCGAACAGGAGATCATCACCAGGGCGGCCGCGGCCCGGATCCTGCGCGTCCTGCGGGAGATCGAGGCCATGGGGGTCGAACGCTTTCCCATGGACCCCGCCAAGGGAGAGCTCTTTTACAACATCGAGTCCTACCTGATCCAGCGGGCCGGCGAGGACCCCGGCGGACGCATGCACACCGGGCGAAGCCGGGGGGACATGTACGTCTGCTCCGAACGGATGATCCTCCGCGAGCGCATCCTCGGCCTGACCCGCGACCTCGCTGACCTGCTTCGGACCATCCTCGACGTCGCCGGCCGGCACGTCGGAACCGTCATGCCGGGCTACACGCTCCTCCAGCACGCCCAGCCCATGACGTTTGCCCACTACCTCCTCTCCTTCGGCGACCGCTTCCTCCGAGACATTGAGCGCCTCCAGGAGACGTACCGCCGCGTCAACCAATCCCCCATGGGGGCCGCCATCTCCACCGGCTCCGGGTTCCCCCTGAACCGAGAGCGAATGGCCGAACTGCTCGGCTTCGACGGTGTCGTGGAGAACACTCGGGACGCGGCCATCTACCGGGATTTCACCCTGGAGAGCGTGGCCCACGCGGCCATCGCCGCCTCCAATGTCTCCTGTCTGGCGGACGACCTCAACGTCTGGTGCACCTACGAGTTCGGCATGATCGAACTGGCCGATGCCTACTGTGGGACCTCCACCATCATGCCTCAGAAGAAGAACCCTTCTTCTTTGGAGCGGATCCGCTATCTGGCAGCGGAGTGCATCGGCAACACCATGACGGTTTTTGCCCAGCTCAAGACCTTCTCCGAGCAACTCGGCGACTTGGAGGCCACGGGCCCCACGGCGTGGCGCACCTTCGACCGGGTTCGGGCCGCCCTGCGCTTCATGCGCGGCGTCCTCGCCACCCTCCGCGTCAAGACCGATGTCATGCGGGCACGAGCCGGGGCCAATTTCAGCCAGGCCACGCAGCTCGCGGATGAGATCGTGAAGCAGCGGGACCTCGCCTTCCGGACCGCCCATCGTATCGTCGGCAAGCTGGTGCGAACGTGCCTGGAACGGGGCGTGTCACCCTCGGACGTCACGCCGGCCATGGTCGACGACGCGGCCATGGCGATCGTCGGACGGCCCATCCAGCTGTCCGCCGGGATCCTCCGCCAGACCCTGGATGTTGACGACATCCTCCGGAGCCGCACCATGCGGGGGGCACCAGGAACCCAGGAAGTGCGGCGGATGCTGCGGGCGCGTGCCCGCCGCGTGGCGCGGGAGGAGGTCTGGCTGGACGGGCGCACCCGGGCGCTGGAGGCGGCCGGGCAGGGTTTGGAGGTGATCGTGAGACGGCTGACGCGGTAGACCACCCGAGTATGCGGGACGTCCCGCTCTTTTCTGATGCTCTGGCGCAAGGATAGGGGCGTTGGGAAGCGCCTTAGGGAAGAAGCAAGCGATGCCTGACCGGGTGCGTGGTGCTGGGGTGTTCTTTTATGATCAGGCCAGGCGGCGTGTCCTCTTTTATCGCCGCGACAACAAACCGACCATCCCCTTTCCCGATCAGGTCGATATCTTGGGCGGACACATCGAAGAAGGGGAGACCGCAGAGCAGGCCGTCGTGCGGGAAATAGCGGAGGAGCTGGACGATCTGCGGAGCGGCGCCGCCTACGCCCTGGCCGGCCATCGGCTCTTCATGGTGTACACGGACCCGCAAGGGGCCGTGGATTACCTCTTCAGCAAGGCCGCCGACTTCGACCTGGCCGACGTGCGCCTCAAAGAGGGGCAGGCGCTCCTTTGGCTGACCGAAGAAGAGGCCGAGCGCACGCCGTTCGCCTTCGGCTACAACCGCCTTGTAGCAGAGTTCTTTGGCGCCCTGCGGGACGGGAGAGTCTGAGGCGTCGAGACGGGCGCCAGGGGAGGCATCGAAAACGGAATGTAAAAGATAAGATGTCTATCGTAACTTCTTGAATCTATATCGGTTTATTTAAAGTTAGTGGTTAATGATTGTGCGCAAAGAGTGGTCGAGCACACCAATGGAGAGTGAGGAGAGAAGGGTACCAATGCGCGGCGGTGTCTGGGTGGTTCCGGTCCTGGCGGTGGGCCTGCTGTTCGCGGCAGGTGGTCCGCGGGGTGCGAGGGCCGCGGGGTTCCCGGAGAAGCCGATCACGCTCATCGTCCAGTCCAGCGCGGGTGGGGGGAGCGACATCTTCGCGCGGATGCTGGCGGCTATCGTGGAAAAGGAGAAGCTCCTCCCGCGTGTCGCCCGCCGGCGCAGTTATGAGATCGGAAAACCTGTACCCCTCCGAGCCAAAAGGGAGTATATTGATCATCAGGAATAGAGGGACCCGGATTCACTGGCCGAGAGGTTGTGCCCTGCTCCAGCTTCGAGAGGGGCGAGGACGCGTGAGGGCTTTGCCGCCATCGGCAGGGCCGCAGGGAATAGTGGAGCCCGAACCACCACTCGGGCACGGCAAGGGGGATTGGCCATGAAGCAGATCATGTGGGCGCTTGTGGTGATAGGACTGCTTTTGGTTGGCTCTGCCATCCCCGCCGAGGTTGCGGCGGGCGCTCCCGGTGGCGGGTTCCACGGCGGAGGCGCCAGGTCGGCAGGAGGCGGGGGGTGGCATGGGGCCAGCCCTCAAGGGGCCGGTGCTTGGTACGGCGGAGGCGGGGGTGCGTACCGCGGCGGCGGCGGCGCGTGGTACGGCGGAGGCGCTCGGTATTACGGCGGAGGCGGCCGGTATTACGGCGGAGGCGGCGGGTGGTACGGGGGCACGCGGGTCTACATTGGGGGTGGTTATGGGTGGTGGGGATGGCCGGGGTATTGGGGACCGGGGTATTGGGGCGCTCCCTACCCCTACTATGCCCCGTCGCCCACGGTGATCCAGCAGGCGCCCACGGAATATATCCAGCAGGAGTCCGCGCCCCCACAACAGGCGTACTGGTACTACTGCCAGAACGCGGGGGCGTACTACCCGTACGTCAAGGACTGCCCAGGCGGGTGGATGCAGGTGGTGCCGCAGCCAGCCCCGTCTGGCCGCTAGACGTCGAACGCAACGATACGCAACTGTCCTTGACGAGAACGGCGGCCTCCGTTGGCCGCCGTTCTCGTCGATGTGTAGACCGCGCGCTTTTGCGCAACACGGGTCTGCGTTCCTCCGTGGATGACGACCTCGTCGCGCATCCGGGCCGCCCACGGGTCAACAATCCGCACACGATCTGCCTGCCTGCGTGCTGCCGGTGAAAGCGTACCGACGTCGCCCCTGCTGGCGCGAGTCCCCGTCCCTGTCGTGACCATGCTCCTTCCCATGTTTCCCGGGTGTAGGTTCCCCGTGGCGACCTCGCTCCCGCGCCCGCTCGTGCGCTCACGGCGCGGCCCGTGATGCTCCCAATGCTCCAGCCGCCCCTTGGTACACGAAGTAGTTGTGCGCGAGATTCGGCGTGGTGTAGACCGGCGGGGCGTCGGGGGGGACCCGCGGGCGCGTCCCTATCCTCGCCCGGCGAGTTCGGCAATCACCGCCAGCACCGTGCTGCGGGGCACGGGCTTCGTCAGGACCCGATCCACGCCGGCGTCCTCGGACACCTCCGCCTCTGTCTGGTCTCCCCAGCCCGTGAGGAGGACGACGGGCAGGTCGGGCCGGCGCGCTTTGGCCGCGCGCGCTACCTCCCAGCCGGTGACCTGGGGCATGCCCAGGTCCGTGAGGACGATGTCCACCGGCGTGGTCTCCAGCCAGCTGAGGGCCGCTGCCCCGCTGTCCGCCTCGATGACCTCCTGGCCGCTGGCGCGCAGCAGGGCCGCCAACGTCTGGCGGACCGCGGCGTCATCGTCGACCAGCAGGATCCGGCGGGAGGGAAGCGCGGGCGGCGTTACGCGGAACGGAGGTCGCGCGGCTTCGGCGGCAGGCCGGAAGCGGAGGCGGAAGGTGGTTCCTCTGCCGGGGGCGGACGTGACGTCGATCTGGCCGCCGTGCCGCTCCATGATGCCGTACGCCGCGGAGAGACCAAGTCCGGTGCCGTGGAGTCCCTTGGTGGTGAAGAAAGGATCGAAGACACGGCGTCGCACCTCGTCGGTCATGCCGATCCCGGTATCCGATACCGCAACCTCCACCCACTGCGGCGGCTCGGCGGGCCTCGCCTCCGCGGCCGCGAAGGCGCCAGGCAGTCTTTCGGGACGGTGAGCACCCACCCCATCGCAGATGCGCCCGGTGAACCGCAAGCTACCCCCGCTGGGCATGGCATCGACGGCGTTGAAGATGAGATTTGTGAGGACCTCCCGGATCTCGGCGGGATTGCCCTGGACCAAGGGGAGTCCGGCGAGGTTCACGGAGACCTCGATGACGATGCCCTTCCGGCGCGGCTCCTCCCGCCAGCGGGGCCGCGTGATCTCAATCGTTTCGGCCGCCAGCTCGCTCACGTTGCACGGAGTGAGGGGCCCGCTGCTCCGTTGCCGGGCGAAGTCCTGGAGGCGTCGCACTACCTGGGCGCCGTCCGTGGTCGCCGTCAAGAGCGTTTGCAGACCGTCCTGCAGTTCGGGCTGCCGCGCGCGCAGCCGCAGCAACTCGGCCTGGCCGAGGATGGTCGCCAGTGTGTTGTTCAGGTCGTGCGCGATGCCCGCCGCCATCTGGCCGAGCCCCCGCAGCTTCTCCGACCGGACCAACTCCTCCTGCGCCTGCTCCAGCTCCACGTAGGCCTGTTGCTGATTCTGGAACAGCCGGGCGTTCGCGATGGCGATGGCCGCCTGGTCGGCGAGGCGGGTGAGGATAATCTCGTCCGCGGCGCTGAAGGGGCGCGCCGTGCGGCGCATGACGAAGAGCACCCCGGCGACCGCCCCCTCGATTCGGATCGGCACGCCGATCTCGGCCACGAACCTCTCGGCCAGCGCCACTTCGTGGAAGTCGGGCGGGATGTCGGGGTCTTCCCGGTAATTCGCCGTCCGGATCGGCCGCCCCTCCGCCAGCACCTTCCCGCCCAACCCCTGGCCCACCCGGATCCGCAGGGCGGTGTACGTGGGGGTCGCCGTACCCGCCCAGGTCCGGAAGACAAGGGTGTCCACCTCCCGGAGGGCGATGGCTGCCAGGTCACCGTCGCAGAGCCCCTTGGCCCCCTCCGCCACGCGCTGGAGGACCGTGCCCAGGTCCAGGGACGCTGTGATGGACTGCGCGAGGGACGCGAGGACCTCGGCTTCGCGCCGCCGCTGTTCGGCCTCGCCGTAGAGCCGCGCGTTCTCGATGGCGATGGCCGCGTGGGCGGCGAAGAGGCGCAGGGCGGCTTGGTCGTGTTCAGTAAAGGTTCGCCCGGGCGCTTCATGATCGACGCCGATGACCCCCAGCAGCGTGTCGCGATAGAGGAGCGGTTCAACGAGGGAGGCGGTGATCTTTGTATGGGCGAGCGTCTCGGGGTGGGCGATGGGGCTCGAGCGGTAGTCGTGGATCATCAATCCGCGACGCGTCTGGCCCACTGTGCCCATGGCGCCCTCGCCGAGGCGGCGCGTGCTCGTCGGGCGGCCGAGCTCGTGGCCGTACGAGGCTTCGGGGACGAGGAGTTGTCGGTCGGCGTCCCAGAGATCGATGTCGGCGGCCGTGGCGCCGGTGAGTTCGCAGGCCCGCCGCGCGACGAGACGGAGAACGGTGGCCAGCTCCAGTTCGCTGGTGATGTCCGCCGTGGTGGCCCGGAGCGCCTCGAGTTGCTCCGTGCGCATTTGCAGGTCCGCTTCGGTCCGCTTCCGCTCCGTGATGTCCAGGGCCGTGAAGATGACCCCTGAGGCCCAGTTGGCCGGATCGAGGGGAGTGCTGCTCAGCAGGATGTCCAGCACGATCTTGTCCTTGCGCTGCCATCGGGTCTCGATCGTCCCCCGCCCGCTGACGCGGATCTGGGCATACTTCTCCTGACCGACGCGCGCGAAGTCCTCGTCGGTCGCATAGAGGATCCGCGCGCTCTGCCCCACCAGCTCGTCCTCGGCATAGCCGAGCATCCGACACAGGGTTTCGTTCACCCAGTGGAGGACCCGGTCGTGCACCAGCCCGATGCCCGTCGGGGCGACGCGGAAGATGCTCTGGAGCCAGGCCTGACTCTCGCGGAGCGCCGCCTCGGCGCGTGTGCGTTGGATGGCCAGCGCAAAGATCTCCGCCAGCCGCCCCATGGCAGCGACGTCGGCCTCCGCGTAGGGTCTTGGCGCATTCGCGAGTACGATCTGCCCGACCAGCTCGTCGCCGAGGAGTACCGGAACCGAGAGAAAACGCGCCAGAGGGATGTGGCTGGCCGGTGTGCCCCGCGCCGCGGGGTGTTGCTCCGGCGCATTGGTGAAGAACGGTTTCCGTGTGTTCAGCGCATGCCCCCAGAGCCCTGGGTACCGCCCGTCGGGACCCCGGGAGAACACGATAGGCCGCTCGGTGCCGGCTACCAGACACTGACCTTCCAGCATGTCGGTGAGGGTGTGCGGGACCAGGTCGCCCGTCACCGGGTCCATGGTGGCCACATAGCCGTGCGCACTTCCGGTGAGGCGCCGCGCTTGGTCGAGGACGAGCCTGGCGATGGACGCGACGGACGTCGCGGGCGAGATCAGGGGGCCGTACAGATCCGCGAGGGCGGCGGCGACACGCAGCTCCTGCTGCAGGTGTTCCTTCGCGCCGAGCGCCTCGCCCTCCCGGGACGCCTTGGGTGTCCGCGTCGGCTTCATTTTGGGTCGTGGTGGCTTCGGTTCGTTCACGGCTTCCACTCCATGGGTGTCCTTCCAACATCGCGCAGAGCGCTCGCGCGCCTACGGACCGGCATTTCTCCCACATTCCTGCGGACTATACAGAACCACCAAGAGGAAGTCACGCGAGGAGTGCGGTCGAGCTCGCCATTGGAGCGGTCGGCCTCAATTCGCCGCGGCCGCGGGGGCAGCGTCACGATTTCGGTCGGGGTTAACACGGAAGCGTCCGTCGCCGCACAAAGGACCCAGGGGTCAAATCCAGTTCTGGGCAACATCCATTGTGGTGAATAGTTATGTGAGGCGGCCTCGACAAATCTATGAATGTTCCGCGAACGAATC
>Ga0316622_100000916_pt1 | contig 18349 bp, 12 predicted proteins | sample OWC_Aug_OW2_C1_D_FD_207646 | JGI IMG/M metagenome (GOLD analysis project Ga0316622, IMG submission 207646) | Wetland soil microbial communities from Old Woman Creek delta, Ohio, United States - OWC_Aug_OW2_C1_D5_C | ecosystem: Environmental > Terrestrial > Soil > Wetlands | place: USA: Ohio... | reverse complement strand
AGATGGTCCGGTACAGGCGCGTGCTCGCGCCGATCCCGCCGATCACGCCGATCAGCGCCGGCAGCACGACGAAGCGCCAGGCTTGCAGCCCATCACCGTAGCCGGAGATGGGAACGAGGTTCCACAACTTGCTGATCAGATACTGCCCGCCGATGATGTAGAACAGACCCGAGATCGACATCGCTGCTACGCATAGCACGACACCGACGAAGTCGAGATAGGTGGCGCGAAAGAACGCCAGCCCGAGCGCGAATGTCACGTAGCACCCGAGACCGACGAGGAACATCGGTAGGGCGATCGCGAGGCTGGGCCCCATGCGCAGGCGGATCTCACGGGAGATGCTGCGCCCGTCCTCGGCGCGACCGAAGTCGAACCAGAACAAGCTGACCGACTTGCGGAAGAAGATGGTGTCGGTGAACTGCCGTGAGCCCTGTGCGTCAGGATTGAACAGCATCGGCTTGTCGTAGCCCCGCTCGGCCTTCCACTTCTCGATCGCCTCGGGTGTCACGCGCTTCTGTCCGAGCTGCATGCGGGCAATATCGTCGGGCGTGTTGACGAAGAAGAACAGCGCGAAGGTAATGAGGTTTACACCGATCAGGATCGGAAGGGCATAGAGAATCCGGCGCACGAGATAGGCCAGCATCGCTAGCTCCGCAACGCCGCCACGGCCGCCGCGCGCTCGCGCCGCCGCCAGGTGCGCAGCGCCGGAGCGACGAACGCGGCCAGCGCGAGCACGCCAAGCACCAGCGGCCAGAGCACCGGGCTATTCCATTCGCGCCGCAGCCGCTCGCGCAACGCCGCATCGACACGCTGGTACTTGAGCGTGTTATTGGCGAGCTCGTTCGGCTTGCGGTTGCTAATCCAACGGTGCGCCAGGGCGAAGTCCTTCGGATGAAAGCCGCCGGCCCAGGGCGCGTCGCGCCGCAGGATCTCCAGCATCCGGTCGATCACCGCCTGCCGATCGGCTCCATTGTCCATCTCGCGCATGCGCTCGAACAGCGCATCGTATTCGGCGTTGGCATAGTTGGCTGCATTCTCGCCGTTGAATCTGGCCTTGCCTTGCGGCCCGTGCAGCAGGAAGAAGAAGTTCTCCGGATCGGGGTAGTCGGCGTTCCAGCCCAGGTAGAACATCTGAGCCGCGCCCTCACGCAGCTTCTCCTGGAATCGGTTGAAGTCGCTGGTGCGCATCACCAGTTGCAGGTCGATCCTCTGGAACTGCTTGACCAGCCAGTCGGCACGCGCTTTGGCGCCAATCCCCGTCAGCGTGCTGTCCAGGTAGACGATCAGCGGTTTGCTTGTGTCGCGGTCGATTCCTCCAGCATAGCCTGCCTCGGCGAGCAGCCGCCTGGCCTCCTCTACCGGCTTGCGCGCAGGCGCCCCGGCGACCCAGTCGTACACGTAAGGGTTGATGCCGGCTTCGCCTTCGCGGCTGCCGAAGATTCCGGGCGGCACCGGTCCTTGCATTGCGATGCCCCGGCCGTTCATGAAGATGGAGATGAAATCCTCCTGGTCGATCGCGATCGATATCGCGCGGCGCAGCAGCCGCGCGCGCTCGGTGTCGCCGCCCACTACCGGGTCGAGCATGTTGAAGCCGATGTACATGGTGGAGGTGGCGACCGAGGTCTGCAGCGAGATGCCCTGGTCGCGCATCGCGGCGGTGAGCTGGGCATCACCGGTGCCGCTCACCTGGATCACCTGGTCGAAATTGTCCGAGCTGATGCCAGAGGCATCGTAGTAGCCCTGCAGGAACTTGTTCCAGTACGGAATCTGCTCCTTCTCCAGCGAGAACACCACGCGGTCGACGAAGGGCATGGTCTTGCCCGAATCGACCAGCAGGCCGGCGGTGCTGTCCTGCTCCTCTCCCGAATCCGGATAGGGCTCGCCCGGGAAGTTCGGATTTCGCTCGAGCACCATCTGGCGGTTGGGGTTGTTGACCGTGAGCATGTACGGCCCGCTGCCCACCGGGAACCAGTCGAGCGTGAGGTTGCGCTCGGCCATGCCCGGCTGCGAGTAGAAGCGATCCACCTCGACCGGAATCGGTGCGAAGAACGGCATCGCCAGCCAATAGGCGAACTGCGGATACTTGCCCCGGATGCGGATGCGGTAAGTGTATTGGTCGACTACCTGCACGCCGGCGATGTCGTGCAAGTTGAGGTCAAGCCACGCCTCGGGGGGTAAGGCGCGCGCCATGTCAGCGATCTGCTTGCCGTACTCGCTCAGGCCGATGATGTACTCGTTCATCAGCCCGGCAATGGGCGAGTGCAGCCGCGGATGAGCCAGTCGCTTGATCTGGTAGACGAAGTCCGCCGCCTCGACCTCTCGCGTGCCGCTATAGGCGAAATCCGACGGCGCGTCGATGCCTGTCAGATCCGCCTCGGTCAGGGCTGCATAGCGCAGTTTCCCCTTTGCGTCACGCGCGAAGGCCGCGTGCGGCTGGTAGCGCAGTCCGGGACTGATGCGCACCTCGTACACGCTGTACGCGACCTGCTCGCCCGGCACGTCCTCGGGCAGCACTCGATCCTGCGCGTCGTGATACACCGGTCGCGGAACGTCCACGGCCGCCAGGGGGATCAGTTCGTAGGGCCGCTTCAGGTAGTGATACTGCAGCGGCGGTGTGTAGATATTGGCGATCAGCGCGTATTCGTTCTCGGCGTAGGACTGCACCGGATCGAGGTGCTTGGGACGCTCGGTGAATGAGGTGTAGAGGAGGTTTGCGCCGCCCTCTGAGGCGGGATAGGGATTGTTCCAGGGCGAGCCGCATGCGCCCAGCAGGAGGGCGCACAGCACGGCCGGGATCCGCAACATGCGCGACATGGATGCTCAGTGTACACCTGGCCGGCCGGGGCACCGAAACGGACCGACGACGGCCGCCCGATGCACCGGCGCTATAATCGCCCGCAATCTCCAGGGAGACGCCCATGGGCTTTCTGCAGGACAAGAAGATCCTCATCACCGGAATGCTGAGCAACCGCTCGATCGCCTACGGCATCGCGCAGTCCATGCGACGCGAGGGTGCCGCGCTCGCCTTCACCTATCAGGGCGAAGGGGTCAGGGACCGCGTATTCAAGCTTGCGGAGGAATTCCAGACGAACCTCGTGTTTCCCTGCGACGTGACCAGCGATACCGAGATCGGGCAGTTGTTCGAGAGCTTGGCGAAATCGTGGGACGGGCTGGACGGGCTGATCCACTCGATCGCCTTCGCGCCGCGCGAGGCGCTCGCCGGCGATTACCTCGAGAGTGTGACGCGCGATGCATTCCGGGTCTCGCATGACATCAGCAGCTACAGTTTCGCCGCACTGGGCAAGGCCGCCCTGCCGATGATGACGGGACGCAACGCGGCCCTGCTCACGCTCAGCTACCTGGGCGCGGAACGGGCCATGCCCAACTACAACGTCATGGGTGTGGCAAAGGCCAGCCTCGAGGCGAACATGCGCTACATGGCCTTCAGCCTCGGCCCGAAAGGCATCCGGGCGAACGCAATCTCGGCCGGCCCGATCAAGACGCTGGCCGCAGCGGGCATCAGCGGCTTCGGCAAGATCCTGGCCTACAACGAGAAGGTCGCACCTTTACGGCGCAACGTCACCACCGAGGAGGTAGGAGACACGGCTGCCTTCCTGTGCAGCGACCTGGCCAGCGGCATCACCGGCCAAGTTCTGTACGTCGATGCGGGCTTCAACATCGCTGCGTTCGGCACCGACTGACGCGCCTGGGAAGGCGCGTAGCGATCAGGAGTTGCGCTCGAGCGCCTTGGAATTGATCTTCACTTCGGCCTTCTGCTTCTGGCTGGCCACGGCCGCACTAGCCGACTGCGTGCCAACCATCTGCTCCACCTGGCGGCCAAGCGATCTGCGCTGGGTGGGGTCCATGCTGGACGCTTCGATCACCCTGCTGATCCGGAACAATACATAGCGTCCATCGGGCAGCGTCTGGCCAACGTAGGCCGGCAACTTGGAGGTGTCGGCCGAGAACACCGCCTGTGCGGCTTGCGCCGGAATGTCCTGCATTTGCTCGCGGTTCAGCATCTGCGGCGCCGACCAGGCGAGGCCGGCGTCCTGTCCCTTCATCAGTTCGCCCAGCCTGGATTGACCTTCGGACTGTGCCATTTTGGCCGCTTTCTCCCCAATGAGCTGCTGCATGATCTCGTCGCGCACGTCGGCAAGTGCACGCTCCTTGGCCGGCTGGTGATCCGTCACCCGCGCGGCCAGCAGCAGAGTCGGCGCCACTTCCACCGCCTCGATGTTGCGGCGCTCCTTGATCGCCTCTTCCTTGAACAGTGCGCTTAGCACCTTCTCGTGATTGAGAAGTGGCGCGTCCTCGGAACCTCGCGGCGAGACCCAGCCGCTGTGCTGCACTTCCAGCTTGAAGCGCTCGGCCACCGGCTGCAGCGTGTCGGGCTGCTCATAGACCAGGTTGCTGAATTCCTCGGCCGCCTCGGCGTAACGCTTGTTCGCCTCCTGCTTACGCAGATCGGCTTCAGCCTGGTCCTTCATCTCCTCGAAGCTGGGCACCGGCGTGGAACGAATGCCCTCGAGCTTGATCACGTGGAAGCCGTACTGTGTCTCGACCGGCCCGGCGATCTCACCCTCCTTCATAGCGAACATCGCATCGTCAAACGGCTTGACCATCTGCTTGCGCGGAACGTAGCCGAGATCGCCCCCTTCGCTCGCCGAACCCGGGTCTTCGGAGTGCTTGGTGGCCAGCGCGGCAAACTCGTCCGGCGCCTTGCTCGCCTCTGTGACCAGCGCCTCGGCGCGCTTCTTCGCCGCGGCCTTCTGCTCCGCGGTGGCATCGCTCGCCACCGACACCAGGATGTGGCGCGCGCGCCGCTCCTCGGCTCCCTGGAGGCTCGCTTTGCGCTCCTCGTAGTAGGCCTTGATCGCCTCGGGCGTGACCTGTACTTGCTTCTGAACATGATCGAACGACAAGACCGCGTACTCGACCTTCACCTGCTCGGGGATCTTGTACTCGTCCTTATGCTTGTCGAAGTACGCCTGAATGTCCGCGTCCTCGACCTTGACCTCGCTCTGCATCTTCACAGGCTCGAACACAACCTGGCTGACTTCGCGTTGCTGCGAGCGGATCTTGTAGAGGCGGTCGAGCACCTGAGCGGGCACGAAGGCGGTGGCAGCCAGATTAGTGCGCAGGCGCCCCACCATCAGGTCCCGGCGCAGTAAAGCTTCGAAGGATGCCTCGCTCATGCCGCGCGAGCGCAGCGCCGCTTCGTACAGGGGGCGGGAGAAGGCGCCGGTACCCTCGTTCTCGCGGAATGCAGGCAGGTTCGCAATCACCTGCTGCAGTTCGGCATCGGACACACGGATGCCGGCGGCGATGGCGGCCCGGTAGGACACCTGCTGGTCCACCAGTTGGTCCAGGACAGCCTGGCGCACCTCCGCACTGTCCAGGGTCGCCTGGTCGACTCGCTCGCCCATGGCCTGGCGCAGCTGCTCCTGACGCGACTGCAGTGCTTGCGCGAACTCCTGTTGCGAAATCGACGTACCGTCGACGCTGGCCACCTGGCCAATCACGTCGCCGCCCTTGAAGTAGAAATCGATGCCGAAGAACGCGAACGGGATGGCGATCAGGAACAGGATGATCCCTGTGATGATCTTGTGGCTCTTGACGTAATCGAACATGGTGGCCTACCTACCGGCGCGCCGAGGCGCCTTCAACGGGTCGAAACTGCCACGGCACGGGCCGTGCAGCGCTGTGGAACAACCGTGACCGCAGCCCGCGCTACCCGGCACGTGCCACGGTGCAAAACAAAAGAGGCGAACATGCGTTCGCCTCTTCGGGATACTGGCGGAGTGGACGGGACTCGAACCCGCGACCCCCGGCGTGACAGGCCGGTATTCTAACCGACTGAACTACCACTCCTCGCACTGCATCACCACTGCTTACTGCAACTCCCGCATCGGCTGGCGCCAGCGCACGTTGGTGGGTGCTGAGAGGCTCGAACTCCCGACATTCGCCTTGTAAGGGCGACGCTCTACCAACTGAGCTAAGCACCCACGCGCCATCCAACTTGAACTGCCTGCCTCGCAAACGCCGACGTGGGAATATATTGCCGGCTGATGCAAGGCGCCGCGTATGTGCAGACTGCCGATGCAGAAAGGCCGCTAGTTTACCGAATCCTTCAACGCTTTACCAGCGCGAAACTTCGGCACCTTCGCGGCACGGATCTTGATGTTCGCCCCAGTGCGGGGATTGCGGCCGCTGCGTGCTGCACGCTTGCCGACATAGAATGTCCCGAAACCAACCAGCGTGACGGTCTGGCCTTTTTTCAAAGAACCCTTTATTGCGGCAATGGCTCCGTCCAGCGCACGACCGGCAGCCGCCTTGGAGATATCCGCAGAAACGGCTACCGCGTCGATGAGTTCCTGTTTATTCACTAGACGCCCCCCTTTTTTATCTTGTCTTGGTTGGGCCGGGCGTGGCCCGGCTTCGTTCGAATGCGCCGACGCCTTTCTTGGGATCTGTTCAGCGCTTGAGCTTGGAATTCCGCCCGCGAAAGCGGTATCGAGAAACACCGGCTTGCGAACTGCGATCGTTTATAGCAAGCGGCAAAAGCGAATGTCAAGTGAGTGAAGGACCCAGGTAAAGCACATTGCAAGTTATGCAATGTCGCAAACGCAGGATGCGAAAACGCCCCCGATCGGGGGCGTTTGGTAGGTGGCCTGCTTCAGTGCTTGACAGCGGCGACTGGACCCGCTGGCTCCACCGGCGGCAGGGCGACCGGTGGAGCCTGCTCCAGCAGGGGCGTGGGCCTGCGCTCGAGTGCCATGTCCAGTACCTGGTCGATCCACTTCACCGGATGGATGTCGAGTCGGTTCTTGATGTTGTCCGGAATCTCGGTCAGATCCTTGACGTTCTCCTCGGGGATGAGCACGGTCTTGATACCGCCACGATGCGCCGCCAGAAGCTTCTCTTTCAATCCGCCGATCGGCAGCACCTCTCCGCGCAGCGTGATCTCCCCCGTCATCGCCACATCCGCGCGAACCGGTATGCCGGTCAGCACCGACACCATCGCCGTGCAGATGCCTGTGCCCGCGCTCGGGCCGTCCTTGGGCGTGGCGCCTTCCGGAAGGTGGATGTGGATGTCGTTCTTCTGATAGAACTCTTCCGGGATGCCGAGCTTCTGCGAGCGGCTGCGTACCACGGTAAGCGCCGCCTGGATCGACTCCTGCATCACTTCGCCCAGCTTGCCGGTGGACACCACCTTGCCCTTGCCGGGCATCACCGCGCTCTCGATGGTGAGCAGTTCACCGCCCACTTCGGTCCAGGCCAAGCCGGTGACCTGACCTATCTGATTGTGCTTCTCGGCGATGCCGAAGGTGTAGCGGCGCACGCCCAGGTAATTGCCGATGTTCTTTGAGTTGACCACGCTTTTTGTCGCGCGGCGCTTGAGCACTAGCGCCTTCACCACCTTGCGGCAGACCTTGGAGATCTCACGCTCGAGCGAGCGCACCCCGGCCTCGCGCGTGTAATATCGAATGATGTCTCGGATGGCGCTCTCCGACACCGACAACTCCTCGGGCTTGAGGCCGTGGTTCTTCATCTGCTTGGGCAGCAGATAGCGAACCGCGATGTTGACCTTCTCGTCCTCGGTGTAGCCCGACAGACGGATGACTTCCATGCGATCGAGCAGCGCCGCCGGGATGTTCATCGTGTTCGCGGTGGCCACGAACATCACATCCGACAGGTCGTACTCGACTTCGACGTAGTGATCCACGAACGAGTGGTTTTGTTCGGGGTCGAGCACCTCCAGCAGTGCAGAGGACGGATCGCCTCGGAAGTCCATGCCCATCTTGTCCACTTCGTCGAGCAAGAACAGCGGATTACGCACGCCGACCTTGGTCATGTTCTGAAGTATCTTTCCCGGCATCGAACCGATGTAGGTACGACGGTGCCCACGCACCTCCGCCTCGTCGCGCACGCCCCCCAGCGACATGCGCACGAATTTCCGGTTCGTTGCGCGCGCGATCGACTGCCCGAGCGAGGTCTTGCCCACTCCCGGAGGGCCGACCAGGCACAGGATTGGCGCCTTCACCTTTTCCACGCGCTGCTGCACCGCCAGGTACTCAACAATGCGTTCCTTGACCTTGTCCAGTCCGTAATGATCTTCGGCCAGCACTTCCTCGGCCTTGGTCAGGTCGCTGCTGATCTTGCTCTTCTTCTTCCACGGCAGGTTGGTCAGCGTCTCGATGTAGTTGCGCACAACCGTGGCTTCCGCCGACATCGGCGACATCAGGCGCAGCTTGCGCAGTTCGGCCTCGGCCTTGACGCGCGCCTCCTTGGGCATGTGCGAGGACTTGATGCGCTTCTCCATCTCGTCCAGGTCGGCACCTTCTTCCAGATCGCCCAGTTCCTTCTGGATCGCCTTGACCTGTTCGTTGAGGTAGTACTCGCGCTGGCTCTTCTCCATCTGTTTTTTCACGCGGCCACGGATGCGCTTCTCGACCTGCAGGATGTCGAGTTCAGTCTCCATCAACGCGAGCAGGTGCTCCAGGCGGCGCTGCACGTCGAACATCTCCAGCACTTCTTGCTTCTGCTCGAGCTTCAGCGGCAGGTGCGCGGCGATGGTATCAGCCAGACGCCCGGGCTCGTCAATGCCGGCAAGCGAGGTCAGAATCTCGGGCGGTATCTTCTTGTTGAGCTTCACGTACTGGTCGAACTGGGAAATCATGGCGCGGCGCATCGCTTCCAGTTCCGTGCCTTCCTGCAACTCGGCAGGGACGGGCACGGCCTCGGCGGCGTAGTGAGTCTTGAGGTCGGTGACGGACGGGATGCGCGCCCGGTGCGTGCCCTCCACCAGCACCTTCACGGTGCCGTCCGGCAACTTGAGCATCTGTAGGATGTTGGCAACTGTGCCGGTACTGTACATGTCCTCGGGGCCGGGCTCGTCCTTTGCCGCGGATTTCTGCGCCACGAGCAGGATGCTCTTGCCTGCCTCCATGGCGGTTTCCAACGCCTTGATCGACTTCGGCCGCCCCACGAACAACGGAATCACCATGTGCGGGAATACTACGACATCGCGCAGTGGCAACAGCGGCAGCACGGTGGGTTCAGCCGCGGAAGCAAAGTTGGTCATGTTCTCACCTCTGGTCAATCGATCAAATCAGGTGGGGCGGATATCCGCCATTTCAAGCACACGCGCCGGCGCAAGAACGCACCGGGCACGCACGGCGCTGTCGACCGCGCGCGTCGATGCATGGCAAATCGCCGTTCCGGCACGTGCCGGGAGAAACGAGACCTCGCGCCGCATCACGGCGCAATGAAGACGGGCGAGGCCCGATGGGAAAGGGCCGTCGTCGTTCAAGCCGAGCCAGCCACTTTCGGCTGATCCGAGTAGATCAGGATCGGCTTCTGGTCGCCCGTGATCGTGCCGTCGTCGATCACCACTTTGCGCACGTTGCTCATGGACGGGAGATCGAACATGGTGTCCAGAAGCGCCTGCTCGAGGATCGAGCGCAAGCCGCGCGCACCAGTGCGCCGTGCCAACGCGCGCGCGGCAATTGCCAGCAGGCCCTCTGGACGCACCTCCAGTTCCACACCCTCCATGGAGAACATGCGCTGGTACTGCTTGAGCAGCGCGTTCTTGGGTTCGGTGAGTATCTGGATGAGTGCGGCTTCGTCGAGTTCGTCGAGCGTGGCCACCACGGGCAGCCGCCCGACGAATTCGGGAATCAGCCCGTACTTGATCAGATCCTCCGGCTCGACGTCCTTGAGGATCGCGCCAATGTCCTTGCGGTTGTCGTTGCTTCGCACCTGCGCACCGAAGCCGATCCCGCCCTTCTCCGAGCGCGAACGAATCACCTTGTCCAGCCCGTCGAATGCACCGCCGCAAATGAACAGGATGTTGGTGGTATCGACCTGCACGAACTCCTGGTTCGGGTGCTTGCGACCGCCCTGCGGCGGCACGGACGCGATGGTCCCTTCCACCAGCTTGAGCAGGGCCTGCTGCACACCCTCGCCCGACACGTCCCGCGTGATCGACGGGTTGTCGGACTTGCGCGAGATCTTGTCGATCTCGTCGATGTACACGATGCCACGCTGCGCCTTGTCGACGTCGTAGTCGCACTTCTGCAGCAGCTTCTGAATGATGTTCTCGACGTCTTCACCGACGTAACCGGCTTCGGTGAGCGTGGTGGCGTCGGCCATGACGAACGGCACGTTGAGCAGGCGCGCCAGGGTCTGCGCCAGGAGCGTCTTGCCCGACCCCGTGGGGCCGATCAGCAAGATATTGCTCTTGGCGAGCTCGATATCGTCCTTCTTTCCAAGGTTCTTGAGCCGCTTGTAGTGGTTGTACACCGCCACCGACAGGATCTTCTTCGCCTGTTCCTGGCCGATCACGTACTGGTCGAGGATCTCGCGGATCTCGTGCGGGACGGGCAGGTCGGTGCGCGCGCCCTTACCCGCGGTGTCACCCTGGCTTTCCTCACGAATAATGTCGTTGCACAGCTCGATGCATTCGTCGCAGATGAATACGGAGGGACCTGCGATGAGCTTGCGAACCTCATGCTGGCTCTTGCCGCAGAAGGAGCAGTACAGCAGCTTTTCCGAGCCCGGTTTCTCAGACATACGACTACAGGTCTCCGCAGTTCGCGGTCGCGGCCTCAGGCCGCGACGTCGGTCCGGCTGGTGAGCAGATTGTCCACCAGCCCATACTTGACAGCATCATCCGCGCCGAAGAAGTTATCACGCTCGGTATCGCGTTCGATGGTCTTGATTTCCTGCCCCGTGTGCCGCGCCAAGATCTCGTTGAGTCGCTGGCGCAGGTACAGAATTTCCTTGGCGTGGATCTCGATGTCGGTCGCCTGACCCTGGAAGCCACCCATCGGCTGATGGATCATCACGCGCGAATTCGGCAGCACGAAGCGCTTACCCTTCGCGCCCGCCGATAGTAGCAGCGCACCCATGCTCGCCGCCTGCCCGACACACAGGGTGCTCACGTCGGGCTTGATGAACTGCATCGTGTCGTAGATCGCCAGCCCGGCCGACACCGAGCCGCCCGGGGAATTGATGTAGATCGAGATATCCTTCTCCGGGTTCTCCGACTCCAAAAAAAGAAGTTGAGCCACGATCAGGTTGGCGGTGATCTCGTTGACTGGTCCGACCAGGAAAATGACCCGTTCCTTGAGCAGACGTGAATAGATGTCGTAGGCGCGCTCGCCACGACCGCTCTGCTCGATCACCATGGGGACGAGCCCCAGTGCCTGCGGTTCCATGTTGCTGCGTTCCATATCCCTCGTGTCCCGGTCCCACATCATTGGCGGTTACCCATCAGCTCATCGAAATCGGTCGGCTTGTCACGGACTTTAACGCGGGATAGCACCCATTCGACGACATTGTTCTCCAGCACCAGGGATTCGACCTCGCGCAGGCGCTCCGGCGAGGAGTAATACCAGCGCACCACTTCCTCCGGGTGCTCGTAGCTCTCGGCGTAGTCGTGCACCAGGGCTTTGATCTTGTCGGGCTGGGCCACGAGGTTCTCGCGGCGCACGAGATCGGAGACGATCAGGCCAAGCGCGACGCGCTTGCGCGCCTCCGGCTCGAACATCTCGGTCGGCATCTGCATGTCCTCGGCCTTCATCCCCCGCTGCGCAAGATCGCGGCGCATGCCTTCCATCAGGCGCTCCATTTCCATTTGCACCAGGGACTTGGGCAATTCGATGCTGGAATTGTCCAGCAACCCCTTCATCACGAGGTCTTTGACGCGCGCCTGCGTGCGCCGGCGCACTTCGCGTTCGAGGTTGGCCCTGATATCGCTGCGCATCTGCGCCACGTCCCCGTCCGCGACCCCCAGAGCCTTGGCGAAATCGGCATCGACTGCGGGCAGATGCGGTTCCGCGACCTGCCGCACCGTCACCTCGAAACGCGCCGTCTTCCCGGCGACGTCTTTCCCATGATAGTCCTCCGGGAATGTCAATTCAAACGAGCGCTGCTCGTTGGCGGCTGCCCCGATGACGTGCTTCTCGAAATCGGCTAGCAGCCGGCCCTCGCCCAATACCGTCGAGTGGCCAACGGCGGTGCCGCCCTCGAATGGCACGCCGTCGATGCTGCCCGCGTAGTCGATCACGACGCTGTCGCCCGCCTGCGCCGCGCGCGTCACTTCGTGGTAATGCACCCGCTGCTTGCGCAGAATCTCGACGGTCTTCTCAATCTCGGCATCGCCCACCGACACCACCGGGCGGTCGACCTCCACGCCCGACAGGTCGCCCAGCGCTATTTCCGGGTAAACCTCGAAGGTGGCGCTGAACTGGACCTGCTCCGAACCCTCGCCCGCTTGCTGCGACTCGAAGCGGGGGTAACCCGCCACGCGCAGGTTCTGCTGCCGCACAGCCTCGCCAAAGCTCTTCTGCAAGGCATCGCCCAGCACTTCCTGGCGCACCTGCCCGCCGTATTGCGCCTGCACCAATCGGTAGGGCACCTTGCCGGGCCGGAAGCCGGGCATCTTCGCCGAGCGGGCCATGCGCTTGAGGCGGCTTTCGACCTCGGCCTCGATCTCCTGCATCGGCAGCGCGACATTCAGCCGGCGCTCGAGGTTGCTGACTTTTTCTATGGTGGCTTGCATTGATGCGTTCCCTGACAACTGATCATGAACAAGCGCGGAACGGGACGATGTCCAGCGCGATGGTGCGTCGGCCGGCGACGGGCCGGGGCATTGGGAGAGCGGTCCGCGCTCGGGATTTCCGGGCGCAGGTGGCAGAAACGCTCGCGGCCGTGGTGCGAAAGGAGAGACTCGAACTCTCACGCCTTTCGGCGCCAGAACCTAAATCTGGTGCGTCTACCAATTCCGCCACTTTCGCAAAGTCCTCATTTTAATATAATCGCCCCCTTCCGCTCCACTCGACACGCTCCGCCGACCGGACCGGTTAGCCGCGCATGCCTGAAAGTCCACCTGTCCACCGCCTTCTCCGCCATCCCGACCCCGTCCAAACACTACGAGAACTTTCCGGTTGCGTCCTGGGCCATGCCCGCCCGCTTCCGGCCGGCAGTGCGGCAGATCTACGCCTTTGCGCGTCGCGCAGACGACTTTGCCGACGAGGGCGACATGGACCCGGCGCAGCGCCTCCGACTGCTGCAGGAATTCGAGGACGAACTGGACCGCATCGAATCCGGACAGCAGCCACTTTTCCCATTGTTCCAGCAACTCAAGTACACGATTGCGGCGCATCGGCTGCCCGTTCAGCTGTTTCGCGACCTGCTCTCGGCGTTCAGGCAGGATGTCACCAAAGGCCGCTACGCCGACTTTGGGGAAGTGATGGATTATTGCCGCCGCTCGGCCAACCCGGTCGGGCGCTTGCTCCTGCACCTGTTCGGCGAGACCGCTCCGCGCAACCTGGCCATGTCGGACGGCATCTGCGCGAGCCTGCAGTTGATCAATTTCTTGCAGGACGTCGAAATCGACTACCGCAAGAACCGGATCTACCTGCCGCAGGACGAGATGGCACGCTTCGGCATCGTCGAGACCCAGATCGCCGCACGCGACGCTGGCGGAATGTGGCCTGAATTCATGCGCTTCCAAAGTGAGCGCGCGCGCCGCATGCTGCAGGCCGGCGCGCCGCTCGGGCGCACGCTGCGCGGCCGGCTGGGGCTGGAGCTGCGCATGATCGTGCTGGGCGGCGAGAGCATCCTGCGCCAGCTGCACGAGGTGCGTGGCGATGTCTACCGCCAGCGCCCCGTGCTGCGGCAGCAGGACTGGCTGTACATGATCTGGCGTGCGGTGATCGCGCGATGAGTCCGGACGAGTACTGCCAGCAGCGCGCCGCCGCCAGCGGCTCGAGCTTCTACTACAGCTTTCTCTTCCTGCCGCCAGCGCGCCGGCGCGCGATTACCGCGCTGTATGCGTTCTGCCGTGAAGTGGACGACGTCGTGGATGAAGTGTCCGACCCCGGCGTCGCGCGCACCAAGCTCGCCTGGTGGACCGAGGAGACCGCACGCATCTTTCGCGGCGAAGCGCAGCATCCGGTGGGCAAGGCGCTCACCGGCCCGGTGCGCGCGTTCGGCCTGGAAGAAGCATTGCTGCGGGAGGTAATCGCCGGCATGCGCATGGATCTCGACTACAACCGCTACCCCGACTACCCGACGCTCGAGATCTATTGCCATCGCGTGGCCGGCGTGGTCGGGCTTCTGTCCGCGCGCATCTTCGGCTTCACCGATGCGCGCACGCTCGACTACGCGCGCACGCTGGGCATTGCCTTCCAGCTCACCAACATCATCCGCGACGTCGGCGAAGACGTGCGCCGCAACCGCATCTACATTCCGCTCGACGAACTGCAGCGATGCGGCATGAGCGTGGATGACCTGATTCTGTTGCGCGAGGACGAGCGCTTCGAGCGTCTGATGCGCATGCAGATCGAACGCGCCCAGGCCACCTACGATCGCGCGCTGGCGCTGCTGCCCGCGGCCGATCGCGCGGCGCAGCGTCCGGGGCTGATGATGGCAGCGATCTATCGGGCGCTGCTGGTCGAGATCGAACGCAGCCAGGCGAAAGTGCTGTCGCAGCGCACTTCGCTCACACCGCTGCGCAAGTTGTGGCTGGCGTGGAAGACCTGGGTGCGCGATTGACCGGCGTCGCCGGGCGGCGCGTCGGCATTCTCGGCGCCGGCTGGGCCGGAATGGCCGCGGCGGTCGAGCTGGCCGATGCCGGCGCACGGGTGACGGTGTTCGAAGCCGCGCACACGCTCGGCGGGCGCGCACGCGCCGTCGAATACCGCGGCCTGACGCTGGACAACGGCGCGCACATCCTTATCGGCGCTTACCGCCAGACGTTGGCGCTCATGCGCAAGGTGGGCGTGAATGAAGGCGCCGGCGACATCGCGCGCGTGCCGCTCGAGCTGAATTTCCCTGGCCGCTTCCGGCTGCGGGCGCCGCGCCTGCCCCGGCCGCTGCACCTCGCCGCAGCCCTGCTAGGCTGCCGCGGTCTGCCGTTCGCGCAGCGCGTGGCCGCCGCGCGCTTCATGCGCGCGGCCCAGGCCATGCGTTTCACCCTGGAGCAGGACACCAGCGTCTGCGCGCTGCTGGAGCGTTTCGACCAGGGCGAGCAGGCGTGCCGATTTCTCTGGGATCCGCTGTGCATCGCCGCGCTCAACACGCGCCCGCACGAAGCGTCGGCCCAGGTATTCCTGAACGTGCTGCGCGACAGCCTCGACGGAACGCAACGCGACAGCGAGCTGGTGCTGCCGCGGCGCGACCTGTCCCGCCTGTTTCCGCTGCCCGCTGCCGGCTTCGTCGGCGCGCGTGGCGGGCGCGTGATCACCGGCTGCGGAGTGAACGCCGTGCACGCACGCGAAAGCGGGTTCGAGATCGAACACGCGCGCGGTAGCGAGCGCTGCGATGCCGTGGTGTGCGCGCTGCCCCCCTATCGCGTGGCCGAGGTCCTCGCGCCGCTGACCGCGATGCACACGACCGCGCTGCGTATCGACGCGCTCGAGCACGAACCGATCACGTGCGTTTACTTGCAGTACGACCCTCACGCGCGCCTGCCGCAGTCGATGGTCGGGCTGGACGGCGCGCTGGCGCAGTGGGCATTCGATCGCGGGCGCTTGGTCGGCCAGGCCGGCCTGGTCTGCGCAGTGATCAGTGCGCGCGGCGCGCACGAACAGCTCTCGCACGAGCCACTGGCCGCACGGGTCGCGGAGGAACTCGGGGTGCGCTTCGCCGGACTGGGCACGGCACACTGGAGCAAGGTGATAGCCGAGAAGCGTGCGACGTTCTCCTGCCGCCCGAATCTCGAGCGTCCTGATCAGCGCACGCCCGTGCCCGGGCTGCTGCTCGCGGGCGATTACACCGCGAGTCCCTATCCGGGTACGCTGGAGGCCGCGGTGCGCAGCGGTGTACGCTGCGCCCGGCTGCTGATCGAAGGCCACCATGTACACGCCTGACTACCACCCGTCTCCAGACCTGCTCGCGCAGCGCGTCATCTTGGTCACCGGCGCGAGTGCGGGCCTCGGTCGCGAAGCGGCGTTCGAATTCGCGCGCCATGGGGCATGCGTGATCCTGCATGGGCGCAACATCGACCGGCTGGAGAAGCTGTACGACGAGATCGTGGGCAGCGGCGCACCCGAACCGATCATCCTTCCACTCGATCTGGCAAAAGCCGGCGAACACGATTTCTCCAACGTCGAGCAGGCGATCCGCGCGCAGGCCGGGCGTCTGGACGGCATCCTTCACAGCGCCGTGCACTTCACCCACCTGACCGAGCTCGCCAACGAGTCGCTGGACCACTGGCTGGTATCGCTGCGCGTGAACCTGGCCGCGGCGCACGGGCTCACGCGCGCGCTTGTGCCCCTGCTGCGGGTGGCGCCAGACGCATCCGTCGTCGCCACTGCGGAGATGCACGGGCTGGCACCGGCAGCGTTCTGGGGGGCGTTCGCGGCATCCCAAGGCGCGCTGCGTAACTGGGTGACCATCCAGGCGCAGGAGTGGACGTCGCACCCCAACCTGCGCGTGAACCTACTGGTGCCAGGACCGGTCGATTCACCCCTGCGCGCGCGCACGCACCCCGGCGAGACGCGCGAAGCGCGCCTGCCGATGGCGGCACTGATGCCGCTCTACCTGTATCTGATTGGACCGGACAGCCGCGGCGTCAGCGGGCAGGTATTCGAGGCGCAGCGCCTGCTGCGCTGAGCCGCGATCAGGCCAGATGCGTGCGCATCCAGCCGGGCAGCGGCCGCGATCTGCCGTCGGCGAGATCGATCCACACCATCATCGCTTCGCAGCGCGCGTAGATCTTCTCCGGATAGCCGGCATCGCGAAGGTCGCTGTAGAGTGGAAAGGCGCTGCGCCGCGGCTGACCCGCGACCAGCGTCACGTCCAGGTCGCAGGGATAGACCGCCGGCAGCACGAAGCGGCAGGCGATGCTACCCAGGATCGGCCCTTCCGGCAGCTTCTGGTAGTCCGCCCCGATTGCATCGAACCACGCGATGCGCGCCTGTTCGAAGTAACGGAAATAGACGGCGTTGTTCATGTGGCCCAGCGCGTCCATGTCGCCCCAGCGCATGCGCATGCGTTCGACGTGGACCAGCTTGCCAGGATTGGGTGCCTCTACCGACAATTCGTCGCCCCCCTGAAACCGTTTATCATCGGGCGATTGTAAAGCAGGCGGCCATAACCGCCGATGCAAGACCGACGGAGCAGATCGTGCCCGAACGCGAATCGATGGAATACGACGTAGTGGTGGTGGGTGCCGGGCCATCCGGACTCGCCACCGCCATCCGCCTCAAGCAACTGGCCGCCGAGCGCGAAACCGACCTGTCGGTGTGCGTGATCGAGAAGGGTTCGGAGGTCGGCGCGCACATCCTCTCGGGCGCGGTGCTGGAGCCGCGCGCTTTGAACGAGTTGCTGCCCGACTGGCGCGACCGGGGCGCACCGCTGGACACGCCGGCACGCGAAGACCGCTTCCTATACCTATCTGCGACCAGATCGTGGCAACTTCCCACGCCGCCGCAGATGCACAACCGGGGCAACTACATCGTCAGCCTGGGCAACTTCTGCCGCTGGCTCGGCCAGCAGGCCGAGATGCTGGGCGTCGAGATCTATCCCGGCTTCGCGGCCGCAGAGGTGCTGTTCCACGAGGACGGACGCGTCAAGGGCGTGGCCACCGGCGATCTGGGCATTGGCAAGCAAGGCGAACCGACGGAGCGCTATCAGGCGGGCATGGAATTGCACGCGAAGCAGACCGTGTTCGCCGAGGGTTGCCGGGGCTCGCTCACCAAGGCGCTGTTCGAACGCTTCCGTCTCCGGGAAGGCGTCGATCCGCAGACCTATGGCATTGGCATCAAGGAATTGTGGGAAGTCGAACCGGCGAAGTCCGAGCCAGGGCTCATCGTCCACACCGTCGGCTGGCCGCTCGACACCTCCACCTACGGCGGATCGTTTCTCTATCACTTGTCCGGCAACCAGGTCGCCGTCGGCTACGTGATCGGCCTCGACTACCAGAATCCGTATCTCAGCCCGTTTGACGAGTTCCAGCGCTTCAAGACGCATCTCTCGATCCGCCCGGTGTTCGAGGGCGGGCGGCGCATCTCCTACGGCGCGCGCGCGATCTCTGAGGGCGGCTTCCAGTCGATTCCCAGACTCACCTTTCCCGGCGGACTGCTGGTGGGCGATACCGCCGGCTTCCTCAACGTGCCCAAGATCAAGGGTACGCACACGGCGATGAAGTCGGGCATGACAGCGGCCGAGGCGCTGTTCGAGCATCTGGCCGCGAGCGGCGGCGCCGAAGTGGTCGGCTATCCGGAGCGGCTGCGCAACAGCTGGGTGTGGGAGGAGTTGCACGGCGTGCGCAACATCCGGCCGTCCTTCCGCTGGGGGCTGTTGGGCGGGATCGCCTACTCCGCGCTCGACA
>Ga0316622_100000915_pt1 | contig 18360 bp, 8 predicted proteins | sample OWC_Aug_OW2_C1_D_FD_207646 | JGI IMG/M metagenome (GOLD analysis project Ga0316622, IMG submission 207646) | Wetland soil microbial communities from Old Woman Creek delta, Ohio, United States - OWC_Aug_OW2_C1_D5_C | ecosystem: Environmental > Terrestrial > Soil > Wetlands | place: USA: Ohio... | reverse complement strand
CGTGAGCGGGATCGCGTTCAGCGCGACGAACGCCGCCGGCAGCATGTACTCCGGCAATGTGGCGCGCAGGTGCTCGCGCAGATCCTGCGGCTGTGCGTCGCAGCCCGGCTGCGGCACGACGTACGCCACCAGCCGGAGCGCGCCACGCTCGTCCACGGGTACCGCCACCAGCGCCCGCCGCACGGCACCGTGCTGCGTCAGCACCGCTTCGATCTCGCGGGGCTCGATGCGGAAGCCCCGGATCTTCACCTGGTCGTCGATGCGCCCGAGAAAGTCGAGGGTTCCGTCCGCGCGGCGGCGCACGAGATCGCCCGTCCGGTACACGCGGCCGTCGCCGAAGGGGCTCGGCACGAAGCGCTCGGCCGTCAGATCGGGCCGCGCGAGATACCCGCGCGCGAGCCCCGTACCACCGACGTAGAGCTCACCCGGCACGCCGACGGGCACGAGGTGCTGCCGCCGGTCGAGCACGTACAGCCGGGTGTTGGCGAGCGGCCGCCCGATCGGCACCGCGTCGTCCACCGACTCGAGCCGGGCGATCGTCGACCAGATCGTGGTCTCCGTCGGCCCGTACACGTTCCAGAGCGCGGCGCTTCGAGCATGCAGCTGCCGCGCGAGGTCGGCCGACAGCGCCTCTCCCCCACACAGGATCTCGAGACGCGGGCTGCCCTGCCAGCCCGCATCCACGAGCAGACGCCATGTCGACGGGGTCGCTTGCATGATCGTCGCGCCCGACGTCCTCACCGCTTCGCCGAGCCGGATCCCGTCCGCGGCCGTCTCGCGGCTGACCATCGTCAGGCGCGCCCCCGTCACGAGCGGCAGAAAGATCTCCAGCGTCGCAATGTCGAAGGACAGGCGCGTGACGGACAGCAGCGTGTCCGCGCTCGTCACCTCGAGCTCGGCACGCATCGCCTGCAGCAGGTTGACGACGCTGCGATGCGTGACCTGCACGCCCTTGGGCCTGCCGGTCGACCCCGAGGTGTAGAGCACATAGGCGAGATTGTCGGCAGCGACGACCGGCCGCGGGCGATCGAGGCGCACGCCGTCAAACCCGTCGGCCCCGGCATCGAGGCAACGCACGCGCGCCGTCCCGGGCGGCAGCCCCGGCGCCCACCGGCTGGTGGTCAGCACGACCGGCGCAGCCGTCTCCTCGAGCATGAGCGCCAGCCGCTCACGGGGATAGGTGGGATCGAGCGGCACGTACGCGCCGCCCGCCTCGAGCACGGCGAGGAGCCCCACGATCATCTCGACCGAGGGCTCCACACAGATGCCGACGGCCACGTCCGGGCCGACGCCGAACGCCCGCAGCTCGTCGGCCAGCGCGTCGGCTCGCCGTTCCAGCTCCCGGTAGGTGACGCACGTGCCCTCGAGCTCCACGGCGACGGCGTCGGGGGTGCGCGCCGCCTGTGCCGCGACGAGGTCGTGGATGCACGCCTCCGACGGCTGCGCGCTCGAGGTGTCGTTCCAGTCGATCAGCAGCTGCTGCCGCTCCGCCTCCGTCAGCAGCGGCAGCTGGCTGATGCGCTGGCCCGGATCGGCCAGGGCGCCCGCCAAGAGCGTCCGCAGGTGCCCGACCATGCGCGCGATCGTCTCGGCCTCGAAGAGGTCGCAGTCGTAGTCGACCCGGCACTGGATGCCGTCGTCGTCCTCCGCGAGGTTGAGGCTCAGGTCGTTGCGTGCGTGCGCGATCTCGAGGGGCACCTCCCGGACGGACAGCCCCGGCAGCTCGAGCGGCCCTCCCTCCACGTTGAGCAGATTCAGCTCCACCTGGAACAGCGGGTTGTAGCTCATCGTGCGCTCGGGCTGGAGCTCCTCGACGAGCCGCTCGAAAGGCAGGTCCTGATGCGCGTACGCCTCGAGCGCGACGGTGCGCACGCGCGCCAGCAGCTCGCGGAAGGTCGGATCGCCGGAGAGGTCGGTCCGCATGACCAGCATGTTGACGAAGAGCCCGCCCACGCCCTCGACCTGGAGGTGGCCGCGGCCGGCGACCGGCGAGCCGACCACGATGTCGTCCTGGCCGCTGTACCGATGCAGAAGAGCCTGCACCGCGGCCAGGACCGCCATGTAGAGCGTCACCCCCTCGCGCCGACAGAGGTCGCCGAGCGCCCGCGTCAGGTGCAGGGGAAGCCGCACGTGATGCCTCGCCCCGCGGTGGGTCGGCACCACGGGACGGGGGCGGTCGGTGGGGAGCCGGAGCGTCGAGACGTCCCGCAACCGTCGCCGCCAGTACGCGAGCAGATCCTCCAGGGCAGCGCCCTGCAGCCGGGCGCGTTGCCAGAGGGCGAAGTCCACGTAGCGGATGGGGAGCTCCGGCAACGGGTTGGGCCTGCCGCTGCGGAAGGCGTCGTACAGGGCCGCGAGCTCCCGCATGCGCACGCCCGTCGACCACCCGTCGGAGGCGATGTGGTGCCAGACCAGCAGCAGCACGTGCTCTTCGCGGTCGAGCTCGAGCAGCGCTGCCCGCAGCATCAGATCGCGCGAGAGGTCGAAGGGGCGCACGACCGTCTCGCGCACGACGTGCTCGACCGCAGCCGGGCGTTCGACGTCCGGGCGGTCGGTCAGATCGATCACCGCCAGCTCTACCGCCCGGCACGCGCCGATGACCTGCACGGGGTGGGCGTCGACGACGCGAATGACCGTACGCAACACGTCATGACGCGCGACCAGCGCGTCGAGCGCGGCAGCGAGCGCCCGCGCGTCGAGCGGGCCCGAGAGCCGAAACGCCTTGGGCACGTTGTAGGCGGAGCTCCGTGGCTCGAGCTCGTAGAGGAACCAGAAGCGTTGCTGCATGAACGACAGCGGGAAGGGGCCGCTGCCCGTCGTGATGGGAATGGTCTCGTGCGGCGGCGTGAGCCCCTGCGCGCGCCGCGCGATGTCCTCGGCGGCGTCGCGCCCCCCGCACAGCCGCGCGATGGCGTCGACGAGCTCTGCGACCGTCGGACTCTCGAACAGCGCGCGCAAGGGCACGTCCGCGTGGAAGACGTCGCGCAGCCGCGCGACCACCCGCGCCGCCAGGAGCGAGTGGCCACCGATGTCGAAGAAGCGCTCGCGCACGCCGACGCGCTCGATCCCGAGCACCTGCGTCCAGACGGCGGCCACCAGCTCCTCGGCGGGCGTGCGGGGAGCGACGAAAGGCACCTCCCGCTCGATGCGCTCCGGATCGGGCGCCGGGAGCGCCTGGCGATCGACCTTGCCGGCCGCGGTCACGGGCAGGGTGTCGAGTCGCATGAAGTGCGACGGCACCATGTGCTCCGGAAGCCGCTCGCGCAGGAGCGCCCGCAGCTCGCCTGCGGAGGCCTCGTCGGGCGTGACCACGTAAGCGATCAGGCGCTCGCCCGCCGCACCGTCGGCGACGCGCTTCACGGCGCATTCCGCGACCAGCGGGTGCCGGCGCACGGCCGCTTCCACCTCTCCGAGATCCACACGGAAGCCGCGGATCTTCACCTGCAGGTCGCTCCGGCCGATCAGCTCGAGGTTGCCGTCGTCCCGGTAGCGGGCGAGATCGCCGGTTCGATACAGCCGGGAGCCGGGCGCGCCATCGAACGGATCAGGGACGAAGCGCTCGGCGGTGCGGCCCGGGTCGTGCAGGTAGCCGCGCGCGAGGCACGCTCCCGACACGTGCATCTCCCCGATCACGCCGCGCGGGACCGGGCGCAGGTACGCGTCGAGGACGTAGACCCTGGTGTTGGGCAGCGGCCGGCCCACGGGCACGCGCGCCAGGTCGGCGGGCATCCGGCTGGTGTCGAAGACGGTCACGTTCGAGGAGCACTCGGTCGCACCATAGAGGTTGAGCAGCGGGACATCGGGGAACGTGCGCCGCCAGCGCGCCACCAGCGCCGGCGGGATCGGCTCGGCGCTGGTGGTGGCGAGCCGCAGCGCCCTCCACGCGCCCGGGTGGCGCTCGGCCTCGTCGAGGACCCCCTTCAGCAACGCCGGCGTCGCGAGCAGGTGGGAGACGCCGTGCCGGACGAGCGCCGCCCACAGGCGCGCCGGGTCCAGCACGTCCTCGCGACCGAGGACCAGCGTCGGAACGCCCTGCAGCAAGGCGCCGAAGCACTCCCAGGTGGACGCCACGAGACCGTAGGACTTGTGGAACACGGCGACGTCGCCGGGCCGGAAGGGATACGCGTCCCACATCCAGTGCAGCCGGTTCAGCACCGCCCCCATGGTGATCAGGACGCCCTTGGGCCTGCCGCTGGAGGCCGAGGTGTAGAGCAGCGCGAGGAGGTTGGCGGGCGTGGCGACAGGCGGCGGATCCGACCTCGCCTCGGCGGCGAGCCCCTCCGAGCGCGCATCGAGGTCGAGATGGATGCGCGTGCCGACGTAGTCGTCGAAGCGGTCGAGGTGGCGCTGCGCCACCAGCACGGGAGGCCCGGCGTCGCGCAGGATCGCCCCCAGCCGCAGGGGTGGCAGCGTGGGATCGAGCGGGACGTACGCACCCCCGGCCTTGAGGATGCCGAGGAGGGCCACGATCATCTCGGGCGTGCGCTCGGTGCAGACGGCGACGAGCGTCTCGGGACCGACGCCGGCCCGGCGCAAGGCGTGCGCCAGCTGATTCGCGCGCCGATCGAGCTCGCCGTAGCCGAGCTGCTGCCCCGCGAACAGGAACGCCGCTCGCTCCGGCGCCGCCGCGGCCTGCGCCTCGAACAGCGCGGAGATGGAACGGCTCTCGCCGTAATCGCGCTCCGTGGCGTTCCACTCGACCAGCTGCGTGCGTCGCTCGCGCTCGTCGAGCACCGGGAGCGCGGAGATGCTCCGGCCGGGATCGTCGACGAGGGCGCCCAGCAACACGACGAGGCTCGAGAGCATGCGCTCCACCGCGTGCTCCTCGAAGAGGTCCGCGAGAGCCGTGAGCTGAAGATGGATGCGGGCGCCGTGCTCCTGGGCGTAGAGCGCCAGATCGTACTTGGCGTAGCCGGTCTCGAGGCTCTCGTAGGCGACGCCGAGGTGCTCGGATTGCAGGGAGGCGTCGGGGAACCCCAGCATGTTGAACATCACCTGGAAGAGCGGCGTGAAGCGCGGGTCCCGCACGGCCTCCGCCCACTCGAGCATCCACGCGAAGGGGTACTCCGCGTGGGAGAGCGCTCCGGTCGTGATGGAGCGGACACGGTCCAGGAGCTCGGTCCAGGTCGGGTCGTCGGCCAGGTCGACGCGCAGCGGGAGCATGTTGAGGAAGAACCCCGCCATCTCCTCCGTCGCCGCGTGCGTGCGGTTCGCGACCGGAGCGCCGACGATCAGGTCCGTCTGGCCGCTGTAGCGCCGCAGCAGCACGCAGAACGCCGAGAGCAACGTCATGAAGAGCGTCGCGTCGTGCCGCTGCGTGAGGTCTCGCAGGCGCTGCGACAGGGCGGCATCGAGCAGCCTGCTGGTCGACCGACTCCCGTACGTCGGCGCCGCCGGCCGCGGCTGGTCGAGCGGCAGCGCCAGCACGGGCAGCTCGCCGGCCAGCTGACGCCGCCAGTACGTCTCCTGCGGCGCGAGGCGCGCGCGGGTCACGTGCGCCGCCTCCCAGAGGACGAAATCGCCGAACCGGGCCGCCGGAGGCTCGAGCGCCGGCGCGTGGCCCTCCACGACGGCATCGTAGATGGTGCCGAGGTCCCGCATCAGCACGCGCACCGACCACAGGTCGGTGGCGATCTCGTGCATGGTGAGCAGGAGGACGTGCTCGTCGTCCGCGAGCGTGAACAGCCGCTCGCGCAGCAGCGGCCCCTGCACGAGGTCGAACGGCCGCGCGAGCTCGGCCCGGGCCGCGGCACGGAGCACCGTCTCGCGCTCGGCAGCCGGGACGACGGAGAGATCCGTCACCGGCAGCGGGAGCGCCGCCGCGTCCGGGAAGCGCTGGAGGGGGACACCGTCGCGCAGCTCGAAGCGCACCCGCAGGATGTCGTGCCGCGCGCGCAGCATCTGCCAGGCGCGGGTGAGTGCCGGCAGGTCGAGCGCGCCGCGCAGCCACACCAGCCCTTGAGCCGTGTAGTACGGGCTCTCGGGCTCGATCGCCCAGAGAAAGAAGAGGCCCTGCTGCGCGAGCGACAACGGATGGGGCCGCTCCCCGGCGCCCCCCGCGGCCTCCAGGGAGAGCGCGGTGCTCCCGTCCGCGCCCTCGAGGCGCTTCGCCAGACGCGCGACCGTCTGCGCCTCGAAGAGATCGCGGAACGTGAGGGGCAGCGCCGTGCGCTGGCGCAGGCGATTCAACACCTGCATGGCCGTGAGCGAGTCGCCGCCGAGCTCGATGAATCGATCGTGGATGCCCACGCGGTCGAGGTGGAGGGTATCCTGCCAGACCTCGGCGACGAGCGACTCGAGCGCGGTGGTGGGCGGCGCGAACGGCGTCTCGAGATCCGGCCTGACGGTGTCGGGGTCGGGAAGCGCGCGCGCGTCGAGCTTGCCGCGGCTGGTGAGCGGCAGCGCGTCCACCTGGACGAAGCGCGCCGGAACTGCGTACGCGGGCAGCTCCTGCTCGAGATGCGCGCGGAGCGCGTGGACGCCGACCGGCCGTCGCAGCACGACGTAGGCGATCAGGCGCATCGGCTCCCCGGGGTCGGCTCCCTCCTTGGCGGCGCTCTCTTTCGCGATCAGGCTCTGTCGCGGACCAGCCGCCAGCCGCGCCACCACCGCGCAGTGCGCCACGTCCTGGTGGCGAGCCAGCGCCGCCTCCACCTCGGCCAGGTCGATACGCTGTCCGCGGAGCTTGACCTGACGGTCGCGGCGCCCAAGGTAGCGCAGCGTACCGTCGTCGAGCACGGCGCCGAGGTCGCCGGTGCGGTACAGCACGCCGCCGGCAGCCCCGGGGCGCGGATCGGGAATGAACGCCCGCGCCGTGGCGGCGGGATCGTCGTAGTAGCCGTGGGTCACGAAGGGCGTTCGGATGTGGATCTCGCCGACGGCGCCGGGCGGACAGACCTCGTGCCCCTCGTCCAGCACGAGCGCCTCCACCCCGTCGATCGGCCGGCCGATCGGGATGAATCCCCGCGTCAGATCGGCCGCCTGCACGACATGGCAGAGCTTGACCATGGTGGTCTCGGTGGCGCCGTAGAGATTCACGAGCGCAATGCGATCGCCGAAGACCTCACGCCATCGGCGCACGTGCGCGACGGGCAGCAGCTCGCCCGCCAGCATGACGTGGCGGAGCGCGCGGAAGCGCGCCGGCTCGAGCGGCCCCTCGAGCACGAGCCCGAAGACGGACGGGACACAGTGGAGCTCCTCGAGCGCGGCATCCTCGATCCACGCGACGAGCATGGCGGGGTCGAGGTCGCCGGCCCGCTCCGGCGCGATGCACACCGTGCCGCCCGCGCACAGCGGCACGAGCACGTCGCGGAAGTACGCATCGAACGTCGGCACGGTGAGCTGGCTCACGCGGGTGCCGGGGCCGAGCTGCAACGCACCGATCTCCCACGCCACGAAATGTGCCAGGCCGGCGAGCGTGCCGACGATGCCTTTGGGCCGCCCCGTCGATCCCGACGTGTAGTAGACGTAGCGGGGGGCATCGGGGTCGACGGCGACCGTGGGCGGCTCGCCGGACACGGTCTCGAGGGCCTGCGGTGTGACGACCGTGGCGTTTCCCGGACCGCCGGCGATGCGGCGCAGGAGATCGTCGTGCGCCCCGTCGCCAACGAAGGCGGCGGGAGCCACCTCGCCGACGATGTGCCGCAGTCTCGCCACGGGCAGCGTGGCGTCGAGGGGAACGAAGACGGCGCCCGCGCGGAAGGTCCCGACCAGCGCCGCGATGGTCTCGAGGCGGTCTTCCATCATCACGGCCACGCGCGCCCCCGGCACGAGCCGACGCTGGATCAGGGCCTGGGCGAGCTGGTTCGCCCGTCGATCGAGCGCGGCATATGTCAGCTGCGTGCCGCGCCACTCCGCCGCCGGACGGTCGTGGAACCGCCGGCACGCCGAGGCGAGCCACGCGAGGAGGTCCGCGCCCGCGCGCATCGGCCCCTCACTCACGGAGCAGCCGCCTCGCGTCGCGCGCCAGCGAGACGAGCGGATCGACGACGTGGTACGGCGCCGGCGCCTCGACCCGCCCGCGCAGGTGCCGCGTGAGCAGGTGAAGCTCGGTGCAGCCCGCGATGAACGAGCGCGTCCCGTAGCGGGCCGCGAGCTCGTCGAGGCGTCGGAAGAGCCGGTCGTCGAGGCGATTGCGCTTGAGCGATTCGTAGATCATGCGATGGATGCCCTGCTGGTCGGCGTCGGCCGGCAGCACGACGCGGGGGGCGATCAGCCCCCAGCGGGCGTGGCTCTCGAGGAGCCCCATGCGTCTGGTGAGGTTCGTGCACAGGAGAACGTGCCGTCCGGGCGCCGCCGCCACGCCGTCCACGATCAGGTCGATCAGCGAGATCATCTTGGCGCGCACCGGCCCGGCCAGCGCCGAGAGGAAGTAGTGGCTGGAGACGCACGCGATGACGAGCTTGCTGGCGCCGAGGCGGCACAGCGTCTCCAGCGCCGTGCGCAGCGGGGACAAGACCGCCTCGCCGCGCCCGCCGAGCACCGACTCGGTCCGGTCGGGAACGGCCGGGTTCGAGAGCAGGATGCAGGCGGGTGCGGACTGCTCGGCCCCGTCGACGGTGAGCTCGTAGAGCGTGCTCAGGAACGCCGCGGACGCCAGCGGGCCCATGCCCCCGACGATGCCGAGCGTCGGCGTCATGACGTCGCCGCCGCCTCGCCGAGCGCGGGGTGGGCCGCCGGCGGCATCGCGAGCAGCCGCTGCAGGCCCGCGGCGATGACCCCGATGCCAGGCTCCTTCAGGATGCCGAGGTGGCTGCCCGGCACGGTCTGGATCTCGAGCCCGCCGGCGGCGACGTGGCTCCAGGACGAGCGGAGGCTCGCGGACCGGTCCCCGGCCGCGAAGAGCACGAGCGGCCCCGGGTAGGGGCGCGGCACGTAGGCGCGGGCCGCCAGCGGATAGTGCGTCCCGAAGAGGACCGTGCCGACGTAGAAGGTGCGCAGCGTCGGCGGAATCGGTCGGCCGAGCCGCAGGTAGAGGCGGCACATCGCTGCCAGCAGCGCCGTCTGCGCGCTCGCGCGCACCCCCTGGGCCCGGGCGGCGAGATAGGGCAGCCGGGCACCCCGCTCGAGGATCCGCAGGCGCCGCCAGTGGCGCACCGCCGTGTCGCGCACGGCTTCCGGCGCCGGGCGCGGCGCCCCATCCTCGCTCGCACCCGAGGGATCGATGAGCGCCAGCAACGCAACATCCTCGCCGTGCGCACGCAGCTGGTGGGCCATCTCGAGCGCCACCAGGCCGCCGATCGAGTGCCCGGCGAGGTGGTAGGGGCCTTGCGCCTGCACCCCTCGGATCTCGCGCAGGTAGTGGGCGGCCATGTCCTCGACGCGCGTCTGGAAATGCCTCCCGTCGAGGCCCTGCACCAGGCCATAGAAAGGCTGCTCCGGGCCGAGGTGGCGCGCGAGCCGGGCGAATCCCGCGTAGCCGTGGATGCAGAAGAGCGGCGGGCGCGTGCCCTCGGGCTGCACGACCAGCAACGACGACGCGGGCGCGGACCAGCCGGCGCTCCGCAGCCGGGCAGCCAGCTGGGCGATGGTCGGCGCCTCGAAGACGGCGGCGAGCGGCAAGGAGCGTTGGAAGACACGGTTGATGCGCGTCAGGACCCGGACCGCCAGGAGCGAGTGCCCCCCGATCTCGAAGAAGTCGTCGTGGATGCCGACCGGCTCGACGCCCAGCATCGCTTCCCAGATCTTGGCGAGCTGGATCTCGAGCCCGTCCCGCGGCTCGACGGGCGCGCCGACCTCCTCCCCTGCCCCCGCGCCGGGCGCCGGCAGGGCGCGGCGGTCGACCTTGCCGTTGGCCGACAGCGGCAACGCCTCGAGGCGCACGACCGCCGCAGGCGTCATGTGGGTGGGAAGCCGCGCGCGCAGGAACGCCCGGAGCTCACGCGGGGCCGGAGACTGCCCGGCGTGGGGAATCACGTAGGCCACCAGATGGCGCTCGCCGGCCGTCCGCCCCTGCGCCACGACCACGGCTTCCCGCACCGCACCGTGCTGCAGCAGCGCGGCCTCCACCTCGGCGGGCTCGACGCGGAAGCCGCGGATCTTCACCTGATCGTCGACGCGCCCCAGGAACTCGAGGGTGCCGTCCGCACGCCAGCGCACGCGGTCGCCAGTGCGGTACAGGCGCGCCCCGGGCACGGCGCCGAACGGATCGGGGACGAAGCGCTCGGCGGTGAGCTCCGGCCGGCCGAGATAGCCGCGCGCCAGACCGTCGCCGCCGAGGTAGAGCTCGCCGGGCAGACCGACGGGAACCGGCTCGAGCCCCGCGTCGAGGACGTAGACCCGGCCGTTGGCGATCGGCCGTCCGATCGGCACCGACGCGCCAAGTGTGCTGGCGTGTGTCATCGCGTGGGTGCAGGTGAACGTGGTGCCCTCCGTCGGCCCGTAGCCGTTGATCAGGGTCGTCTCCGGGAGCGCCGCGAGCGCGCGCCGCGTGTGTGCGACCGAGAGCACGTCCCCGCCCGCGAGGAGCTGGCGCACCCCGCGCAGCGCATCCAGCTGATGATCCACCATCTCGTGGAACAGCCCGGCCGTGAGCCACAGCGTGGTGACGCCGTGGCGGGACACGAGCCGTCCGATGTCCTCGAGCGACGTCGCTCCCGGCGGCGCAACGACCAGCCGCCCGCCGTTCAGGAGCGCGCCCCAGATCTCCAATGTCGAGGCGTCGAACGCGATCGGCGCGAGCTGCAGCATCACCTCGTCGGGGCCGAAGCGAGCGTAGTCGGTGTCGCGTACCAGGCGGACGACGGCCCGGTGCGGGACGGCGACGGCCTTGGGCGCGCCCGTCGAGCCGGAGGTGAAGAGCACGTATGCGAGGTGCTCGGGTCCGACCGGGCTCGCGGGCGGCTCGGTGGGCTCGCACGCGATGGCATCACGGTCGGTGTCGACGCGCACGATCGTGACGTGGCCGGCCGGAAGCAGCGCGGCGTGCCGCGCCTGGGCCAGCACCAGGGGCACGCGCCCGGCGCCGATCATGGTGGCGAGCCGCGGTGCGGGATGCGTCGGATCGAGCGGCAGGTAGGCGCCACCCGCCTTGAGGATCGCGAGCAACCCGACGATCATCTCGGCCGAGCGCTCCATGCATAGGCCGACCGCGACGTCGGGCCCGACGCCGCGGGCACGCAGGTGGCGTGCGAGCTGGTTGGCGCGGCGGTCGAGCTCGCGGTAGGTGAGACGCGTCGCGGCGCACTCGACCGCCACCGCCTCCGGGGTGCGCGCAGCCTGCGCCTCGAAGAGCGCGTGGACGCACCGGCGCGGGTAGTCGGTCGCGGTCGCGATGCCGGTCTCGATCACCTGGCGCCGTTCCGCGCCCGTCAACAGCGCGAGGCGCGAGAGCGGTGCGTCCGGCGCCGCCGTGACGGCCTCGAGCAGCATGACGAAATGCCGGGCCAGGCGTGCGACGGTGGACGGCTCGAAGAGGTCGATCGCGTACTCGATCGTGCCGGCCATGCCGCCCGCACCGTCCGTCACCGCGAGCAGCAGGTCGAACTTGGCGGTCGTGTGCGCCAAGGCCAGCCGTTCGACCGCGAGCCCCTCGAGCTCGAGCGGCGGCGGTCGGTTCTGCAGGACCAACACCGCTTGCACCAGCGGGTTGCGGCCCGGGTCGCGCGGCGGTGCGAGCTCCTCTACGAGCTTCTCGAACGGGATCTCTTCGTGCTCGTACGCCGCGAGGCACGTCTCGCGCACGCGCTGCAGGACCGTGCGGCCGGTCGGGTTGCCCGAGAGATCGGTGCGCAGGATCAGCGTATTGGCGAAGAAGCCGATCAGCCCCTCGAGCTCGGGGCGGGTGCGGTTGGCGATCGGCGAGCCGACGACGATGTCGTCCTGCCCCGTGTAGCGCTGCAGCAGCATCTGGAAGGCCGCCAGCAGCACCATGAACGGCGTCGCCCCTTCGCGCTGGGCGAGCCGGCGCACCGCCTCGGCGAGATCGGGCGGCACCGTGAACGTGTGGCTCGCGCCGCAAGACGACTGACGCGGCGGCCGCGGATGGTCGGTCGGCAGCGCGAGCGCGAAGGGCGCACCCGCAAGCCGCGCGCGCCAGTGCGCGAGCTGCCGCGCCAGCACGTCGCCGGCGAGCCGCTGGCGCTGCCAGACCGCGAAGTCGGGATACTGGATCGGGAGTGGCGGCAGCGCCGCGGTCGCGCCGGTGGCGTGGGCGGCATAGAGCACGGCGAGCTCGCGCGTCAGGATGCCCATCGACCAGCCGTCGGTGACGATGTGGTGCAGCGTGAGCAGGAGCACGTGCTCATCGTCGGCGAGGCGTACCAGCAGCGCGCGCAGCAGCGGGCCGCGGGCGAGGTCGAAGGGACGGCTGGCTTCGTCGGCGAGCACGCGTGCGAGCGCACGGTCCCGCCCGTCGACCTCGCCGCGCACGTCGACCGAGACGACCGGGACCGCGCCCGTGGCGGCGACGACCTGCATCGGGGTGCCGTCGCGGTCGACGAAGGCCGTCCGCAACGACTCGTGACGCACCGGCAGGGCATCGAGCGCGCGCCCCAGCGCGACCTCGTCGAGCGTGCCTCGCAGGCGGAGCGCGCGCGTCACGTGGTAGAGCGGGCTCCCCGGCTCCCACTGCGCGAGAAACCACAGACGCTGCTGCGCAAAGGACAGCGGCGCGGGGCCGCCGTCCGCGCGGCGTGGAATCGCCTCGAGCGCGGACCCGGTGGTGCGCTCGCGCAGGCGTCGCAGCAGCAGGGCTCGCTTGGCCGGCGAGAGCTTGGCGATGCGGTCGTCGAGGTCGTCCACGCGCGTGCTGAACCGTGCGTCTCGGGGTGTGGGTGCGTCGCCCTCGCCCGCGGCGCGCTGCGGCTACGTCTCCTCGCGCCGACGCAGGCTGAGAGGCCGGAGGTCGATCCACACTTCCTTGATGTGGGCCAGGCAGTCGGCCTTCCCTCCGGTCGTGCCGGTGTCGCGCCACCCGGGTGGCAGATCGCGTTCGGCCGGCCAGATGGAGTACTGCTCCTCGTGGTTCACGACCACACGGTAGGTGGTCCCGTCGTCGTCAGCGCTCATGCACCGTGCCTCGGGGGTAGTCCCGTTGCCGATGGTTTCACACCACACCGGCCGACGTTTCCACCAAACAACGTAATCTTGTACCTCAGCCCCCACCCGGTGTCGAGGCGAGGCGGCCGTCCGCGAAGGAACGCCATGCGCATTGTCGAACGCCGGCCTTTCGCCGTGGCCGGTACCGGGAATGTCCGGTCTCGGACAGTGCTCGTCCATCGAGAGCCATGGAGGCTGCCAACGCACATGTCGCACGCGCGGGGGCACCCAGGCGCTCGACAGTCACACCGAGGACCACTGCCAGCACACCACTCCGACCGGCTGGCCCTCTGCGGCCAGCGCGCCCGCGTAGCCTGGCGCTGGCGACACGCTGTGCAGCGACCACCGGGACGGCTCCCTTGGCTCACCGGACACGTTCACGAGCGCTGCCGGTTCCCCGGGCGCGAGCGAGACGTCGAATTGATCGAGCGGGATCGAGAGTCCCTCTCCACGAGCTTTGACGTAGGCTTCCTTGCGCGTCCAGCACCGGAAGAAGGCCTCGACCTGCGCTGTCGCGGGCAGGGCGCGAAGCGAGGCCACCTCGCGCGACGAGAAGAATCGTTCCGCGATCTCCCCGTCGTAAACGTCCGGCCTGACTCTCTCGAGGTCGATACCCACCTCGCGGTCGCACGCGACCGCATACAGCGCCAGCCCGCCCGAGTGCGACACGTTGAACCGAAGCGGCGGCTTCCCGCGGCTGTCGACGAGCGCAGGCTTGCCATGCGCGCCGTAGCAGAAGCGCAGCCGATCCGGCCCACCGTGCAGATACCGGGCGAGGATGGCCCTGAGCAGGCCGCGCCTCCCGATGAAGCGATCGCAATCGAGCGCGAAACGGTAGCGCTCGGCCCGACGGCATTCGTCGGGTGAGAGCGCATGCTTCAGCGTCTGGAGCGGCGCGGCCGCCATATCCAGAGAGGCGCGCCACACGTGCACCTCCCCGCTCCCGAGGGTCAGTGCTCGAGGCGGAGTACGCCATACGTCCTTCGCGAGCATCGCAATCGTGTGCCCATGGCGCGCGGTGCACCCGCTCGGCTTCGCCGGGTCTTAGGCCAAGGGACACCGTCGAAGTCAAGAGCCGACGCACCGATCATGCCTGCGGTGCACGCGGCATGTGGCACAGAGCTCCCGGCCCACGATCCGTGTTCCCCACGGGCGTGGGGATGGACCGCATCGGGTGATGGCGTGCCCGCACGGGCTCCGCCGAGTCGCGCAGCTTCGTGCGGCGACGCCCTCGCGCAAGCACGGCACGTTTCCGTAAGTCCAAGCCGCTGTGCGCGTGGCTGCCCCCTACTGCGCCGAGGCCGGGCGGGAGGGCCCGAGCTGCGCGCAGACCTGCCCCAGGGCCTCGAGGTCGACTCGGAAGTGCGCGCCTCGTTGACCCTTCGCAACGGCAGCGGCGTAGCCGGCGGAGTGGAAGTGTGCCGTCAGGCGCTCGGAGAGCGGGAACACCAGATACCCGGGGTCCCAGTGGATTACGTCACCGGATTCGTCGCGCACGCACGACCCGGCGATGGCCAGGGTGGCGTCGCGCAGCGACAGCGACGCGAGATCGCGGCGCAACGCCTCGAAGCGTCCCTGTTCGGCTCCGTCGAGAAAGAGGAACAGGCGCGAACGCTCGAACAGAAGCGCGTCGTGAAAGAACTTCGCCCGGTTGACGACACCGTCGGATCCGAGGTCGCGCGCCATCTGGACGGCGATACGAAAGGCGCGGCGCAGGATGCCGAGCCCGGGATGCTCCTGCAACGGCAGCGGCGGACGCGATACGGAAAACGCGCGGGTGGGATCCTCCTCGCGAACCCAGTGAACCAGCAACAGATCGAGCGGCCGGTCGAGCGCGATGTTGCTGTCGGGAAGGCGCTCGGCGTCGACGGCGATGCGCCGCACGCACGAGTCCAGCAGGCAGTGCCGGCGGCCGTCCTTGGTCGCGTAGTACCGCACGTGCGGCAGGGCGAGCCCGGCTTCGGCGATGGCCACCTCGAAGTCGCCGAATCCCCTGCCGCGCAGCGTCTCGGCAACGCCAACCTCCTCGAACAGGCCGAGCAGCTCGCGCTCGTCGTAGCGATCGAGAAACCGAGTCATGCGCCCATCCCGCCGAGCAACCAGCGGTAGAAGTTGAAGTGGATCTTCCAGCTGGTCGCGCCGTAGCCGCCCGCCGTGACGACGATCAGGGGCAGGTCCCGGCTGAGCACCTCGCTGGCGACGATGCGATCGCGCTCGAGCATGCCTGCCTCGCTGATGTCGAAATCCCCGAGGCGGTCTTCGATGAACGGGTCGCTGCCGGCGACGTAGAAGACGAAGTCGGGCCCGAAGTCGTCCAGGATCGTCGGGAGGTGTCGCCGGATCGTCTCGAGGTAGGTTTCGTCGCCGGTATGCGGCGGAAGCTCGATGTCGAGATTGTGGCGCTTCGTCAGCCAGCACCAATTGTTCGCGTGAACCGAGAACGTGAACACGGATTCGTCGGTGGAGAAGATCTCCGCGTTGCCGTTGCCGTGGTGGTAGTCGAGATCGACGATCAGCACTCGTTCGGCGAGACGATCGCGCTGGAGCCGACGGATGGCGATGGCGACGTCGGCGACGGCGCAGAAGCCCTCGGCCTTGTCGGCCTGGGCATGGTGGTAGCCGCCTCCGAGGTTGAGGCCGATCCCGCCGCGTGCGGCGCTCAGAGCCGCTTCGAGCGTGCCGCCGGCAGCGAAGAGGAAGGGCACCAGGAGGCGCGCGTCCCACGGGTGAGTCGGATCGAGAAAGAGTAGTCTCGCCAAGGTCTCTGGCTGGCGGATCTGGTCGATGTAATCCGCCGTGTGCGCGAGCGCGAGGTCCTCGTCGGTGAGAACCGCCGGGGCGATGAAGTCGTTCGGACGCGCAACGCCGCACCCGACGAGCGCATCGCGGATCCGACGCGGGCGCAGGACGTCGAAGGTATGGCGCATGCCGGCTTCGAGCACATCCACGACGTACTCGTCGCGATAGAAGAGGCGGACAGGGCGGCACCTGACGACGGCGTCCACGCCGGCGGCGGTGTCGCGGCGCCGTACTGGCGCTTGGGTCGAGGCCATATGACTCGAAGGGCGAACGACGGGCGTTGATTCTACATGCAGACCCCAATCCCGCATAGCACATGGCCCCGACGAAGGTCGATGCCCGGTTCAGCCATGGATGGAGACCAACGCCCTCCGCACCCTCGTGTTGCCGGCCGAGGTGGTGGTGCCGCACGAGCCGTCCCGACGGCTCCTCGACCGGATCGCCGAGCCGTGGTGCGTGCCGCGTCAACGGGCCGTCGACTCGAATCGGGTCACGGCGGGCCAGTGCACCAGGGTCCCCTTCCACGCGATGGGCAGCGCGAGGAAGAGCGTGTCGAGTCGGGCATCGTCGAACCCCTCGCCCACGTATCGTCCGGTCGCGAGCACCAGGCGTTCGTGATCGTCAGGGATCGCCGCAAGCTGCTCCAACGCCTTCCGCCGCTGGCTGGCCGTCCGGCCGCCGCGAAGCACGACGACGTGGCGCGCGAACGGCCGAAGCTTGTCCGCAAGAAACTCCAGGTGGTCCTTGCGCTCGGTGAGGACGAGCGGCGACCGCCCGGCATCGACGGCAGCGATGATGTCGTCGAGAAGCATCTCGTTGCGGGCGTCGTCTGCCGCCAACCGCGCGTACAGTCCCTGGATGCCGGCCGCCTCGTCGGCGAGGGCTGCCGGCACCGCAGTCTCCCGACACACCAGACGATGGCCGAACGGCCGTTGCGCCGCCTGGGCTCGCGGATCGACGAGATGCCGGACCGGTCCGCATTGCATGTGGATGATCGGCTGGTGCCCGTCCCGGCGGTACGGGGTCGCCGTCAGCCCCGTTACGTAGCTGGCGCGCACCTCGGTCAGCACACGTTCGAAGGAGACGGCGGGAAGGTGATGGCACTCGTCGACGATCACGTGGCCGTAGGAGGCGACGGCGTCGTCCACCTCGCCGTCGCCGACGAGGCTCTGGATCGTCGCCACGTCGATCCACCCCGTGGGACGGCGCCTTCCCCCGCCGATGCGGCCGATGGTCTTCGGCTCCACCCCGAGGAACAGCGCCAGCTGCGTCACCCATTGCTCCACCAACGGGCCGCCCACGGCGCGTCGGCTTCGTCGGATCCCGTGGCACTCATGGGCACGCCGACGATCTGACCACGGCGAGTGCCCTCGTCCGCGATGGCCTCCACGGTCGTCGCCTCGATCCGGCTGATGCCTGCCAGGAAGCCCCACTGATCCGCGATCGGCGCCAACATGTCGTCCACGAACAGCGTGTTTCCCCGCTCGCGTGCCTTGTACTGCAGTGGGAGCGCGATGAGGTTCCCGAACCCGCCCCGTGGCAGGGTGTCCTGGTTGGGGAACAAGCGGTCGTAGGAGGCGAGCGACAGCTCGTGGCGCCGGTTCATCGTCTCCGTGATGAGGTAGGACGCCATGCGGCGCGCCGTCGCCGCCGCAATTGGCACGGCGAAGAAGAAGCAGACGTGCGCGCCGTCGCCGGAACGCGATCGCTCCACGGCCACGGGTAGGCCCACGTCCCGGCAGGTCGAGACGAACGAGCCGACGTCGTCGACCCACGCCTGCCCGTCGAAGTCGGCGGCGAGGAACCAGCAGCGATCGTCGTCGAGCAGCGGGTAGACCCCCATCACGTGCCGGCCCTGGAGGTGATCGAGGATCACGCGATCGGTCACCGGGATGAACGCCTGGTTCGGACAGTCGCCGCACTTGACCCGAGGCTTGTCGCACACCGGACGCACCCACTCGTTCGCGCAGGCGAGCGCGTAGCCGGAGCGCCCGCTGGTCGTGTTCTCCCAGTACCGCGGGAAGACGTCGTCGCGGCCCCGGGACAGGGCGCGGAACAACGCCACCTTCGCCGCGGCCGTGTCCGGCCCCACGGAGAGCGTCGGGCCGGTGCGCTCACGGCCTTCGAGCGCGCGGATGCGATCGCGCGCCTCGGCAACCTCGCGCTCCAGGCGTTCCAACCGCGTTCGCTCCCGCTCGAGCGCGCGCGCCGTGTCTTCCGGCGGAGTCACCGTTCCGGTGCGGCCGGCTCCAGCTCCGACGTCAGAACATCCATGCCGTACATGGGAAGACACCGTCCGGCGTCACGTTCCGGCGAGACGCGCACCGCTTCATACCCAACTCTCCACGCGCAACGAAGACACGCGCTGAAACTCAGTCATGTCGTTCGTCACCAATACGACCCCGAGATGGACCGCATGCGCTGCGATCAGCATGTCGAGCGGACCGATCGGCTTCCCGCGTCGACGGAGCTCCGCGCGGATCCGGCCGTACGCGGTGCTGGCGTCGGCGGGATAGTCACAGA
>Ga0316622_100000914_pt1 | contig 18372 bp, 16 predicted proteins | sample OWC_Aug_OW2_C1_D_FD_207646 | JGI IMG/M metagenome (GOLD analysis project Ga0316622, IMG submission 207646) | Wetland soil microbial communities from Old Woman Creek delta, Ohio, United States - OWC_Aug_OW2_C1_D5_C | ecosystem: Environmental > Terrestrial > Soil > Wetlands | place: USA: Ohio... | reverse complement strand
GCGCGCCCCGGCCCCGCTCTCGCCTGGGCGGCGGACCCGTGCGGCTACGGGCTCGTCCTGCTCACCCCGGATGCGCGCCGCATCCGCGGGACGCGGGCGTACGGCAGTACGGTCCTCGACGTCGAGGTCGATCCCCGCGGCGGGCGGCTTTTCGCCGCCTCGGTCAGCTTTCCCTCGGCCGTGCTCGTCATGGCGAGCGACGGCGGGGGAGAGCCCGCTGAGATTCCGCTCGAGCAACCGACCGCAATCAGTTGGAGCGATGCTGCTTCCGCTCTCGCCGTCGCTTCGTTCTATCAAGGGCGCGTCGACTGGCTGAGGCCGGACGGCTCCCGCCTGGGCGCCGCGGAATTCCCCGGGTGGCACCCGGAGGACGTCGCCTTTCGGGACGGGGAGCGCACCTGGGTCGCGCTCGTCGACGAAAGCGCCGCGCGCGGCGTGCTCGTCGCCGTGAATTTCCAGACCGGCCGCCGCGACACGCTGTGCCGGGCGCTGGTGCGGCCGGTCGCCATCGTCGACGATCCTCGCGGTCCGGGGTGCTGGGTGGCGGACCGGGCGGGCGCAGTGTTCTTCGTCGCCGACGATGGTTCGGCGCGGCGGACGGCGGAGGGCGCCTTCCGTGGCCCGACCGATCTCGACAGCGATTCGCTCGGCTGCTGCTGGGTCGCCGATCCGGAGGCCGGAACCCTGTCGCGCGTGGACCGGGAGGGTGCCATCGTCCGGGTGATCGCCGGCTGGCCTGGAGTGCGCGGCGTGACCTGGGACCCGGAGAGCGAAGCGCTCTGGGTCGCCGTTCCCGACCTGAGCGAAGTCGCCTGCCTAGGCGTGGCCGGAGGCGGGGAGGAGATCCTCGGATCGGGCGCGGTGGCGGGCTGCCCGCAGAAAGTGGCGGGGGACTGGCGGGGCGGCTGCCGCGCGCGGCTCCCGCGCGTCGACCTCGGGAAGTGACGCGAACCGGGCCGTCACGACCACCACCGCGCACGCCGGTGCGGGGCGGTCGCCGGCGGGCCCGGCTGTCAGCGGTCCGCGGGCTCGAGCGGCTCGTGAGCCGAGAGGACCGCCCGCTCGCGTCCCGCCCGCAGGCGGTCGAGGGCGAGAGGCAGGAGCGCGCAAAGGATCAGGCCGTAGTTGCGCGCGATCAGCCAGAAGCTGACCGGGCTCGATCCCTTGCCGAAGCAGCCGCAGTCGATGTCGATGCCGCGCAGGATCGCCTGGGAGAGCGCGACGAGGAAGACGGCGAGCAGTCCCCCGAGGATGACTGCCCCCCCGCGCCAGAGGAGGCCGCTGGCGAGAGCGATCGCGGCGACCGTCTCGACGGCCGGCATGACGACGGCCGAGACGGAGGCCCAGGCGGGAGGCACCAAGCGGTAGGCGTGGATGCTGACCGCGAAGGCGTAGGGGTCGCGGAGCTTGCCGTAAGCGGCAGCGAGAAACACGGCGGCAAGCGTGAGGCGACACGCCCAAGCGAGCACGGTCCCCATCCTGCCCGTGAGACGCGGGGCGAGGCGGACGAGAAGCGCATGGCCGGCCGCCGCGGCGAGCGCGCTCAAGGCGGCGAGGATCAGCGCGGAGACGAGCACGGCTTCCCCCTAGTCGAACTCCTCGCTCTCCAGGATGCCGTCCTCGCCCGATTCGACGGGCAGGCCGCGAGCCGCCCAGCCGTCGAACCCGGAGGCGAGAACGGTGACCTTCTCCTCTCCCGCCTCGAGGAGCCGGCGGGCGAGCTCGTCGGCGGGGAGCGCGTTGTCGCGGTTGGCGTAGACGAGCAGCGGCTGGCCTCCGCTCCACAGCTGCAGCGACTCGTAGAGCTCGTCGAAGCGCCCGGCCGGAAGCGAGAGCGCTCCGGAGACGTGGCCCGCGAGGAACGCGTCGGTCTCGCGCGCGTCGACGAAGATCGTCTCGCCCTCGTCGTAGAGGCGGACCGCTTCGCCGAAGAACACGGCGCGCGCGCCGCTCTCGGCCGCGAGTAGCGAGGCGGGGAGATCGAAGGGCAGGGGATCGGTGCGGGCGGCGTTGCGCGCGAGACCTGCCCCCGCGCCCAGCGCGGCGAGGAGCAGGGCTTCGAGGATCAGGCGCCCGGCTCCGGAGCGCGAAGCGCGCCCGGTACCGGACCGCGGAGCGGATGCAGATGCTGCTCGCGAGCCGCCCGCGGCCGCGGAGCCGTGCGCGCCCTCGCGTTCCCCGCCTGCCATCACTCCTCCTCTTCCTCCTCCTCGGCGTCGTCTTCGCCGGCCGCCGCCGCGCCAGCCGCGCGCACCCTGCCGCGCACGCCAACCTCGATCCGGGGCTGAAGCGGGTCGTCGGTCTCGAGGACGAGGCGCGCCTTGACCGAGCCGGGAGGCATGTCGGCCGGAAGGGTGAGCCGCACGAAGTACTCGTGCCCGTCCCGGACCGCCTGCGTCTCCAGGCCGATGCGCGGCTCGGTGCAGGTGGCCGATAGCAGCTCCCGCCGCCCCGTTCCCGTGCCGATCAGGCGCAGCTCGCGCGTCCGCGTCGCGCCCGCGCGCAGCTGCCCGAAGGAGACGCTGGTCGGATCCGTGCGAAAGAAGCCGTGCACCTGGCCGTTCAGCGCGATGCGCAGATCGCGGGCCTGCCGGTGGTTGGTCGTCACCTCCGCGTGCGTGCGGAAGACCCCCGTGCGGGCGTCAGGCCGGACGCGGAAGTGGAGGCGATGGACGAGGCTGTCGCCGGCCATTTCCTGCTCGGTGCGCACCGAGAATATCTCCGGATCGGCTTCGAGCGCGAGGATGCGCAGCGTGTCGGCCCGGGCGGATTTGACCATGGCCGTCAGTTCCGGCGTGGTCCCGCGCGGCACGTTGCCGAACTCGAGCCGGCCCGGATCGACGCGCACCCAGGGGCGGACGTAGGCGCTGATCCGGATGCTCGCGCGGGGCATGCCCGGGTCGTTCGTCTCCACGAAGACCTGCTTCAGCACGTGGCCCGAGAAATTGCGCGCCGCGAAGGTGATCTCGAGCGGGGCCGCCTGCCCGGGAAGGAGGAGGCTGTCCGGCAGCTCCGCCGTCGTGCACCCGCAGTCGCTCTTCACGCTGCGGATCACGAGCGGGGCCGTGCCGTCATTGCGCAGGAGGCTCTTCAGGTGGTGGACGCTGCCCTGGGCCATCTGGCCGAGATCGTGGACGGCAGGCTCGACCGACAGGGCCGGCCCGGCGATGCGCACGCCGCCCGCCAGCACGGGAATCGCCGAGGCGAGCATCGCGAGGAGCAGCAGGCCAAAAGGACGCTTCATTCCGCCTCCGGGTGATGATCCTGCAAGAGCGACCAGTATAGGAAGATCGCCGTTGCGCGGTCAATGCGGCTCGCCGATCATCCGGTCATGCGGCCACACGAACGGAACGATCGAACGCCCGAATCCGCAAACCGGGAGGCGGGCACCCAGGTTCCCGGCTGGCGGGATCTGGGCGGGGTGCAGGCGCGCGGGGTCGTGACCAGCCGCTTCCGCCTGGACGGCGGCAGCATGTTTGGCCAGGTGCCGAAACCCCTCTGGAGCAGGTTCAGCAAGGCGGATCGAGAGAACCGCGTGCCGCTCGTCGTGCGCTCGCTCCTCGTGCGCAGGGGCGGGGCCCTCTTGCTCGTCGATCCCGGAATGGGAGGGCGCTACGACGACGGGGAACGCCTCCGCTTGGACGTCGATCCGCGCTACGATTCGCTGGCAGCCACGCTGCGCGCCTCCGGAGTCGTTCCCGAGGAGATCACCGACGTCCTCCTCACCCATCTCCATTTCGACCACATCGGCGGACTTGCCCGGGCCGAGCCGGGGAGTCCGGGGGGATTCGCTCCCGAGCTTCCGGGAGCACGCCTGCTCGCCAGCCGCTCGCAATGGGAGCGCGCCCGCGCACCCGGTCCGAAGGAGCGCCGCAGCTTCCGCCCGCGCGATCTCGAAGTTCTCGAGAGTCTCGATCCGCTCCTGCTCGATGCCCCGCAGGAGATCCTCCCGCGCGTCTTCGTCACGCCGAGCGAGGGGCACACGCGCGGGCTCCTCACCGTTCGCGTTGTCGGGGAGAGCGAATCCCTCCACTACCCGACCGATCTGATTCCGCTCCTGGCTCACATCCGGCTGCCCTACACGACCGGCTTCGACCTGTGGCCCGAGCGGCTGCTGGACGAAAAGCAGGCGATCCTCGCCGACGCGGCCGCGACCGGAGCCTGGATCGTCTTCGCCCACGATCCGCGCACGGCCGCCGCCCGCGTCATGCCGGGAGCGGAGGGGTACGCGGTGCGCGAGCGACTCGAGGACTTCTGAGGGCCGCGCGCTTCTCACCCTAGCCCCGGAACGCGTCCAACCCCGTGATCGACCGCCCGACGATCAGCGTGTGGATTTCGTGCGTGCCCTCGTAGGTGAGCACGCTCTCGAGGTTCGCCGCATGGCGCATCGGCGGGTAGTCGAGGGTGATGCCGTTCGCGCCGAGGAGGGAGCGCGCCTCACGGGCGATTTCGAGCGCCGCGCGCACGTTGTTGTACTTGGCGAGCGAGACGTGCGGGAAGTGCGCGAGGCCCGCGTCCTTCATGCGTCCGAGGCGCAGGGCGAGGAGTTCACCCTTGACGATTTCCGCGAGCATGTGGACGAGCTTCTCCTGGACGAGTTGGAAGGAGGCGAGCGGGCGATCGAACTGGCGCCGCTCGCCCAGGTAGGCGAGGGCCGCCTCATAGCACGCGGCGGCCGCGCCCATCGCGCCCCAGGCGATGCCGAAGCGCGCTTCGTTCAAGCAGCCGAGCGGCGCGCCGAGGCCACGGGCGCCCGGCAGGCGATTCGCCGCGGGGATGCGCACGTCGTCGAAGACGAGTTCGCTCGTGACCGAGGCGCGCAGCGAGAGCTTGTGCTTCATTTCGGGCGCCGTGAACCCGGGCCGGTCGCGCTCGACCAGAAAGCCGGCGATCTCGTCGTCGAGGCGTGCCCAGACGACCGCGACGTCGGCGATCGAGCCGTTCGTGATCCACATTTTCGACCCGTTGAGGACGTAGTCGCCGCCGTCGCGGACGGCCCGCGTCTCCATCCCGCCCGGATCCGACCCATGGTCGGCCTCGGTCAGGCCGTAGCAGCCGATCGCCTCTCCGGCCGCGAGCCGCGGGATCCAGGCGCGCTTCTGTTCCTCGCTGCCCCAGGTGAAGATGGGGTGGATGACGAGCGAGGTCTGCACGCTGACGAAGCTGCGCAGCCCGCTGTCGCCGCGCTCGAGTTCCCGGCAGGCGAGGCCGTATGCGACGTTCGAGGCGCCGGCGCAGCCGTAGCCCGGATACTTCATCCCGAGGAGACCGAGCCGCCCGAGCGCGGGAACGAGGTCCCGGGGAAAGGTGCCGCGTTCGAAGTGCTCGGGAACGCTGGGCAGAGCCTCGCGCTCGACGAAGCGGCGCACGGTGTCGCGCAGCAGCCGTTCCTCTTCGCTGAGCTCCAGGTCGAGTTGGTAGAAATCGCTCGGTCCCTTCACGGCCCCTCCCGGCGCGCGTCCCGCGGGCGCGCGATCGCAACTGCCCTGCCGGGAGACTCGTGGGGGCGCGGCGCACCGGTCAAGCGCGAAACCCCCGCGGCCCGCCGGGAACGCGCGTTCCCGCCAGGCCGACGGCCGCCCGGGGCGCGGGATTCCCCGCCGGGGGGGCGGACCGGGAGGGCCGGGGCGCGGGATTCCCTCAATGAAACGGCCATCGCGGTCGATGTTTAGGGGGAAAGGCCCGGCGGGAGACCGGCCGGGACGCATGCCCCACGAGACCTCGGGGAGGTATCCCTCTTGGCAGGCGTCGATCTGCGGCCGCAGGGGCGCACGTTGCGGCGCCGGATGATGGTGCTCGCGTCGGCCTGCCTGGCCCTCGCGCTCACGATCGTGGCCGGCACGGCGTGGTCCTGGTACCGCGTGGCGCTCCCGGCGCTCCAGCCGGGCGGCGCGACCCATCGCGGCGCGGAAACCGCGCTCGCCGCGCTCGTCGTTCTGCAGACGGGCAGCTTCCTCATTCTGGGAGTCGCGGCAATCGTCATCCTCCGGCGGGTCGCGACCCGCGCCTTGACGGCCGTCGAGGAGGCGGCCACGGCTGCCGAGGAACTGATCCCTCACCCGGCGGCAGCCGACAGGCCGGAGGGGCCCCGCAATCCGATCGCCGCCTTGCGCGACACCGTCCTTCTCATGGCGGAGCGGGTGCGCGCGGCTGCGCGCGAAAGCGAGACGCTCAATCGCAGCCTGACCGCCAAGGTGAGCCAGCGCACCGAGGAGCTGCGCCAGAAGAACCTCGCCCTCGCGTTCCAGAACGAGAAGGTGATCGAGGCCGACCGGATGAAAAGCGCGTTCTTCGCGAGCGTCTCGCACGAGCTGCGCACGCCGCTCAACGCGATCCTCGCCCTGACCGACATGCTCCGCGAGGAAATCGCCGGTCCGCTCAACGACGAGCAGCGCCGCCACGTCGGCATGATCCATTCGAGCGGGGAGAACCTGCTCAACCTGATCAACGAGGTCCTCGACCTCTCGCGCATCGAGGCGGGTCGGATGGAGGTCCGCTACGAAAACATCGCCCTCGTCGACCGCCTGCTGCAGGCCGTCGAGGAGCTGAGGCCGCTTGCGGAGTCGAAGGGCCTCGCGCTCACGGTTCGCGCCGAAGGCGCCGGCCATGTGGTGCGGGCCGATGCGGAGAAGGCGCGGATGGTCGTGACGAACCTGCTCGGCAACGCGATCAAGTTCACGGCGGAGGGCGGCGTGTCCGTCCGGGTCCAGCTGCTCGAAGAGGAACACCTGCTCTCGGTCGAGGTCGAAGACACCGGGCCCGGAATCGCGCCGGAGCATCAGCGGCGGGTCTTCCTCGAGTTCCAGCGCATCGATGCGAGCGAAGCGGCCCCGCAGAAGGGCACCGGCCTCGGTCTCGCCATCTGCAAGCGCCTGGTCAATCTCATGGGCGGGGACATCTGGGTCGACAGCGCTCCGGGACGGGGTTCCCGCTTCGCCTTCGTCGTCCCCACGCAGCCGGTCACGTCGCGGCCGGTCGAGCCGCCCGTCCCCATGGCTCCCTTGCCGGACGGGCCCGCGCGCGTGCTGGTCGTCGGCGCGCAAGCCGCCGCCGCCGGAGCGCTGGCGCGGCATCTGCGCCAGAGCGGCACGGACGCCCTGATCGCCCGCGACGGGGCGGGGGCCGAGCGCCTGCTGCGCGCCGAGCGGATCGATCTCCTCCTCGTGCTGATGCAGTCGGGCGGAGGGAGCGAAGCGGCCTGGATCCAGGCATTCGGGAACGACGCGCTGCTGGCGCGCGTCCCGGTGGTGGCCCATTCCCGGGAGGAGCTGAGCGCGGAGGCGCGCCGCCGGTTCGCGGAACATCCCGCAGCGGTCCTGCTGGAAGGCGACCGCTGCACGCGGGATCTGGTGGACGACGCGCTCCTGATCCTGCATTCCCTTCGCGAATCGCAGCCGGGTGCGCCGCAGGGGTTGGCCGACAGGCACGGCCAGGCGGCCTAGGAGGTCCTCTCATGGAACAAGCGCCGTTCAAGCGCGGGTACATCCTTCTCGCGGAGGATGAACCGACCAACCAGTACGTTTTCCGCGCGATCCTCGAGAGCGGCGGCTTCGAGGTACGGATCGTCGACAACGGCCAGGCCGCGCTCGAGGAAGGTCTGCGCCGGCGACCCGACCTGGTGCTGCTCGACATGATGATGCCGGTCATGGACGGTTACGAGACGGCCCGGCGAATGGTCGCCGACGGCTCCTTCGACGGAGTGCCGATCCTCGCCCTGACCGCGAAGGCGATGAAGGGCGACGCGGAGAAGACCTTCGAAGCCGGGTGCGACGACTACATGTCGAAGCCGGTGCGCCGGCGTGAACTGCTGGACGGCGTCGCGCGGTGGCTGGCGAAGGCGCCCGGGGAGTGGATGCCCGCGCGTCTGGAACGCCGCGGCCGTGAGAACGGCTTCGGAGAGCGCCGGGCGGCCTGACCGAAACACGCTCGGCGCGCTTCCTCGCGATTGTCCCGCTCCTCCCACCTGGGGTACCCTCCCGGCCATGCTGCGTCTGACGGGCGTCTCCAAGGGTTTCGGCGGGCAGCGCCTCTTCCACCGGGCCGACTGGTTCGTCGAGCGCCGCGACCGCGTCGCGCTCATTGGGCCGAACGGCTCGGGAAAATCCACGCTGCTCAAGATGATCGCCGGCCTCGAGAGCATCGACGAGGGCGTCCTCGAGCTGCCTCGCGAGGCCCGCGTGGGCTATCTCGCCCAGCGGGAGTTCCTGGTCGGGGACGGAACCGTCCGTGAGGAGGCGCGCAAGGCCTTCGGCGAGATCCTGGGGCTGCAGGACGAGCTGGAGGACATCGAGCGGCACCTCGCCGTCCATGACGACGAGACCGCGCTGTCGCGCCTGACCCGTCGGCAGGCGGAGGTCCTCGAGCGCCTGGCGGTGCTGGGCGCGGAGCGGATCGAGCGCGAGGTGCAGGGCGTCCTCACCGGTCTCGGATTCCCCGAACGCGACCTCGACCGCCCGGTCGGCGAGCTCTCGGGCGGATGGCAGATGAGGGTCGCGCTGGCGCGCATCCTGCTCCAGCGGCCGGAACTGCTCCTCCTCGACGAACCGACGAACCATCTCGATCTCGAAGCGCGCGAGTGGTTGGAAGGCTATCTCCAGGAGTATCCGCACGCCTTCGTGATCGTCTCCCACGACCGCTACTTCCTCGACGTCACCGTCGACCGCATCGCCGAGATCCTCGACCGGCGGCTCGAGAACTACGCGGGCAACTACAGCTTCTTCGAACGGGAACGGGACCGACGCTACGAGCTCAGGCTGAAGGCCTACGAGCGGCAGCAGGAGGAGATCCGGCGCCTCGAGCAGTTCATCGCGCGCAACCGCGCGAACAAGAAGATGGCCGGCCGCACGCACAGCCGCATGCTGGTCCTCGAGAAGATGGAACGGCTCGCCCCCCCTCCCGCGCCGCGCCGGTCGCTGCGGATCCGCTTCCCGGAGTGCCCGCCGTCGGGGAAGATCGCCCTCGAGCTACGGGGGGCGGCGAAGAGCTACGGGCCGAAACGCGTCTTCGCGGGCGTGGACCTTTCGATCCGGCGCGGCGCGCGGGTGGCTCTCGTCGGACCGAACGGCGCGGGCAAGTCGACGTTGATGCGCCTGCTTTCGGGGCGCGAAGCGCCCGACCGCGGCGAACGCGTGCCGGGCTACCACGCCGAGATCGCGTTCTTCGCTCAGGACGAGGGCACGCGCATCGACCGGACGAGGACGGTCTACGAGACGGTGCTCGAGCTCGCCCCGACCCCCTTCGTCCCCGAGGTGCGCGGCCTGCTCGGCGCCTTCCTGTTCTCCGGCGATTCGGTCGACAAGAAGGTGGCGGCCCTGAGCGGCGGCGAGCTGAACCGCCTCGCGATCGCCTGCCTGCTGGTCCGGCCGAGCAACGTGCTCTTGCTCGACGAGCCGACGAACCATCTCGACATCCCGGCGAAGGAGGCGCTTCTCGACTCGCTGGCCGCGTATCCGGGGACCGTCGTCTTCGTCTCCCACGACCGCCACTTCCTCGACTCGCTCGCCGATCACGTCGTCGAGGTGGGTGGGGGGCGCGTCTACGAGTATCCGGGCTCCTATGCGGGGTACTTGTGGCATCGCGGGGAGGGGAGCGGGCCGGGCGGTTCGCCGGGCGGCGGGACGGCGGGCGGCAGCGGGGGGGCCGCGGGACCGCTCGCCGAGCAGAGGGCGAAACGGGACGGGAAGCAGGTGTCGAAACGAGACGCGAAGCCGGCCGCGAAGGAGAACGCAAGGCAGGAAGCGGGAGCGGGGGTGGGAGAGGACGCGAAGCCGGGAACGACGTGCGCCCCGACGCGAGACGCCGGGATATCGCGGCCGCGCGGGGGGCGGCCGGCCCCGCCCGGGCCCACCGCCCTGGGCGGCGGCGACGTGCGCCGCGCGCGGCGCATCCGGGCGGTCGAGCAGTTGATCGAGGAGCTCGAGGCCCGCAAGAGCCGCTTCGTCGAGGCGCTCGGAAACCCGCAGCTGCACGCGGATCCCGCGAAGACCGCCTTCTACATGCGCGAACTGCGCGAGATCGAAACGCGGCTGAACGATCTGTACTTCGAGTGGGAAGGGCTGCACGGCTGACCGGCGCGCGCGGGGGCGGTCCGCGCGGCGGGTGCCTTCGCCGCGCGCGCCGACGGGCGGCTTCCGCGAGGTCCGGCCGGGGGCGGGCGGGGTCTCTCGGAGTCCGCCCGCGTGCGGGCGCGACCGGGTTCAGAGGAACGAGCGCAGGCGGTGGTAGCTGCCGGGGAAGTACTCCTCGAACAGGCGGTCCATCGCATCGACGGCCGAGCGCAGGAGGTCGGCCTTGTCCGCGTAAGGCAGAAAGGCGCTCTTGAATCCGTGGATGAGGAGCCGGCGCAGGTCGTAGATGTCGAGCTGGAAGGCGCGGCAGGCGAGATCGAGTTCGTGCGTCATCGACGTCGCCGAGACCAGGCGGTTGTCGGTGTTCAGGGTGACGCGCAGACCGGCGTCGAAGTAGAGCCGGAACGGGTGGTGCTGGAGCGTCGTCGTCTTCGTCTGCAGGTTGCTGCTCAAGCAGATCTCGAGCGGAATGCGGTGGTCGTTCACGTAGCTCATCAGGTCGCCGTCCTCGCACAGACGCGTTCCGTGGCCGATCCGGTGGCCGCCGCAGTAGTGCAGCGCCTGATGGATGGAGGGGGGGCCGAAGTCCTCGCCGGCATGGACGGTCGTGCTGATGTTGTGGTTGCGCGTCTCGTAGAAGGCCTCGCGATGGTCCTTCGCCGGGTAGTCCTTCTCCGCGCCGGCGAGATCGAAGCCGACGACCCCACGCCCCTTGAAGGAGACGGTGAGGCGCGCGAGCTCGAGGCTCATCTCCGGGCTGATCGTGCGGATGCCGCAGAGGATCGCCCCGGTGCGGATCACGTAGCGACTCTCCGCCTCGCGCAGTCCCTCGAGCACGGCTTCCACGATGTCGGGGTGGGCGAGGCCTCCCCGCGTGTGGAGGATGGGCGAGAAGCGCACTTCCGTGTACCAGATGTTCTCGCGCGCCGCGTCCTCGGCGAGTTCGAAGGCCGCCTGGCGCAGCGCCTCGCGCGTCTGCAGCACGGCCAGGGTGAGATCGAAGACCTGCAGATAGTGGGTGAGGTCGGGGACGTCCCGGCCGTGCATGTAGGCCAGGACGGCGTCGCGGTCGCGGAAGGGCAGCTCGACGCCGGCGCGCTCGCCGAGGGCCAGCAGCGTCTCGGGACGCAGCGAGCCGTCCAGGTGGACGTGGAGATCGGTCTTCGGCAGCTTGCGGATCAGTTCGACCGGGATTTCCATTGCGGTCCCTTCCGTTCGAGGCGCGCGAGCAGGCGTTGCCGCTCGCGCGCGGCCTCTCGTTGCAGCTCGGTCCGCTCCATCCCGACGAGCTCGCCTCCCCGGACGAGCGGCCGCCCCGCGACAAAGACTTCGACCGGCCGGGCGAGGCTTGCCGGTCCGAAGACGAGACGCTGCTCGAGCGGGCCGTCGGGCGGCCAGAGATCCTCTGCGCGATAGAGGACGAGGTCGGCGCGCATTCCCGGGGCGAGTTCTCCCGTCAGCCCTCCCATGCCGACCGCCCGCGCGCCCATCGCGGTCGCCATGGAGAAGATGTCCCGCGGGCCGACGCGTCCCGCGCCGGAAGCGATGCTCTGCAGCTGCGCGGCGAGGCGCATCTCCGCCGGCACGCTCAAGAGATCGTTGCATGCCGAGGCGTCGGACCCAAGGGCGACCGCGACTCCCGCCTCGAGGAGCGGCGCGAGAAGGGCGATCCCCGACCCCAGCTTGGCATTGCTTCCCGGGCAGTGGACGACTCCCGCGCGGTGCGCGGCGAGAAGGGCGCGCTCCTCGTCATCCACCCAGACGGCGTGGACGAGGACGCAGGGCGCGTCGAGCACCCCCCAGGAACGGAGCGCGCGCACGGGGGTCTCGCCGTGCATGCGCAGGCACGTCTCGTTCTCCCAGGGCGTTTCGGAGGCGTGCGTGTGAACGAGCATCCCCCTGTGGCGGGCCTCGGCGGCGATTTCACGCCAGAGACCGGCCGAGACCGAGAGGGTGAAGCGCGGCGCGAAGGCGACGCGCAGGCGGCCGTGGGCGCCGCCGTCCCAGCGGTCGTGAAGGGCGAGCGATTCGCGCACTGCGGCCTCGGGATCGTCGCGAAGAGAATCGGGCACGGCCTCGCCCGTGTCCATGAGGGCCTTGCCGATCGTGGCTCGCAGGCCGGTCTCGGCCAGCGTCTCGGCGATCACCTCGGTGTGGCGCACGGTGCCCATGTCGAGCAGGGTGGTCGCCCCATGGAGCAAGGCCTCGGCCGCTCCGAGGCGCACGGAGGCGCGGATGCTGTCGGGGTCGTGAGCGGCTTCGAGCGGCCACATGCGCTCGCGCAGCCAGCGGTCGAGCGGCCGGTTCTCGGCGAGGCCCTGGAAGAGCGTCTGGCAGAGGTGGACGTGGCCCTGGACGAAGGCGGGCAGGGCCACGTGTCCGCTCCGGTCGAGGATGGGCACCCCCGGCTCCGGAGGGGGGAGAGCGGGACCGAGCGCGGCGATCGTCCCGTCGCGGACCTCGATCGCCCCTTCGAACGGCTCGGCTCCGGGCGCGGCGAGCACGCGCAGCCCTTCCATGCGCCAGCGGGCGCCGCCATCCCCTCCGCTCATCCGCCCGTCCTCCACTCTGCGATCTTCCACGCTTCCAGCGAGATCGCCCGGACGGCGCCCGGGCTTTGGCCTTGTGCTTCTCCCACCCAAGGTCGATACTCCTCGTCCCATTGTGCTAGGGTTTGCTTCGCGCGGGCAAGCCGTCGTTCCTCGCGGTCCTGCCCGTCGGGTCCGGCGGATCCCGGCCTTCCGCGGCCGGGGTTCAGGGGAGTGTATCCTGCGGAGGCGCTGCCATGCGCATCCTTTTGACGCGCGAGACGGTCGACGTGAAGATCCGCGAGCTGGCGCGGGTGATCTCTCGCGATTTCCTGGGCAAGACCCCGGTGCTGATCGGGATCCTGAAGGGATCGGTCTTCTTCCTGTCCGATCTCATGCGTCACCTGGACCTCGACCACGAGGTCGACTTCATCTCCATCTCGAGCTACGCCTCGGGGATCACCTCCTCAGGCACCGTGCGGCTGCTGAAGGACCTCGACCACGACATCAGCGGGCGCGACGTTCTCATCGTCGAGGATATCATCGACAGTGGGCTCTCGCTGTCGTATCTGCGCAAGAACCTGCTCTCGCGCAATCCGCGCAGCCTGTCGATCGTGACCCTCCTCGACAAGCGGGTGCCGCGCGAGCGGCAGGTCTACGTCGACTACGTCGGCTTCGAGATCGAGAACCTCTTCGTGATCGGCTACGGCCTCGATTATGCCGAGCGCTACCGCGAGCTGCCCTGGGTGGCGGTGATGGAGGAGGACGACCAGCGCCGCGTGGACGCCGAGCGCGGCTGAGCGCGGCGGCGAGCGGGCCCCGGCGGACCGCGCCGGAGGGAGCGGTGCGGGCCGGGGGGCGGGAAGCGTTCGCGGGGAGAGAGGGGGACCGGATGCCCGCACGCGCGCCGACCTTCTTCGTCGGCATCTGCGGCAACATCGGCGTCGGCAAGTCGGCCTTCGCGCGCCTGCTCGGGGAAGGCACGGGCTGGCCGGTCTACTACGAGCCGGTCGCGGAGAATCCCTTCCTCGAGGCGTTCTACGCCGACATGCGCCGCTGGGCCTTCCACCTGCAGATCTACCTCCTGGCCGAGCGGTTCAAGGCCCAGAAGCGCTTCGTCGAGCAGGGCCAGCCCTTCATCCAGGACCGCACGATCTACGAGGACGGCGAGATCTTCGCGCGCGTGCTCTACGAGCGCGGGGCGATGGAGCCGCGCGAGTTCGACAGTTTCCTCGCCCTCTTCCGCGAGATGGTCGAGCTCCTGCCCTTCCCGGGCCTGCTGCTGCATCTGCGCGCGCGTCCCGAGACCCTGATCCGCCGCATCGCGACGCGCGGCCGCTCGTGCGAGAAGGGGGTCACGGCCGCCTACCTCGAGCAGCTCGAGCGGGCCTACCTGGATTGGATCGCGAGCGTGCGGGGCCGCTGCCCGATCGTCGCGATCGACACCGAGACGATCGCGTTCCCTCCCGACCGGGCGCTCATCGCGGAGATCCTGCGCGAGATCGACGCCGCGCGCGCGGCCGCGACGGCCCGCGCGGATGCCGCCGCGACCCGCCCCGCGGCGGATGCGGGGCCGGCCGGGCTTCTGGCGCTTCCGGCGGACGGCAAACGGGCCGGCGGCGGCGGCCGGACGGCGGGGCCCGCGCGGGGAGGGGCCTAGGATGCCGCGGCGCGAAGAGCTCGAGGCCACCGAGGGCGCGGCGCGTGAGAGGGCGCCGCTCCCGGCGCATGGGCGCCGGGTGCTGATCGGGATCGCGGGAGGCAGCGCCTCCGGCAAGACGCTCGTCGCCCGGCGGGTGACCGAGCAACTCGGCTCGCGCAAGGTCGTGATCATCAAGCAGGACTCCTACTACCGGAACCTCGAGGACCTGCCGCTCGAGGAGCGCAGCCGCCAGAACTTCGACCACCCCGACGCCTTCGACCGCGAACTGCTGGCCGAACAGCTGCGCATCCTCCTCGAAGGCGGGGCGATCCGCATGCCGATCTACGACTTCAAGCGGCATCTGCGCAGCAAGCGCACGAAAGCCGTCTCGGGCTGCCGGATCATCATCGTCGAGGGCATCCTGATCCTGGACGATCCCTTGCTGCGCGCGCTCATGGACATCAAGGTCTACATCGACACCGACCCCGACGTGCGCCTGATGCGCCGCATCCAGCGCGACGTGACCGAGCGCGGCCGGACGCTCCAGACGGTGCTCGAGCAGTACACGCAGACGGTGCGGCCGATGCACGTGCAGTTCGTCGAGCCCTCGAAACGTCACGCCGACGTGATCATCCCCGAAGGGGGCCACAACAACGTGGCGATCGATCTGCTGGTGACCAAGATCCGCTCGATCCTCGCCGCGGGCCGGCGGCGGAGGACGGTCGCATGACCTACGCGACGCCGCGCGGCACGGGCTGGATCGAGGTCATCTGCGGGAGCATGTTCAGCGGCAAGACCGAGGAACTCATCCGGCGCCTGCGCCGCGCGCTCATCGCGCGCCAGCGCGTGGCGATCTTCAAGCCCGTGGTCGACGACCGCTACGCGCCCGACCGCCTCGTGACCCACGACCGCATCTCGATCGCCTCGGTCGCCGTGCGGCAGGCGGGCGAGATCCTCGAGCTCGCCGGCGACGCCCAGGTGCTGGGCATCGACGAGGTGCAGTTCTTCGATCGCGGGATCGTCAACGTCTGCCAGGAGCTCGCCGGTGAAGGCCGGCGCGTGATCGTCGCCGGCCTCGACACCGACTACCGCGGGTGCCCGTTCGAGCCGGTGCCCGAGCTCATGGCGGTCGCCGAGTACGTGACGAAGACCCATGCGGTCTGTGTGATCTGCGGCAACCCGGCGATCCGCACCCAGCGCGTCGTGCCCCGCGATGACCGCATCCTCGTCGCGGGCAGCGACGCCTACGAGCCGCGCTGCCGGCGCTGCTTCGTGCCGCCGGAAGAGCATTCGGGCGACCTCTTCGTCCCCGGCGAGCCGGGAGGGTCGGCGGAGGAACAGCCATGAGACGCGGCGCGCGATTCACGTGCGGGGCGGCGGCGCTCGCCGCCGCGGTGTTGCTCGCGGCCGGCTGCGGCGGGGGCAAGGAGACGAAGGGGACGCGGCCCTTCCACGTCGGACTCGTCTTCGACGTGGGCGGGCTGGGGGACAAGTCCTTCAACGATCTCGCCTATCAGGGACTCATCGAGGCCCGCGACGAGCTCGGCGTCACCTTCGAGTACTTCGAGCCCACGCAGAGCTCCGACCGCGAGGCGGCGCTGCGGCTCTACGCCCAGAGCGGCGCGGATCTCATCGTCGGCGTCGGCTTTCTCTTCACCGACGACATCAACGCCGTCGCGCGCGATTTTGCGGAGCGGCGCTTCGTCTGCATCGACTACAGCTGGAGCGAGGGGACGCCCGTGCCCCCGAACGTGGTCGGGCTGAAGTTCCGCGAGGAAGAGGGCTCCTTCCTCGTGGGGGCCCTGGCCGCGATGGTGAGCGAGACCGGAACGCTCGGTTTCGTCGGCGGGATGGACATCCCGCTCATCCACAAGTTCGAGGCCGGGTATCGGGCGGGCGCGGCCCACGTGAATCCCGGCGTGCGCGTGCTTGTGAACTACGCGGGCGTGACGGGGGACGCGTTCAAGAATCCGGCCAAGGGCAAGGAACTCGCCCTCGCGCAGTACGAACAGGGCGCCGACATCCTCTTCCACGCCTCGGGCTCGACGGGGCTCGGCGTCTTCGAAGCCGCGCGGGAGAAGGACCGCCTCGTGATCGGGGTGGATGCCGATCAGTCGGCCGAAGCTCCGGGGCACGTCCTCACCAGCATGGTGAAGCGCGTCGACCGCGCGCTCTACGCCGAGATCGTCGAAGCGCAGGCCGGGCGCTTCTCGGGCGGGGTGCGCGGGTTCGGCTTGAAGGAAGGCGGCGTCGACTATATCCGCACCGAGCCCTGGCTGACGCCCGAGCGCGAGGCGCGGCTCCAGGAGATTGCCCGCGGGATCGCGGCCGGAGAGATCCGCGTGCCGGCGGAATAGCGCGGTGGCGGTCCCTCCCGACATGCGCCCCGCGCGCGCGCCGCACGTCGCCCTGGAAGGGGTGACCCGCCGTTTCGGCGCGACCCTCGCCAACGACGCCGTGGATCTCACCCTGCTCCCCGGATCGATCCATGCGCTCGTCGGCGAGAACGGCGCCGGCAAGTCGACTCTGATGCGGGTCCTCTACGGACTCATCCGGCCTGACGCGGGGCGCATCCTGATCGACGGCCGCGTCGTCGCGATCGCTTCGCCGGCGGTCGCCCTGCGCCATGGGATCGGGATGATCCATCAGCATTTCATGCTCGTCCCGCGCATGAGCGTTCTCGAGAACATCGCCCTGGGGGGGGAAGGCCTGCGCGGCCTGCGCCCGCTTCCCCGCAGCCGCCTGGTCGCCGCTCTCGCGCGGCTGTCGGACGCCTACGGCTTCGACCTCGATCCGCACGCCTGCGTGGAGACGCTCGGGATCGGCGAGCGGCAACGGGTCGAGATCGCCCGCCTGCTTTTCCACGGTGCGCGCCTCCTCGTGTGCGACGAGCCGACCGCGGTGCTCGCGCCGCCGGAGGTGGAGGCGCTCTTTCGCGTCTTCCGCCGTTTTCGCGAGGAAGGGCGCTCGGTCGTCTTCATCACGCACAAGCTCGCCGAGGTGCTCGAGATGGCCGACCGGGTGACGGTGCTCCGCAAGGGACGCGTGGTCGGAGAGTCGGCCCGCGGCGAATTCGATCGCGCGCGCCTGGTCCGCTGGATCGTGGGCGAGGAGGAGAGACCGGCAAGGGCGGCTCGCGGCCCCGCGGCCGGAGCGGGTGTCGCGTCCGCCGCTCCCGCCCCCACGGGGGCGGCCGAACCTGCCGTCGGGCGGGGGGCCGGCTCGCCCGGCGGGCCGACCGTGTCCGGGAGAAGTCCGACCGCTCGGGAGACCAGCGGCAGTCCGGCGGTCTCCGTGGATGGTCTCACCGTGCTGGGAAGCAGCGGCAGGCCGGCCCTGGTCGATGCGACCTTCGAGCTGCGCCCGGGCGAGATCCTCGGCATCGCCGGCGTGCAGGGCAACGGCCAGCGCGAGCTCGCGGAGGCGCTGGCGGGCCGCCGCCTGTTCGCTCGCGGAACGATCCGCATCGCCGGCCGCTCGATCGCCGCGGGGCGCCCCATGCCGGCCGACGTGCGGCCCGCGTTCGTTCCGGAAGACCGTCACGACGAGGGCCTGCTTCCCGGGATGCCCCTCTGGGAGAACCTGCTCCTCACCCATCTCGACGATGCCGCGGTCGTGCACCGCGGCTGGTACCGCCACGGAGAGGCGCGGCGTTGGGCACTCCCGCTCCTGACGCGTTTCCGCGTCGATCCGGTCGATCCGCAGGCGGTTCCCGAGGCCCTGAGCGGGGGCAACCAGCAGAAGCTCCTTTGCGCGCGCGAACTCTCGCGCCGGCGCGACGTGCTCGTCGCCGCCCAACCGACGCGCGGCGTCGATCTCGCGAGCACCGACTTCCTGCACGGGGTACTGCGGCGGTTTCGCGACGAAGGGGGGAGCGTTCTCCTCGTCTCCGCGGATCTCGACGAGATCCTCGCCCTCTCCGACCGCGTGGCGGTGCTCTATCGCGGGAGGCTGTCGCCGCCGCAACAGCGCGACGCGCTCGATCTCGCCCGCCTCGGGCGGGCGATGATGGGCCTTTCGGCGGACATGGCGCGCGGGTAGAGTGCCGCCCGAAGTCCCCCGGGCAGGCTCGTTCCCCGTGGCCGGATGGGGCGGCCGCCGGCGGCGGGGACGCGCGCGCGCCCGGGAGCGTTGA